>Ga0315915_1000570_pt1 | contig 39163 bp, 19 predicted proteins | sample MpolbnodulesMG_FD_207738 | JGI IMG/M metagenome (GOLD analysis project Ga0315915, IMG submission 207738) | Medicago polymorpha root nodule microbial communities from Los Angeles, California, United States - branched nodules | ecosystem: Host-associated > Plants > Roots > Nodule | place: USA...
AAAAAAAAAAAACGTGGCACCTCACTTAGGGTGCCACGTCAGCGTAGACCGAGTCAATATCAGCCTTGGGGGCCAAAACTGCCACATGTGCAAAACTTAGGGGGCTGTTTTGTAATTTTTTTTTCTTAGGGGACCAAAATCGCAACTTTGAAAAAGTTAAGGGGTTAAAACTGCAATTAAGCCTAACTAGATACATTTATAATTACTCGCAAAAACATTTTTTTTTATTTATTTCTCGAATATACTCTTAATAACACCACTAAATATCTTGGAAGATGAAAAATAAAAAGTAAACACATCTATATATAAAAATGATATATTTTTTTATTAAGTCTAAAATGATATTTTAAGAGTAATAATATATTAAATATACTATTTACTTTTTTGTGTGATTTTTTTTTTGGAAGAGGGGATGGTGTCCCGATCCAAGAATCTAACCAAAAAATAGTATCTCTTCCATCACCAAACTTTTTAAATATATTATTAAATAACCAATTAAAATTAGCGTCACCAGAACCAACCCGAACACTTGAATTATCTATCCACCATGCAGAATCCCTGTTAGAACCTCAACCTACATCAACATAATTTTGCTAATATCGATGAGCCAAGACTCTACACCATAAACCCTCGTAATAAGTATTTAAATGTTGATATCACTTCCTTCAAAAAAAAAATGTTGATATCACTTCCCTAGAAGAGTCATATTAAAAACACATAATTTGTGAACTCTCATATTACATCATTTCCTGCTCGCAACATACAAGGTCACATTTAACCTAATGAACCCTACGTGCAACCTCAATGTCCCCCACAAAAAAATTAAACAAGGATTCAATTTTAGAGATATACATGTGGGAGCCTTGATGAAAGAGAAAATTAATTGGACAAACGGACAAAGACAACTTTAATGTGAACATGATGACCCCAGTGATATGTTACGATTCTTCTAACCATACAATCTACTACAAATTTTCCCAAATCATGTGTCTCCAAAATACAACATCTCAAATTATCCTCAATGGATAAATTGATGTACTTCAACGATAATGTCCCCATTTTACAGTTAAGTATGCTTTCGCCTCTTATAACCATAATTCATTTATGTTTATTCTCACAAGGGTGATAATCAGTTACCCTATCTCAACCCCTTTTTTAACAAAAGTTCCAAGTACCACAAAAAGAAGGAGAAGAAAAAATGATGCATCAATAGAAATTCAACTATCCTTTAAGAATATGAACAAGAATGCTCATGTGCATGAGAATATTGGTGACCCTATTGCATGAGAATATTCCAGATCTGGAGCTTTTTTGCCTTATACGTAATAGAGCGATAGAAAAGTTAGATCCGATTCTGATCATGATATAAAGATAATGAAATCAATGTTGAAATTGGACAGAGCACAAGAGTATGATTACCGAATTATCAAGGAAAGAAAAAAATTCTAGATCTAAACAAAAAAAGTGTAAAAGATAAAGGAAAAAATATGGTATAGGCAGTCCATGATAAAATTGATACTCCTCTTTAATCTAATGGTAGAAAAAAACTTTCCCATGGTGAGAAACAACTCTCTATTCCCATGCTAAACCCCACCGATTTCTCATCTCCAAACAGATTTTTCTCCATAGCATCAGGTAGGAATCAATCGCATAACCACTTGATTTAAGGGTCCTTACCACTAGGACCACTCTATTGTTGATATTTTTTAATGTATACTTAAAAAGTGTTAAAAAGACTTTGTATAAAAAAATAGCGTCACCAGAACTATGGATTTGGATGGGAAAAGAATCACATACTCCTATTAATCCTTTTGTAAACGTACCATTTCTGTTTAGAACGATGTCAATATGAATCATTGCACAATCTTTATTTTTAGCTTTCTTTTCGTTTTGCTTTTTGTTGGGAATCAAATGTATGTATAATTATAATGTAATATAGGTGCATTTGGTTGATGGTTGCCTATATGCCTACCCCCTGCTTACCCTCTAATATGACTGATGGATGACATATTCATACCATTTTGACTAACCTTTCTTTAACATCTCCTAGGTTGCATTGTCATTAGTTGTTTGTTCATAGCATTTTTATTAATTACTAATACTGCGTATATGTATTTTTAGGTACATCTGAATTAGCCTAGAGTTTGTTATAGTACAAAAACGTCCACTTTCTGATTCCTCAAAAAAGCTCTGCAAAAACAAGAGAGCATTTAAATGGCAATTTAACTTATAGTGAACTGAATCAATGAACTCTTTATTCTATGTTAATAATAACTAACTTCATGCATGTGCTGATGCATTAATTCAACGCGGATATATGTACCGTGTTGGTGTAATTTATTTTTGCATTCTTGATACTCTCTGTGTCCTATAATACTTTACGCGGTTGACTTTATTATGCATGTCAATGCATAATTTTGAGCTTAAATATCTTGAGTAATATATTAGAAAAAATTATGAAAATTTGATATTTTGAAAATACTCATCGAATCTAACAACATCTTATATGATATTATTTATCTTTGTATATTAGTAGAAAATTATGGTCAAAGTAAGTTAGGTCAAAATTACATATTTTCAAATGAGTCATCTATTACAGGACGAAAGGAGTAAATTATAATCGTTGTATCATTAAAAATGTTTGTGTTTGTTTATAACTAGTTTTAATTTTTTTTTTATTTATAAAAATCATTATTTACACTTGAATAGAAGACAAGCGGGCAACAAGCTGCGCCGATAGACTTTTTGGATGGCAAAACCAATCCTCGTGAATACAACATTCATGGACCTAAGAGACATAACATTGCTATGCATAACCTTTTGAACTCTATGTAGAAGGTCAACAACATCTGGTGCTAAGAAACCAAAAGTGTCAAAAGCAAATGGTATAAAAACATGTTGATTGTCAGAACACGTTTTCTCGTGTTTGGCCACTTTGCTTGACGCAACTTTTAGAGCTGCCTGTCCTACGGTAAAAGATCCAACACCTAATCCCATAAGTGGTGAAACCCCAGTCAAGTCAGCACAAGCATGTTTTATACCTACCCATCCGTACACCATCACATCTGCAGGCCTGAGTGTTGATCTTCTATCTAGTGGGTCAGTTAGGAAGTTCACAGACACCTCCTTCTTCACTGATATTCCAGCCCGTCTGAATATATCAAAAAATACATCTCTAACAAAGTCATGTCTGTACTTAAACCCGGAAAACTCCTTACAATGAACGACATGTTCCCCAAAAGTATCAAGGCACACCTTACGATAAACAGAGCACACCTCATCAATAGAAAATAGTGGAATCATAACGCATGTTTTAAAATCACACTTATAAATGATTGTAATTTTTCGACATGTGTATAAAAATTGAACTCTCAAGCTTCATTGTTTTGAATTGTTTTATTTACCATGTTTAAATGTGCCACACTATTAGGCTTACCAAGGATTTAAATTCCACACTTGATCTAAAATGAACGACCAAAATTTTAAACCGTGTGAAATTTCTAAAATCCGTGCTTCATAATTGGAACCATTGGATAATAGATCTAAGATCGAGATTGAAAACTGTAGTAACTGCATGGGATCCCGGTCCGGCTCACATGTTCAAAAGATGTTTTCGAAGTTCATTAGAGGACCCCGGGTGACTTATCCAAATAAGTTGGGAGTGCATGAGAGTAAGTTCTGTAAAAACTGTTTCAGTGCTTATGAGATGAAAATTAAGGTCTTCAAATTGCCCCCTTCATAAAAAATTTCTACAAATTAAAATTGGCTAATTAACAAACATATTTCAAACAATAGTTACAAATTTAAAGTTAAAATCCATATACAAGATCCAAATTTCTTCCTATAGTATATCTATTTCTTGTCACTTTCAAAAGAAGCAGTGTATAACACTCCAAACATGTACCATAATAAATACTAACGTAACTAAAATCTGCTATTCATTGAATATGAGAATATCATGGACACCCAAATTAAATGCAATATAAAATGAATGGACCAAATTAGATATTGGTAAAGAGGACTTATCTGTGCCCCAACAACCAACTCATAGAAAAATTGACCCTAATAGTACAACAACATTTAATCCACTAATAACAAACTCATTAAATACAATATCAGTTATTTATCAGAAGGTGATGCTCTTTATTTGTTTTCCAATTCATAAAACTGACACTACTGTAGCTATGGCCCATAACCATTGATTTGATTTCTTTCTTCTGTATATGGTAATAATGACAGCATATATCAGTAAAGACAGTAACTAAAAGACAAAGACTATGCAGTCTAGGTGTCAAAAATATTATTTTATTTTAACATATAGTATAAGATAATTATAGGTGTATAGACTCAAAATGGGTGCTGTTATTCTGTACAAATAGAGAACCAAATATAGCAGCACCCTTTTAGATTGATGTGAGAGAGAAATAGGTTTGGCTTGTATTGAAAGGTAAGCAAGAAATCCAATGTTGTTATAGGCAGTGGAGAAAACAGACTAGTCTTATAGTCTTAGGAGTTGTCAAATGAAGGTGAAACTTGTTCGAGTTGTTGATCACTGTGTAACAAGAAAACTACCAGAATCACTTGTGTGTTTGTAAAGCAAAATCTTCAACAGTCATCTTTTTGGGATTTGTTATAGCCTTTTCACTCCCTTCTTATATATATATATATATATATATATACTCTACAATTCAGCAATAATCATCACACCTTAAGTTGCATTCATTTTTTTCTATAGGGAAGATTAATTCACATTCATCATTTGATTCATCATTTGTGCTTAAAATGAAAGGAAGATTTTTCTGTTTCATTTTAGCTCTGCAGTTACTAAGTTCTGTCTCTGTGGCTAAAAGGGCTTTTCCTTCAACTGATGCAATGTCCCATCCAGGTTAGTTAACTAGCACACCATTTTTATAGATATAAGATTTTTGCAGTTATTTGACCTTAGACGTTAATCATTAGGCCCAGCAGAGGCACCAGCACCACACCAAACCATAGTATCAAAAAAGGTGTGTCTTCTAACATTATATATGTCTGCTAACATTATGTATTATATATCCTAATTAACATATAAATACTTGTATTTTAAATGAAGGGTTATAATATGGTAAGAGAAAGTATTAAGTCAGAGAAAATGAAAGAAGAAGTATATGATGATAGAGATATTGGGATAAGCAGCAACAAGATAGGGTCAAGTCCACCAAGCTGTGAGCACAAGTGTTATGGATGCAATCCATGTGAAGCCATTCAAGTTCCAAGTACTGAAAGCAGTAAGAGAAATCATTTGAGCCTTCAGTATGCAAATTATGAGCCTGAAAGCTGGAAATGCAAATGTGGTCCTTCCTTCTACAGTCCATGATCATTCTATATTCTAATATTAATTATTAATTATCCATTCAATGTGGTATATAGTTCATCTGTTAGGTTCATATTATGTATATTTTGTTCCCTTTGTACAAATATTAAAGTTCAAAGGATTTCATTATCATTGTGAATTTGTTGTTGCAATTGTTGGATGACTTATTACTTATATATGTAAACATTATTATGCTACAAAGCCTTGTAGATTTTCTTTTATTTTTTGTTGTCAAACTAGAAAAGGAAAAAATGGATGAATTTTTTTTTTGAAAGGGAAAAATTATGAAAAAAATCTTGACCAAAAAAGAATATTAAATTCTAATAATTTTACTATTAGGATTTCAAAAGGACAAAGTCCACCCAAAATTAATGAGAAACCAATACCACACATTCTATAAGGTGCATTTTTTTTATACCAAAGATAGTTATAAGTCTCTTTTATCACTTTTGTCCTATTTAATTATCTCAAACAAATTTTCGCCCACAATCTCTATTTTAACCGACAAAAATGTTGAAATTGTTAAATTAGACACCATTACCGTTACAGGATTCAAACGCCAACTCCTCCACTATGTGTGTGAGTTTTCAAACAATAATTGTCATTTCATCTATCTACCATAAACAACTCTCAAATTATCTTTCATACTTCTTTTTACTCCAAATTGCTAGTACTATTGAAGATCTTCATAACTATCTTTCATAGATGTCCGCACAATTATATCTCAAAGTGAGGAACTAAGTCCATCCATAATTAATGAGAAACAAAATATGTTCCAGTGCTCTTTTTTTGTTGCAGAAATCACAACCAAGATCTGGGTGTTTGGACGTAAGGAAAAAAGAAAAGTTGTTTACGTGGTTTCATGAGTAATTTTGCCCATTTGAAGATAATAATTGTTTTTACCGAGAATATATATAACAAATAAGAAGAAATAACGATTTGTGCGAAATCTACTCATCCATCCTTTTTTAAGCACCATTTGAAGAGAAAATGCCAATAAATATAAGCCAATTCTCAAATGACAGGGAGTACCAATTATCAGTTATGAGATCATTCTCTATTTTTTCATTAAACTAAAATATAACCAATTTCATACATTGAACATAGTCCTAGACATAGAACACTTCATTCAAATATCAACAAAAAAAACAATCAAATTAATGTTGTCATGATAAAGTGAAAACTACTTGTTTCACTACATATTAACATCACAAACACTAGGTATCTAAAAGGATGTGTATTTTTCCACTTGATTTTACCCTGCCACAGCATCATCGTCATCTTCTTCAAACTCCTCTTCCTCCTCCTCATCGTCATTGTTTTGTTCCTCATCCTCATCTTCTTCATCAGTAACAATGAATCCTCCTAGCGTCTCATCATCGTCGTCGTCATCTTCTTCATCATTTTCATCCACACTAGTTGCTTTCCTTCTTTTAGAATTACTACTAGCTTTGATATCTCTGTTAGGTCCTCTATTGTCTTTAGACCTTGTGGAGTACCTAGGTTTCTTACCTTTCCCAACCTTAGCAACAGGGTCCTTATCATCTTCACTATCACCAGTCCACTCGTCATCCTCGTTGCCTCTAAATACTTTTCGCTTTCCCTTCATTTTCCTTTTTTCCTCGAAATCATCCTCATCCTCACTTTCTTTGCTAGGCTCCTCGAGAAACCACTCCCAATTCTCCACATTCCGGATCATGCCCTTTGGATACTGGTCAAACTCATGCTTCATAACAAGAAAACCAAACTCTGCATTTTCAAAATTACTGTTTCATCAAAAGTATCCTAAAAGCTATCACTGTGAATTCAAAAAACAAATTCATGCGTAAATGGTAAAAAAAAAAAAAAAAACTAACCATCAAGTGAACAATGCTAAACAGAATTGAATTATACTACCCTTAGAAGGTTACACAGCCACAGGCACTTACAAGATATAATTGAATATCTTCATCACAAACAACCAAAAATTATATTTTAAATGATGTACATCGCTAAAAATTGCTCTGTTAGAGTACCATTGTTGACATAAATTCAGCAAAGTTGAAGAGTCGTCAACTGGAAAATCTCTTAGCTTTTTTCTTGAGGTACAAAACAAACCAGCAACCATTTCATTTCCATTTCTAACCCCAGAAAAGTTCAACACTTTTTACCCACATTCAAGTTCGAAAGACAACAAAAATTCGTACGAAGAATAATCCCATTATATGTAGTATTCGAGTTGATACTTCTTAACTATAAGTCCAAGCAACCAAATTTACAAAAGGAATGAAGCACCTAGAAACAATAAAATTGAAAGAGAGACAAAACATGATCCCATACATAATAATATTGGAATTTGTAACCAACTAAAGTGGAAAGCAGGAGGTTAATATTATGGAACAAAGAAACACATTACCTTATATTGAATATGAATTTAAAGTATACATGTCCTTAAAAGGCTATTAAGCTATCATAACCAAATGAACACAAAAATAAACTTTAAATCATAAACTATAGTACTCATGGTTGAATTAGATTTAGGCCATGTTTGGATAAACAACTTAATTAAGTGCTTATAACATACATACTCACCGTATAAGTGCTTATATATAAGCTATTTTCTATAACAAAAGATAAAAATCAGTCAAACTAATTTCAAATAAACTATAAGCTATTTTCACAAGCTATCCTGGAGAGCTTATTGAAATAAGTTAAAAACAAACTCATGGAAATGCCTTGAACTGTTTTCATAACTTCTCCAAAACAATCTCACAAGTGATTATAATAATTGATATTATTATGTACTACATCTACATTGCAAATCCTGCTAAGGAAATGTCATTGAAATGCATGCAATCATCAACTAAGACATTGAAATGCAATGCATCCAGCTAAAAAAGTTACTTTTCCAAATTATTGATTTTGTTACAACAACAAAAACATCACCATCTTTCAGCAAAGCAACACAATTGAAAAACAGAACAAAAACAGTTTCCAACAAAAAGGGTCAAAGTTATTACCTTTAACAGGATCAATTTGTGAAATATCAAGCTGATCAAATTCAATCTCACTCTCAGAATCCTCAGTCTTCTTCAAATTGAACCAAAAGGGTGTTTTCACAGACAAGCAAAAACGGTCACCGAGTTCCAACTGACCCATTTCGAATTTCTTGAAGACCTTAATCGTTTTGTCATTGTTCTTCAAAACCCAGATAGGGTTTATTCCAATGACTTGAAATGAAACCTTAGTAGGCTCTGAATCAGACTCGTTGTTGAGTTGGAACGAAACGTGACGGCGAGAAACAGTGTGGTCGTTGGTTTCAAAACCGCAACCTCGTCCGAAAAGTGTTTTGTCGCTGCTTTGTAAAGGGAATTTGGAACCATCTTCGACTTCGAACTCCATTGAGGATTCTTCAGAAACAAGTTTTGATTTGGGTTGGCGGTGAAAAGTTATAACCTTAGCACCGTTAATATTTCTAAATGCCATTTCTTTTCTTTCGAACCTCCGTGGAAAAATTTATTTGTGAATTTCTTTTTACAACAAAATTCAATTTACTAAATTAAAAAAGGGGGAATTGCTTGACAAAAAAAAAAAAAAAGAGAGACGGGGAGGAATTGTAAGGAAAGGCAAAATTAATGGTAAATTCTTTTGTGAACAATTCATTATTGTCCCTCAAAATATGTTTTTTTCAAGTAGCGTAGCGACTATAGATTTTAGAGTGTTTAAAATTCAAACTTTATTTCTGCATTTTTGAGTGTCTAGAATTCAAACATTGCTCCTGTATATATTATACAATGTTAAACATATAGACTCCCTCTTCAATTATTATTATAAGGAAAAAATATATATTAATTTCACTGTGATTAAAAAAAGTTTGGTTAAGTACAATTAATTTTTTAAATTTAATGTAAAACATAAGTTAAATTTACTAGATTGTAATTTTCATTTTAAATAAAAACCTTGTTCAACTGTGTTAAATGTTTTTTAATTAAAGAAAAGGTATATTAATGGTTTAAACGTAGTAAAAAAATTCCTTAAAAAAAGTAGTAAAAATAGGCAAAAAAGAAAGTAGTGGTTTTTGTAATAGTGACAAAAAATATAAAAAAATAAACTTTTATAATAGCGACAAGATGAGGTAAAATTTATCCGTGGTGATTTATGTGTTCTTCAATGGATAAAAAATGACGATACAGGACATGTTTAAAGTTCATATTATTTGGAGTTTTTTTTATAAAAAAAATAAAAAATAACGGCTCATCATATGTCACATTATCTTGTCCGAAAGAGAGAAAAAATGTCACATAAAACATACTAAATGCCACAGACTTTGTTAAACATATTGAAACTTAAATGACTAAATTGAAAAGGAAAAAAAGAAAGAAAGATGACTCATTTCTTGTACCCAAAATAAAAAACATAACTCGTCGCATAACTTAGTCACAGACATACAACAATTCAATCAAATATCAACAAAAAACCATCAGATTGATGTTATCATGCTTAAAAGTGAAAACTGCTTGTGTCACTGTATTAACATCACAAGGCCACAGCACTTGGTATCTAGAATGATGGCTCTTTTTTCGCCCTTGATTTTAACCCACCACAGCAGCATCGTCTTCAAAAACTCCCCTTCCTCCTCCGTATCCTTTTCATAGTACCGTTGAGCAAATAGACAATGACAACATTAATCTAATTGGGGCACAATACAATTTAATGCAGGCATACCAATCAAATTATTGGGTTCAATTTCCAAATGTACAAAAGAAAAGAAGAACCGAAAAGGGAAATTAAACCAAATAATTTGACTAGAATGCCTGCATTAAATTACATTGCACCCCAATTAGATTATTGTTGTTGTTGTCTACTTGCTCGATGGTACCGATGAAAATGCTAGATCACATTTGGATGCATCAACTTCTAACAGCTGGACTTGTGCTTCTGAATATGAAACAGTGAGACTCAAAGCCATGCTCAGACCTACAGCAAGAGCTACCCAGGATAAATCAACCGCTCTTGGTACAATTTATCTTCAGGAAAGATTAGACTAAGCAAAAAAAATAATCTAGAGTCAGTACCAGAACTCATGAATAATACTGTACTTCAATCAGCTCAACATATTCTCGCATAAATGAACCGCAACAGCATTCCCTTTGCAAAGGTTGCAGAAAGTGATGGAGACACCCCAATTTAGACACCTAAACATATATAGAGAAGCTAGAAAGCTAGTGTTGTATGGGGACAATGCACTTGTCCCTTACAATCAGCAAACTGGATTCATGAATATGGCATCATCATTCCCTTCGAGCGATATAAACAGTCATGGGGTTGATGGAACAGAAGAAGACAAGGCCAAATGGTGGGAAAATGTTTTCCGAAGAAGAGCAGAATCATTGATTACACGGATGCATCTTGATCAAGGAGACAGCACTTTTCGCGATGGAAAGGATCAGTGGTGGATTCAGTCGTTGGAGTTTTTCTCACTCAATGTATCAGACCATCTTTCCAGTTCTGCATTCATGTCCCTTGCTGCTCGATTTCCCCTAAAGTCAAGCTGCAGGGGACATGATTGCAGAACTGGAAAGTTGGTGAATTTGTTGAAAAACCAGCAAGATATTGAACCTTCACTTGAACAGTGTGCAAATCAATCAGGAATCTTTATTCCTGGCAAATAAAACATCTTTCCAGCTTCAATCATTTCCTGTCAGTCATAAATTTAGAAGCTGCTACAAGTTAATCTAGCGTTTTGAGACATTGATAGGAATTGATACACATTTGATAGGAACCGATACTAATGATATCAGAGAACGTGAAGACTTAAATTTAGCAAAAATTTAAGAAATACCAAGAAACTTATAACAGTGTGGCAATGATAAAAACCTTTAAATAGCATCAAGCTGCTTAGAGTTATGTAAGTGTTGCACGTATTCTAAAACATTCCATTAACCAATCTGCCTGATACACTATAACATCAATTATTTCTCAGAGCAAAACTATAATAAACAACATGAAATATATGACTCGACGTATTTATTAAAATAAACAAAGATCAAAAGAGGAGGAACCTGATTCACTAACAAGCCTGCAGCCTTGCACATTGGGAAGTCAATAATGTGCAGTTTTTAGCAGATAAATGATCCATGTTTGGCAGAACTCCTTCAATTTCTCGAATATATAATACAGTCATCCAGAAGAAGTTCTCTCAAAGAGTAACATTCTCCTGCAAGGTCCATGTATTTCACGGATTTGCATCATTTTACAGAAAGTGTTTGTAATTTGTATGTAATTTCTCGTATAAGCTCGCAATCTTCCAGCTTTAGGTTCCTCAGAAAATGACACTCTTTGATGCACACATGAAGAATGGTGAAATAATTCCCCAGAAAGTCCGATAAAACATTTGAGGATCAAGAAAGACCACTACCAGCCATTGATGTCTAAATTGCAGAGATGCTTGCATCACTTGCAAAAAAGAAACGAGTAAAAAGAGAAGTACTCCAATCAGTTCAGCGTATTCTTGCATAAATGAAATGCAAGAGCATGTGCCCTTCACAACTCATAAGGTGTTGCTTGAGGAGAGTGGTGGAAAAACATACATACTATAGACACATTAACACAGCAATTTAGACATGGACACATTAACACAGCAATTTAGACACCTAAACATATATAGAGAAGCTAGAAAGCTCGTGTTGTGTGGGCAGAATGCACTTGTTCCTTACAACCAGCAAAATGAAAAACACAAATGCAAGGTTCATGAATAAAGTTTGGAAGAAACACACACGAGCTAAATATAATCTTGATGAGGAAACTTATAAAGTTTAGAAGCTTCTGATGTTGGATATAAACAGTGACGGGGTTGATGGAACAGATGAAGGCAATGCCAAAAGGTGGGAAAATGAGCTATTTCCTAAGGACAAACAGAATCATGTATTGCACGGATGCATCTTGTTCAAGAGACAGACACTTTATTGGGATAGAAAGGAATAGTGGTGGATTCAGTGGTTGAAGTTTTTCTCGCTCAAATTGTCTTGAACCATCTTTCTAGCTCAGCATTAATGTCCATGCTTGGTTTCCCTTAAATTCAAGCAGCAAGACATAAATGCGGAACTAGAAAGATGGTGAATTTGTAGCAAAACCATAAATATATTGAACCCCCACTTGTACGGTGTGCAAACCAATCTGCAATCTTTGTTCCTGGCAAAGAAAACATCTTGGTTTTAGCTTTGATGGTTTCCTCTGTCAGTCATAAGTTTAGAAACTGTTAAAAGTTAATCTATAAGTTTGAGACATCGGTAGGAATTGATACACATTTGATAGAAACTGATATTAATGATATCAGAAAAACTGTGGACTTCAATCTAGAAAAATGTTACGAAATGTCTAGAAACTTATAAACGGGTATTGTGGCAATGATAAAAGCTCTTCAATAGCATCATGCATATAAGTTCCATTAACCAATCTTGCTCAGTTCGGTCGCATTAATTCAACAAAGTTGAACAGTCATCAACTTGGAAATCTCTCTCTCTCAATGAAAAACTGCTTTGTGTGAGGCTATGAAGCACGGACACTCCTTGGATTAGGCGTGTCCCGGGACACCGACACTTATAATTACACTAAAATATGTGATTTTCTCAAATTATTAGCGGTGTCGGTGTGTCTGTGTCCGTGCTTCATACACTAGTACAACGTAAAGCTCTAACCAGTAAGCATTTCATTTCCATTTCTAACACACCAGAAAAAATCAACAGTTTTTACCTGGACTCAAGTTGCAAAGACAAAACAAACAATCTTATGCAGAAGCTAACGTTTCTTAATAAACTTACAAACTCTCAAAATATACATGTTATATAATGTACTGCATGTCAAATCTTGGAATGGAAATGTGCTATTAACATGCATGCAATCATCAACTAAGACATTTAATTTTATTTTACAAATAAAAAAATTGCTTTTCAAATTATTAATTTTGCTAGAACAAAAAAGCATCATCATCATCATCAATTAACTAAGCAAAGCAATAAAACTGAAAACACAACAAAAATTAGTTCTATAAAAAAAGGAAATAATACCTTTAACAAGATCAATTTGTGAAACATGCAGAAACGGAAACGGTTTTAGGGTACCCATTTGCTCTAACGACGAGAGACAGTGTGGTCGTCGGTGTTGAAAAAACGATCTGGTCCAAACAGAGCTTTGTCGCAGCTTCGCAAATTCAAACCACCTTTGCCTTTGTCTATTGTTGGTGAAAGGTAAATACCAAACACCACCGCCGCATAGATAGCGGTGCTATGTTTCCTGCGCATTTCTATTTCGCCCTTTTATGACAAAATGGTGAGTTATTTATAACAGGTTAAATATATAATAGAGACTAAATTAATGATTGCTTCTTTAAGTTTGAGGTTTGTAATGGATTGGTCATTTAAGTTATTTTAATCACACATAAGTCCTTTAAGTTTGAGGTTTGTAACATATTGGTTCCTTAAGTTATTTTGGTCACAAATAAGTCCTTTAAGTTTGTAAAAGTTTTCAATTTAGTCATTCTACCATATCCTTGTTTGGTTAATAGAAGTCTCGCAAAATAGACCTATAATTGAATTATTTAAATTTTTCGGGTGGGCCACTACACCACTTTATGTGAATTTGGATCAATCGAAACCTAAAACCGACACAATTGTATAAAATATCGCAAAACAGACCTATGATCGTTAATTTTTTTATTTTTCCGGGTGGACTGTGGCCCACCCTAACCCATTAAGGACTCCGTCACTAGTTAACAGAACTGAATTATACCACCCTTGGAAGGTTTTAGAGGTACTTACAAATAATTGAATATATTTATCTTAAAATACCAAAAATAACACTTTAAACTATGTTAGAGTATCGTCAACATGAATCAACAAGTTAATGAGATGGAGCAATATGAAAGTAATAGCAAGCACTAATAATATATGTGTGTGAAAAAAAACCAGCGTGAGTTAACTCACGTTGGGGTTCAGAACGTGACTTAAGTTACACAGGTGTTAAACCCGACATGACTTAAGTCACGTAACGTGACTTAAGTCGCGCTGTGATATACACTTGCGTGAGTTAACTCACGTGTGGTATTTTCGAAAGTTTAGTTGAGAGTGAGTAATTTTTGTTGGGAGAATAGCATTTTTCAAAACCTAATCCAGTAAGTCCATACAAAGGGTAGACCTATCCAAACGGGTAATACAAACATTTAAAACAACACAATGAATCCAACCTCTAGTTAATTCTTTCTTGGTTCTTGCTGGGCACTTGTTAAGGATCCAAAAAAGAAAATAATTGATGAATTTTATGATGAAAAGTTACTTTTTAATATTACAATGTGTTGAATACACAATTTTCAAGATAAAATTATCACTTTAAGCTTCTTATCAAGTGCTTTAAGGGCACTAGGTAGCATTTTTTTTTGTCAAGTAACACGTAGTTAATTCTAACAAACACTAATCAATCAAATGTGTACAAACTAGTGAATGGACTGACTGTCAACACGTAACACTTCAACAAATAACAACTAGCAAATGGACTCTTTCAAGCCCATCAATTCAACATCAAACAAGAGAATGACAATGATATCACAACCAGTCCAAAATCAATCACGAGTACTGATACGAATATTAAGGCGACATCGACGCATTGGAGGCAAACCTAAAATCTAGAAACCTGTGGATCCCAACACATGTAAACAACGATCAAAGAGTCTAGAAACGATAACACCAACCAAACACTAGACAACAACCATCGAAGAGTTTAGACAGACCGTGTCATGTGTCTGTTTTTCTTATTGCGATAATGATTATAAAGATTATAAATTAGGAACAATAGTCTTTTTTTTATGAAATTTCAAATAAAATTATATTAATTTTGATTTAAAATATATGTATAGATAATAGATTCCTAAAAAAAATATAAATAATATATATGTTGCACTTTTATACTATAACAAACTATCTTCTTTCAATATGAACAACGCAACAAATATAATATTTTTTTAAACGGAGACAAACAAAATATGATTGGAGAAGTGAAAACTTGCCGTGTATTCTCTCCTATATAAGGTTAGAGCAATGCTTGTTTTAAAAAATTAAATCAAAACCCTAAATCTGAGGTATCAGAAACAACGAACTCGCCGGAAATCCGATAGGAGTCGTAGCCGCTTCCATACCAGTAACCTGAAGATCGCCGCACTGCTTGGAGGATTGATCTGATCGGAATTAATCATTCATCGTCGATGGGGATGGAGACAGACTAAGGTATAAACAGTCTTAAAGCTCGCATAGAAACCCAACACAAGTCACACATGGACATGCTTTCTTCTGTACAATCTGTAATACCTAATTTTGTTTCTTCTCTCGACCTTTCTCTCAAAGTTCTCTCTTCTTTCAACCACCGTCCTTTTTCTCCTACACCCCCTCTAACCTATTCCAACCCTCCCAAATCATCATCTCTCCAACAACTACCTCAAAAACCTTCTAATAAAACCTTGAAAACATCTCTTGTTGTTACTACAAATCCAGTATCAGAGAAAGTTAGTCCTTTGTCCGTTGTTCGATCAATGGTTGCTGTTTGTCTTTTAAGTCGACTACCTTTTATGGAAATTGATTCTTCCACTTTATCGAGGAAATTGGAGAATGATCAAACCATTACACCACAAGACAAAGCCGCATTTCAAGAGCTTGCTGGAGATTCAGGAGGGCCAACGCTTGCTGTCGAGATGGCTTTGCGATCAATGGCAGATTATAATGGTGCTGTTGAATTGGAAGAGTTTGCTGTAAGTGGTAAATCAAGAATTATGGTTTTGAATACAGACAGGACCCTTCTCTTGAGAGAATTGCCTGAAACTGCACAACATCAGCTGCAGCAGCAGCAGCAGCAAAATGAATTGAGTCTCGGAGATGGTAATATGAATCAGAATCAGCAACAAATTGCAACCTGTAGCATGAATTTGGAGGATGTTAATGCTTTAATTAATAAAAAATCATTTAGGGAGCTGCAAAAATACGAAACTGCTAAGGAACTTTTAAAAATTATTCAGACTCCGAGTATAAGGGAGGCTGCTGTAGCTGCTAAGTTCAAAACTAAAGGTGGTTCTCAGATGAGGCCATATTGTGACTTACCAACAAAAGAAGATTGTCGACGCCGGACTGGTTCCTTTATAGCATGTAATAAGCTTCATTTTAGACGAATCATTGCTTTTCATACTGATATTAATTTGGGAGACTGTCCTTTTCTTCGTAGCTGCCGGCACATGAACACATGTAAATATGTTCACTATGAGGATGACCCTACACCTGATTTGCCTCCAACAATGATGTGTGCTCCTCCTCCTCCCAAACCACTAAAGCAGCAACGTGCTGAGTATTGTTCTGAAGTGGAACTAGGTGAACCACAATGGATCAACTGTGATATACGTAACTTTAGAATGGACATATTAGGTAAGTTTGGAGTAATAATGGCGGATCCTCCGTGGGACATTCACATGGAGCTGCCTTATGGAACAATGGCGGATGATGAAATGCGCACTCTTAATGTCCCTGCTCTACAAACTGATGGGCTTATTTTTCTATGGGTCACTGGGCGTGCGATGGAACTTGGACGAGAATGCTTAGAACGTTGGGGATATAAACGTGTTGAGGAGATCATTTGGGTGAAAACAAATCAACTTCAGCGAATAATTAGAACTGGACGTACGGGCCATTGGCTCAATCACAGCAAGGAACATTGTCTTGTTGGGATAAAGGGTAGTCCTGAGGTAAACAGAAACATTGACACCGATGTTATTGTTTCTGAAGTCCGGGAAACAAGCCGAAAGCCAGATGAGATGTATGCTTTGTTGGAGAGGATAAGTCCCGGAACAAGAAAGGTGGAATTGTTTGCTCGCATGCACAATACTCATGCAGGGTGGATGTCTCTTGGTAATCAGTTGAGTGGTGTAAGGTTAGTGGATGAAGGGCTGCGGGCAAGGTTTAAGGCAGCTTATCCAGATGTGGAGGTGCAACCAGCATCACCTTCCAGAGCTTCTGCTATGGAGGTAGACTCTAGTGTTGCCGCTCAAACAAGGAGTTCATTTGCCGTCACAGAATCAATGGCCATTGATGTGGAAACTAACTAAGTTTCTACCAATTCAATCATATGATGATTTTTTTTTTGTAGGGAACGTTCCTTTATAAAGCTGAAGGAAACAAGCAGTATTTTGACCTTTCTAGCATTTTTAGTTGGTGCTATTTTCTCGTTTTTCTTTCTTTCTTTATGTGGAAAGATAAGTTTTTCAAGTTTTATTTGAGAGCTATATTAATTTAAGAGAAAAAAAAAAAGAAGCCTTGTTAATTAAATTTATATCAGTAATTCCTTTTAAAAACAATACATATATATTGGAGAAATTCTTGTTTCGGTTTCAAACTTGCTTAATTGACTGACATTTGGGGTCTGTTTAGGTTGACTTATTTTTGAACTTATGAAAAATAGCTTATGCAAATAAACAAGTTTTTATGTTAATCTATAGTTCTCACTAACGAAAATTATATCTCCATAAGTTTTTTTTTTCTTTCTTCATAAGTTGCATTGATAATCTTATGAATAATACATAAAAACTTATTTATTTGCATAAGATGTTTTGAAAAAGCTCAAAAAATAAGGCAACTCAAATGGATCATCGATAGGAACTGATATTAATTCCTATTAATCTCACAAAAAGTTCTCAAGAGTTTCATCCACCACATTATACTTTAACTTAAAAACAAAGTAAGAATGAAGATGCCCCACATTCTTTTGATAGAATTTTTTTTATTGAAGAGATGGTGCCCCAATCTAAGGTAGGGAATACCTTCGAGTTCAAAGAGCGTTTATAAAGATGTTTATATTTGCATATCTCCAAAGACGCTCGTAGAGCTTGAACCCATGACTTCCAGATTCAAGATCTATCATTTTTACCACTAGATCAAATATTTAAAGTTTGCCCCACATATTTCTCTGCTTTTTCGCTCTTGGGTTTTTTAACGTTGCTGCATTGTGTGAAAGTATTTTTTTTTTTTTTGTTGCAAATTGAATGGATTGGTTGTTGTAGGATACTTTGATTCTGTTGCATTGTGTGAATTACCATTGATGTTGTTTCTTCATTGATAATGAAATTTTTCTAGAGACTACGTATCTGTCTCTTTGGATTCCTAATACTTGAATAAAAGGCATGTTCTTAAGTAGTGATAAAACTTGGCATATATTTTCAGCTTGATAGAAAATGGTTCCTGAGTTGCACTATGAAGTATGAATGTCTTTACAAACTGCTATGTGGTGGATGACAATAGTTATATTCAATATTTATGGATTGCTTATACCGCATACAATTGAAATGAGAATAAATTTTTCGTAAATTAACTTAAAAGCTATTTTATCCCTCATTGACCCGTATTAAGAATTTCCTTTTCTAAATACAAATCAACAAAGAGGATAAATCAGCTTTGAATAACATAACATCATGCTTACCAACATTCAAATATCAACCTGCTGAACTCAAATACAAAAAGGAGGCATGTATAGTATTTATAATTCACATTTCCTCATATTCCAATGTGGGACTTAGAGCACTGCTGCGGTATACAAAATTTTGCTGACTTAGTGCACTACACTTTCTTTCTTCCATTCATTTTGAAACTTCACCTTACAGATGAAACTTCACCTTACAGATGAAACTTCACCTTACAGATGACACTGGAAGTTACACAGTGCTGTTTAATTAGGATATGCATTATTATTACTTTCATGGTTTAGTTGGATGATTAGGTCAATATGTAAGTTGTAACATTTCTGAACCATTTCTGTGTACCTACAGGCTCCAGTTTCGGGTTCCAAAAAACCAGCAGAAGATTGACAATTGATATTTCATACATGAGATAAATATTCTTCTGACGTTGGATATTAACGGTCATGGGGTTGATGGAAGCACCTTTGGATCCTCTCCTTCTCCCTCCTCACTAAGTTGTGTGGACGAGCAGATTCATTTGTTGCACACATGCTTCTTGCTCAAGGAGACAGACACTTTTCACGATGGAAAGGATCAGCAGTGGATTCAGTGGTTGTACTTCTCGATTTCCACTAAGTCATGCAGCAAGTACAATACATGAGATGACGAAAGTTCAAGCATGATAGACAATACACCAAAGGTGTTGTGGAGCCAGAAGAAAATGTAAAGCTGGAAGGATAAATATTGAATCAATCTGTTCACAAATTCAGTTTTATGAAAAAATACATCATTAATGATTCTGAAGAAAGAGAAACTGTCGACAATAACATCATTGACACCTTTGGAACTACTGGTAGATTAAATAGCTCAAAAGAAGAAACAAATTGTAAACTATCGGAACCAGCCCAGAGAAATAATAGGGAACATTGTACAACAGAATTTGTTAGTCCCGACTGGGGAAAGGCAAGAAATTTCATGTCATGGGGGTGTTGGGAAAGAGTTAAATGCCGTATTTCCATCCCATTGCTCCATTGTTACATCTCGATTGTCTGGAGATTTTTCAATTGATCAAAATACTGCGAAGATAGGATCCTTCTAAGACAGCAAAAAAGAACTAGAGAAGATCAGTTAAGCACAGCCAAATGGCAAGTTCGACCCAGTTACATGAAATTAAATGTCAGATATCAATCATGACGCAATGAAATGATTGTAATTTGAAAATGACCCCTAACTCTGAGGTTATTGAAGTCAACTGTTATAATCATGTAATCATTAAAGCATCTTTAAGTGGTTCCTCAGAATAAAATGAAAATAATATAAGCTTGAGCTCTTCAATAAGTCTGAAAGTCAAGCTGCAATACCACGTTCTCACAGCATACTATTCCAAGTCCCTCTTCAGAAAATAGTGATCACAAGCAGCACAAGGTTTTCCACGTTTCAGGACAAAGTCAAGATCTGATGGACAAATCAACGGAATGAGATTTTGGTGACCATAATTATGCCATGAGGAGTGAAAACAGTTAGTTAGATTCTTCCACTACAAAATTAAGGGTCAGGGAGTATGTGAAAGAGAAAAAGGATAACTTCAATTGGGATAGTTTTAAGAATACAGGCACAAGCTAAGGCAGGGAATAGAGAAAGGCTAGAAATCATAATGGATTCTTTGGACTGGGATATTGTAAGACGTGCATCCGTCAATGGAATTGGTGATACACTCAAAGAAAAAGGCACGGAAAACATGCTTGCAGAACTTATTCAGAGTTTTCTGAATCTACTCGTTTTTGTAAACTGGGATATTGATCTGGAGGGGCTGAGAGGTGTTCCACCTGATCAAGCAAAAGAATCCTTGCTCAGTCTAAGGGGATTGGGATTGGAAAGTGCATGTGACTATTAACACTGTACAATCATCTTCTTCTTCAACAGTTTCACCAATACTAGTTGCTTTCTTTCTTTTAGAATTCTCATTAACTTGGACATCTCTGTTAGGTCCTCTTTTGTCTTTAGACCTTGTTGATTAGCCAGGTTTCTTACCTTTCCCTATCTTTGCAACAAGGTTCTTATCATCTTCATTATCACCAATCAACTCGTCATCTTCGTTATCTCTAAATTCTTTTCACTTTCCCTTCATTTTCACGTCTCCCCAAAATCATCCTCATTCGCGTTTTAGAATTATCCTTCGCTATCACTGAATTCAAAAAAGAACTTGTGCGTGAATAGTCATAAAATAACCATCAAGTGAACAACCATAAACCGAATAGAATTATCCTAGCCTTGGAAGGTTACATAGGCACTTACAAGTTATTGTTGGATATAATCATCACAAACTACCAAAAATATATTTGTTACATCCCCTAAAAAAATATCTTTGTTCCATGAATTCAACAAAGTTGAACAGTAATCAAGTTCAAAATATTTCTCTCTCAAGGAAAAACTAGTTTTTTTGAGGTGCACAAGAAACCTAACCATTAACCATTTCATTTCCATTTCTAACACCAGAAAAGTTCCAACTCTTTTTACCTCCACTCATGTTCCAAAAACAAAACAAAAAATCTTATGCTGAATAATACCATTCCAAATATATTAATTCAAGTTAATACTCTTAACTGGAAGTACCAGCAACCAAATCTACAATAGATATGAAGCACCGTGAAAAAACAAAAATGAATGACATCCAAAACTTGATCCCATACATGGTACTGGAATTGAATAAACCAACAAATAAGTCTAAATTATCTTTTTCTCTTCAATTCAATACCTACACTATATAAATATAATAACTTGTTCTTAAATCTAATAAAATTTGTCAATTTAGTGTATGTCATTAGGGAGAAATTTTATCTTGGACACAAACCCAAATTAAATTTATATGGGCACAGACTCACAAATGAATTTTTTTTTAAAAGAGAATAGATTTAAATGATGTGACTAAATATTCTCTCTTTTAATTTTTTTTACGTGTATGCGTGCATATAAATTTGATTTAGGTTTGTTCACATGTAAGAATTGCTCGTCATTAAAATGCCAAGGACTAAATTGACCAATTTTATTGGATTTATGAACTATATTTTGTGGCATTGAAATACAACCATATTTTGTGACACACTCTCTTCCTTTTTCTTTCTCATTTCCCTTTTCTCTCTTTATTATGTTTTGCCAATTAAAAAAATAAGGAAATGATATCGTGTGCTCGTTATTGGTTAGAACACTAAAAGTAGAATCCTTATTATGTTTATATAAAAATCTATGTCATTATTGTGTTGACAGAAAGAACAAGACATTTCCAAAATAAATTTTCTTTTAGTAGAACCCTTAAACAATATAATTAGGACACTCCTTAGAAAAACCTAAAAATTTAAAAGGTTGTCACAAAAATACTCATCAAGACCCATTAGAAGGATGGACATAAATTAGGAAGATTTTGAACACAATTGAACAGCACAGTGCTTGTTAAAAACATTGCGAAGTACCTTCAAATCCAATTGAGACTTTCAACAGCATACAGTTGTTTTATAAGAAATTTTCATCTCTATTCCTCACAACTCTTCCGATGGGGACTTATTGTTTGAAAGTTTAAAATTTAAGAATTAGAGCATTGACAATTATTCACAAGTGTCGAGCTTAATTTCTTTTCTTTTTTATCAGATGAAGTTAATTAAATTAGTATTAGAGGTTCTTTTAAAAACAATATACATATATATTAGAGTAAAACTTTGTTTTGCCTATCATACAAAAAAACTGTTTTCCCTCATAGCTTACTTTATTGATTCACTAATGTGTAACAGACTTCAAATTTAGCCAATATTTGTGTAACAATTAACATATCTTTTTTTTTTGAAGAAAATTTAATTTTATATTTATGTTCACAATATATAAGCCATGGCGACGCCTTGGCAGTTTTGAGGAGATGAGGAAAATGAGGGGAAAGCAAAAGTATTTAAAAGACAACGAGGATGACAAGGACCTTGTTGCTAAGATGGGGAAAGGCAAGAAACTTGGGTACTCCATAAGGTCTAAAGACAAATAGAGGACCTAACAGCGATGTCAAATCTAGGGGAAATTCTAAAAGAGAGAAAACAACTAGTGTCGATGAAACTGTTGAAGAAGAATAATTAAATGATGTTGGTGCAGTGTTAATAGTTGCACATACTCCACACTTTAAAATCATGATCCCCTTATGCTGAGTAAGAACTCTTTTGTTTGGTCAGGTGAAACATCACTCAGCCACTCGAGATCAACAGCTTCGTGTACATGAACGAGTAGATTCAGGAAACTATGAATGCATTCAGCAAGCATATGTCTCATAGCACACCAGTCAAAAGAATCCATCCATTATGCTTTCTGTCTTTTCTCTCTTCCCTGCCTTAGCTTGTGCATGTATTCTTAAAGGCAAATGTCAAAAGTCGTGCATTCAACTTCTTAAAAGTTAAACTATCATGTTTTCCAATGTAAAATTGCTCTTTTTGGGTTCCTTAACATGTGCCCTTAGGACACAAGTTATCATCACCCATTCTTAAACTATCCCAATTGATGTAATCATTTTTCTCTTTCCCCTTAATTTACAGTGGTAGAATCTAACTTGCTGTTTTCATTCTTCATGCCATAATTGTGGTCACCAAAATCTGATTCCATTGGTTTCTCCATTGGATCATGACTTTGTCCTGAAACGTGGAATATCTTGTGCTGCCTGTGATCACTATGTTTCCGAAGAGGGACTTGGGATTGCATGTTGTGACTGTGAGAATGGAAAATTGCGGCTTGGCTTTAAGACTCTGTTGAAGAACTCGAGTTTATGTTATTTTCATTTTTATTCTTTGAGGAACCACTTGACGAAGCTTTAAAATTGACAGGATTATAACTGTTGACTTCAAGAACTTCAGAGTTTGGGGATCATTTTCAAATCATAGTAGTATTGCACTACATCATGATTGCTTCTGAGGAGCTTGGAGTGACATTTGATTTTGTCCAAGTTCTTTTCCAGGTTGTCATGCCTCATAGCTACAGATTGACCATATGAATCCCTCAAACTATAGTAATAAACCATCAATTCAGTCTAAATTATCTTTCTCTCTTCAATTTAATCCCAAATTATATAAATATAATAACCAGTCCTCAAAGTATATAAAATTTGTCAAATAATCTAATTTATTAAAATGTTAATGTCTATTTTGATGGATTTTTGTATACTTTAGAGACTATTTAATATATTTATATATATTGGAGAGTGTGTGATATTTATGTACTAAATTGATGGTATATTCTACGGGAATTTGTAACCAAGAGGAAGCAACTAGTTTATAATCTTAAAATCTACATTGCAAGTCTTAAGGCTTAATACATCCCCGGTCCCTTAACTTATTTTATTTTCTCGGTTTGGTCCCTTAACTATTAAGTGTGTCAATTTGGTCCCATAAGTCTTCATCCGTTTACTAATGTGGTCCTTTCTGTTAGTTTTTAATCTTAAATGTCTAAGGTGAACCAACTTTGTAGGTGGTCTACCATAGACTTTATTAAAAAAATTAATTTAAATCATTTGATCTTTTTTATTTAAAGGAGGACTATTTGATTATGCATGTCTATTTTATCTTACAGTGAGTCAACAACAACTAACTTTATATCCCATTCTTCATCTTTTTCCTTCCTCTTAATCATCACTTTCATCAAGCTTTATAAAAAAATCCAGAAAAAATTCAGAAATTCATCAACAATATCATCATCTCATCACTACACCTCCACCACATATTTAGATACATCGATGTATTAGTTGTTGATGTTTTTTTTTAATGGCAAACATATTATATATAAATAGAAAAGGAGAAGTACAAACATATATAAAATTGAGTACAAGAAGTACTCAAGTCAAAGGATGGCAAAATCAAATAATCCCTCCCATAGTAAAACAAGAGTGATGTTGTTTAATTAGGAAATGCATTATTATTACTTGCATGGTTTAGTTGGATGATTAGATGAATATGTAAGTTGTAACACTTGTGAACCATTTCTGTCTACCTACAGGCTGCAGACTCCAGTTTCAGGTTCCAAAAAGCCAGCAAAATATGGACAATTGATATTTCATAGCAGGTTGATGGAACAGATGAAGACAAGGCCAAATGGTGGGAAAACGAACATATGTTTTCCGAGGACAAGCAGAGTCATTGATGGCACAGATACATATTGTTTAAGGTGACGGATGCTTTTCACGATGGAAAACATAAGTGGCAGATTCAGTGGTTGAGGTTTTTTTCACTCAAAATGTCTCGGACCATCTTTCCAGTTCTGCATTCATATCCCCTGCTGCTCGTTTTCCCCTAAAATCAAGCTGCAAGCACGTCCCTTGCTGCTCGATTTCCCCTAAAGTCAAGCTCCAAGTACGATACATGCTATGACGAAAGTGCAAGCATATGATAATCAACACACCAAAGGTGCGGGTTGTGGAGCCAGACGAAAATGCAAAGCCACAAAAGAAAATATTGAATCAATTTGTTCATGAATTGAGTTTTACGACAAAAGACGTCATTGACCATTCTGAAGAAAGAGAAACTGTCAACAGCAACAGCATTGGCTCCTGTGGATCTACTGGTAGTTTAAATAACACAAAAGATGAATGAAATTGTTAACTGTCGGAACCAGCTCAAAGAAATACATGTACAATGCAATTTGTCTGTCCGGCGACTAGGGAAGGGCAAGAAACTTCATGTCATGGGGTGTCGAGAAAGAGTTAAATGCTTTGGTTTCATCCCATTACCCCATTGTTACATTTTAATTGTCTAGAGGTTTTTTCAATTTATCAAAATCCTGAAAAGATAGGATCATTCTAAGACAGTAATGCAGAAGTAGAAGATCAGCTAAGCACAGCTGAATATAATTTTTCCAACAGGACTTCTTTCAGCAAGCTTTTAGGAATGGCACGTTCGACCCAGTTACAAGAAGTTAACTGTCAGATAAGCAATCCAACAGAGAATTTGAGAGATTCATATGGTCAATCCTTAGAAGTAATCATGACGCAATGCAATGGCTGTAATTTGAAAAATGACCCCCAACTCTAAAGTTCTTGAAGCAAACTGTTATAATCCTGTCATCGTTAAAGCCTCATCAAGTGGTTCCTCAAAGAATAAAATGAAAATAACATAAACTTGAGTTCTTCAACAGAGTCTGAAAACCAAGCTGCAATTGTCCATTCTTACAGCATCATACATATCCCAAGTCCCTCTTCAGCAGCATGGTAATTACAAACAGCACAAGGTGTTCCACATTTCAGGACAAAGTCAAGATCTAATGGAGAAATCCAGGGAATCAGATTTTGGTGACCATAATTATGCAATGAGGCAGTGAAAGAGAAAAAGGATGACTTCAATTGGGATAATTCAAGAATATACAGGCACAAGCTATGGCAGGGAAGAGAGAAAAGACAGAAATGACAATGGATTCTTTGGACTGGGAGGCTGTGAGCCGTGCAAACGTCAATGAAATTGCTGAGCACTCAAAGAAAGAGGCACGGATAACATGCTTGCAGAAGTTATTCAGAGTTTCATACCTGAATCTCCTCGTTGATGTACACAGGGCTACTGATCTTGTGTGGCTGAGAGATGTTCCACCTGACTAAGCAAAAATAATTCCTGCTCAGAATAAGGGATCGGGAATGAGAAGTGTGGAGTGCATGCGACCATTTTCGCCTCGCTGTCTCTAAATACTTTTCACTTTCCCTTCATTTTCATCATCTCCTCAAAATCATCCTCATCCCTGTTTTCTTTGCTAGGCTCCGCGAGGGACCACTCCCAATTCGTCACATTCTGGATCATTCCCCTTAGATACGGGTCAAACTCTTGTCTCATCACAAGAAAACCAAACTCTGCATTTTCAAAATTACGTGAATTCAAAAAAGAACTTGGGTGTGAATAGTCACAAACTACCAAAAATATCTTTGTTACATGAATTCAACAAAGTTGAACAGTAATCAACTTGAAAATATTTCTCTCTCAAGGAAAAACTACCTTTTTTGTGAGGTACAAAAGAAACCTAACCAGTAACTATTTCATTTCCAGTTCTAACACCAGAAAAGTTCCAACACTTTTTACCTCCACTCAAGTTCCAAAAACAAAACAAAAAATCTTATGATGAATAATACCATTCCACATTTATTAATTCAAGTTAATACTCCTTAACTTGAAGTGCAAGCAACTAAATCTACAATAGATATGAAGCACCCGGAAAAACCAAAAAGGAAGACATCCAGAACTTGATCCCATACAAAGTATTGGAATTGAATGAACCATCAATTAAGTCTAAATTATCTTTCTCTCTTCAATTCAGTACCTAACTATATAAATACAATAACTAGTTCTTAAATCCAATACACTAAATTGACAAATTTTATTGGATTTAGGTATTAAATCCGAGAGTGAGTGATACTCATATATATTCTACAGGAGTTTGTAACCAACTAAGAGGAAGCAACTAGTCTTGGTCTTGAAATGTGTCATTGTCATTGACATGCAATTACATCATTAACTAGGACATGTTTTATTTTTGAAATAAAGAAACTTGATTTTCCAATTATTGATTTTATCTCAACAAAAAATCACCATCACTTATAAAAGCAAAAGAAATGAAGGACCTTTAAAATCACGTCCAAAGAGTGTTCTGTTGAATTTGGAACTCTTGAGAACCATGTTTCGGTTGGCTGTAAAAACTAAATACCCGAGGTACTTATTAAGACCCATACTTAAAACTTAATTTAGAATCATCCAGATAATCCCAACTTCTCTGATCCTTTTAGTTATATTATTTGGACAACTTAAAAGATCAGGACAGTTGGGAAAGATCTGAACAACATCTAATCTCATGCACGACCAGAGCAGGTATTCAGTGGACGAAGACATAGTTCTTGTTCAGCAAACGGTGCTGTTTTATAGGAAATTTTCAACTCTATTCCTCACAACTCTTAGGATGTGGCACTTAATGTTTGAAAGCTTGAAACTGAATTAGAGCCTTATGCTCTCTGTCAAGTGATTTTTATTCTATTCTATTATTGAGTATTGACAATTATCCATAAGTGTCCGGCTTAATTTCTTTTCTTTTTTATTAGATGAAGTTAATTAAATTAGTATCAGAGGTTCTTTTAAAAACAATACATATAGGAGTAAATGTCATTTTGATCTCTAACTCCACACCTCGCTATCACAAAGGTTCTGACTCGGGATTAAATACATAGTAGTTCCTGTGCACTTCCGTTATCAACTGGCGTTAAAAACTTCTGTTAACTTATGAGGTGGCGTGCATGAGATGTCACAGAGACTAAAGTGAAAGTAGAAAATAGTCATTTTGGTCACTGAACCGAAAATCAATATTTTTTCAAATTAAATCTCTATATCCCGCGTTTAATCTCCAAATCCTTAAATCCCTAAATCTCATCTAATTTTCTCTTTGTAACAACGACTATTTACTCGTACATATATATAATATAATAAGAAAACTTTGTTTTGACAATCATTAAAAAAAAACTTTGTTTTCCTTCATAACTTACTTTATTGATTCACAAATGTGTAACATACTTCAAATTTAGCTAATATTTGTGCAACAAACTTCAAATTTAGTTAATTATTTTAATTATATATTTATTTAATTTTTAAGAAAATTTAATTATATATTTATGTTCACAATTTGTTTTCAATATTTTAAGTTAAGTTGTATGGATACAAATTTATAAGTATAAGATATTATAGGTCATGCTAACTTACGCCATATTAAAAAGATAATCTTTAAAACTTTTAAAATATTGAATGCACAATTTTCAATATAAAATTTTGGGCTAAATAAGTAAATGGTCTTGTTAACCGGTGTCTCCGGGGCAATGGTTAAGGAAACTAAAAAGGAAAGTTTTAAAGTGAAAATAACACTTTTTATGTTTTTGAGGAGTTGACAGCACAAGTTCCGATGCAATACTTACTACATTTGATTCCTTAAAATATCCTCATAAATATACCAACATTTGATTTTAGTCCTTCTAAAATATTTCTTAGGTTTTTGGTCCCTTCAAAAAATTTCATCCATGAAATTAGTCCCTACTTGTTAAAAAAAAATTGTCACAATTTTTGAAAAATTTCATTAAAAAATATAAAGGTTAGACATCAGCGGCCTAAAAAGTATGGATTATTAGAAGGCCAAAAGCCTAAGAAATATTTTAATGAGATTAAAGTCAAATATTGATATATTTAGGGAACAATTTACTTTTTCTTTTTCATGACTTGAGCAAATTTTTGGAGTTCACATTCTAAATCAAAATATTGAGCAAAACCATTTTTTAATAATAATAATAATATCTTTGGTCTTTTGCTTTTCTTTTTAGTAGTATCTATCTATCTATAGACTATAGTCTATCCATCTTACAGGATGAGTAGTTTGGTGAACTGCAGTCAGTTTGTGACTACAATGCGCTCCACCTTTTCCCTTCATCACTTCAACTCTCCGCGCTTCTCTCGCCACATTTCCAATGTCTCTGCTTCCATACAACCCCAAGGACAAGGTATTATTAGTTTACTTACTATATTCCCTTCAAATTCAATTCATTTCATGGTTCAGTCATTTCTGTTTTCAGGGATTGACACTCCTCCACGGGTTGGCTTTTTGGGCCTTGGAATCATGGGTACCCCAATGGCTCTAAATCTCATCAAAGCTGGGTATGTATGTTATAAAAATTAAGTCTTATTAAAATGAAATTGACTGAAAAAAATATAAGTTATAAGCTCAAATGCTACAAATTAGTCTCTAAACTCACGACAAAAAATTGTTACCGAATATGTTTGTTTTGGTCGTGTGACTTGACAAACAAAGACTGTATGTCTGTATCTACTTTAAGATAAGTCTTCTATCTAGTGACATGTGGCGGTATTTCCAAATTCATTCTCAAAATTTTCCTGTTGTAGAGTTGATCTCACAGTTTGGAATAGGACTAAGAGCAAATGTGATCCTCTAATCAGCTTGGGAGCCAAGTAAGAATTCACCTTTCCATTACTTACACTCGAAAAAAAATAAACTTTACATTTTCAAAGACAAGTGACATGAACAGAAGATATACTATAAATTTCGAGTTGTGTTCGAATTTTTAAAGCTTGTGCGCTTGCTTCTGCAGATATAAACCGTCTCCTGAGGAAGTAGCGGCATCTTGTGATCTCACATTTGCCATGCTTGCTGATCCTCAAAGTGCGGTGTGTATATTTCTGCATAGTTTTTAAATGTTATGTATAAGTTATGAGCTAGTTATATTTGTTTTATTCCATATCAGGTGGATGTTGCTTGTGGAAAGCATGGAGTTGCAAATGGAATCGGTCCAGGAAAAGGGTGCTATATTTAAATTCAAAGTTTCAAAGTATTTTCAATATGTTGCTACAATTTGATAGATAATAGGATTTCAAATGAATATTGATGCTTGTATATGTACAATACAACAATTCTTCCATCTTTAGCTCTCCCTATGCCCTATCATCTTACTAATGAAAATTTTCGCACTAGTTTGATTATTGTCTTTGTCTATCCATAGTTGTCAAGAGTAAAGGCGTTGCATATATTTCTTCACATTATAATGTCTGCAGGTCATATATCTATTTGATTGTTTACTTTTGAACATAGTGACATGATAGGAAGATGCCGTGTTCAAGTGTTTGGTATATGTTTGGATGTTCCTGGGTTTATTTCGATTTGCTTATTTTAACTTATCTACTGGCATAAAAATTTGTGAGACTGTTTGGATGAGCCTGTGAAAGCAGCTAGCTTATGCCATATGCCCAATTTATTTCAGCTTATTGCCACAGGCTCTCCAGAATAGCTTATGAAAAAAAACTTATATCTTATATGAAAACATTTTTACTTTATTTATTCATTTGTTTTAGAAATAGGTTATAAATGAGCACTTATGCTACAATCCTGTTATTAAGCTGTTTATCCAAACAGGGCCTTAATATCTCTATATATATTTTCAGATACGTGGATGTTTCAACTGTTGATGTGGACACTTCTAAATTGATTAATGGACACATAAAATCCACTGGAGCATTATTTTTGGAGGTGAGCTTGTTTATACTTTCCCTATCTATTCTCCATGAACATGCAGGGTACTCTTAAATTTGGATATGAATTATTTCTTGCATGATTTAGTTGGATGGTTAGATGAATATGTAAGTTGTAACACATGCGAAGCCATTTCTGTGTAACTACAGGCTCCAGTTTCAGGTTCCAAAAAGCCAGCAGAAGATGGTCAGTTGATATTTCTTACAGCAGGTGAATATTCTTCTTCAAGTACTAACAACTAATTAAATTTGGTCTGGGAAAGTAGTTGGTGAAGGATTTTTGTACAAGCAGAGAATTCAACTAGGATGTGTCTTGTACTAAGTTGCAGCATTAACTCCAATAGCTACAGAAACTAAGATAATGTATTTTATAATATAATATTTCAGGGGACAGAAATCTTTATGAAACGGTTGCTCCATTCTTGGACATCATGGGGAAAGTACATATATCTTGTCCTCCATTAAAAAAGAATATATGATTCTTCTTCCAAAGCAAACAATTAATTCATATAATGTGTGTGCTTTATGCTTCAATGCAGTCTAAATTTTACCTTGGCGATGTTGGAAATGGAGCTGCAATGAAGCTTGTAGTCAATATGATCATGGGCAGGTCCTTTAAAATTTGTCTCCTGCTTTTTTGCTTCAATTTGACCTTGTATTGACGATTAAGTTGACTTTATTTCTGTCTCTCATTTCCTTTGGTTTATAGTATGATGGCATCCTTTTCGGAAGGTTTACTTCTGAGTGAGAAAGTTGGGCTAGATCCAAAAGTACTAGTGGAGGTATTCAGTTATTTGCTAGTTCACATAATAAAACCTATAGTGCGTGGTGTTTGTGTCGGAGTCAGTGCTTCGTAGGACATGAGTACTGAAATCTAATATATGGGGCCCTTAACGAAATGGAAATTTTGCAGGTAATTTCACAAGGTGCCATTAGTGCTCCAATGTACTCGATGAAAGGCCCATCCATGATACAGTCAAATTATCCAACTGCATTTCCCCTAAAACATCAGCAGAAGGCAAGTAAATTATATTCTTGTTTGATAGTAACTCTCAAATACCAGTATTAGTTTTGCTCTCACACAGGATTAATGGTGACAGGATCTAAGACTTGCCCTGGGGTTAGCAGAGTCTGTTTCCCAACCTATTCCGATTGCAGCGGCTGCTAACGAGTTATATAAAGTTGCAAAATCACACGGCTATAGTGATGAGGACTTTTCAGCTGTCATTGAAGCATTAAAATCCAAATTTCAGCACTCAGAAAACCAGTGAGGTTCTTATGAGACAGAGTTTCAAGTTCAAGTTGACTTGAAATCAAGTATAGACAGATTGTAAGACTAGTCAATTTAAATGCAATTCCAAAAATGTAGAATTTATACTTGTAACTCCCAGAGTGTGTAGAATATAGACAGAGAGAATGGAGACATGAGAGCGTGACATCTGCCTAATGAAAACTGATTTTTCTTTTTTCTTGGAGATGGTCAAGTCATTTGGTCTCGCCTTCTGTATGAAATTATGAAGTCTGAATCCTTCAAAATTGAAAATTTATTGTACTATATCAGAAGATCGACACTCCCCGGCTACTTCTCATTACATATCCCAAAAGTATCCAATATTTTATATTTTTTATAAAAATATATGGATACTGTGTGGTACTTGTCTTGTCAATACTTCCTGATACTCCAAGAATACTTCTTGTTAGTTGATACTCAGACAAGCAATTTTTCTTATGGTCTTTGTTTTGAGTTTTTCTACACATGTTTTTGTTGATATCGTAAATTGAAGGTAAAATATAGCTTGATATTGTCAGAAACTCCAGGTATTTTGCCAAGAAAGTAACTACTAGTATTTGTTTGTAAAATGCACTGGCCAGGCTGCTAATAATAAGCAGAGTCAACCAGGTTGCTAATGCACTGGCCAAACACCAAGTTCTTTTATAATAAACAAAACACTGGAATTTTTCTTAATAAAAATTCATACACAAAATGACACATTAAATACACTTCATATTTGCTTATAAAAAAAAACACCTCATACATTTTTTTTAATATGTGAAAAAAAATTGTAAAATGAGTTTATACCAAGAGACGGAGATAAATAGTTGTCGTCATGCGAAATTTGGTGATAGCCTCCACTGATTAGCTGTTTGTTTGGTTGATTTGTTGTATGCTCAACTAATAAGATGATATTTTGGCCTTGCACTTCTGACGATGATTTTCTTTTTTATCAGATGATTATGCTGAGAAATAAACTATGTTTCTCAGTAGCGTGTTCCTAGACTAATTCCAAGAATATCCAGCATAGAAGATTTAACTACTATCAAAGGTTGCATGAAAAATAAAGAAAAATCAATAAAGGAAAATGACAGAGATAAGAAAAGACCCTTTTTTTTTGGATTGATTGAGCTTATTTACAATGCCTTTTTTTGTGATAAAATTACAATGACTATTTACAGACTTAGATTAACTAAGAAATCTACATTAACCTTGTTTACCACGTACTTGACCCACTAATTCACATATTACATCATACAAAATCATCGCCAACACTAATAATATAGATAACTACCTCATCAGAAGGGCGACAACCTAAAATTGCATGGTCAACTAAGTTACTAGCTTCCATATCAACCTATCATGTCCTCCACAACCCCATTCTCTAGGGTCTGAACCTTCATGCATGTACCAAACTTAGACGGATAATATCCTCTGCACAGTGCCCATACGACTAAGTTGAGAGTGAAAGTCCAATGTTGTGGCTGACCATAGGCCCCTGTCGGTCGGTCGGTCTACCTATTCTCATCTCTAGATAAGGATAAATTGTACAGGTTACAATTTATTTATTTTTTTAAATAGTGACAATATTTATCGTAGTAGCAACCAACATATATCAGTACGATCGATGTGCTTAAAAATGATATCTAGAAAAAGAAAAATAGTGATTTTCTTTTACCTTACAAAAAATCACAAGAACAATATATCTTTCAAGCCCTGTGTTGCACTCTTCCAAATTCCAGTTTGAAAGGGTGGAAAGAATTTCTTGCATGGTTGTTTTGGACCCAGTTTTTCTTTCTTATCATTGCACTGAGCTGACCTTTCATTTGCTATAGATTGCAATGTCATTTCCAACTCCAATTCCATTTGTTTAATGAAATCAAAATATTCTGTATCATATATTGGGCAGACTCCACACCCTCTTATCATATTATTCTCCCTCTTTTTCCAAGTATTTCCACTTTGAGCAAAGAACTCAAATGAAACCTTTGGATTATAACTGGCCATGAGTTCATCCATGTTTTCCTTTTCAGGTTCACTGTTTTGCAGGCAACACATTTCATCATACCACATAAAAATATGGTCAGAAAAAAACTCAGAGGAATGTATGCTAGTCCATGTATCCATGCTTCCAAGGGAGACCTTTTCGCCATTACCAGTTTCCAAGTAACAATCACATCCAATAAAGTTTTTATCGTCTGATGGTAGCTGACCAGCAACGACGCAGAAGATGAAACCAACAAACTTGGATTTTGGAGCAGAAGAGAAATCAACAGTCACTGAAGCCTCTGTTGATCTGTACATCAACCACTCTGGAACTTTACTTCCTGGGTAGATCACATCAACTGGACCATCAAGAAATTTGCTTCCTAATGTAGAGAGATGATTATATGCCAATTTCTTCATGTTTACTTGAGCATTTACTTCAATAGCCCTGAGTGAAATTTCATCCAAGTTAACACAATTCTGGAATTGTGTGTGTAACTTATATGCTTGTAGTTGTAGTAGATCAAAAGCATTCCAATTGAACATTACAGTCTCTAAAGATGAACAATTAGTAGCATATAACTCTTTTAGTGATGGAGGAAGCTCTGGAATATTTTGAAGCCTCCTGCAGCCCTTTATGTCAAGTTTTTCCAGCTTAGAAAGATGCTTGATGCTTGCAGGAAATCTCTCAATATCAGTTTCTTTTAGTAACAACTCCCGCAACAATGATAGCATGCTGATGTTGTCTGGAATTTTGGATAAATTACGACATTCTTCCAGCTTTAACGTTTCTAAAGAAGCCAAACCGCTAAGTAGGATATGAAGATTTGATGCATCAAGTTGTGTGCATCCATGAACATAAAGAGCTCGAAGTGATCTCAGGTCGATAACTTCGTTTGGAAGCTTGTTTAGGCTCTTGCAGAAATCAAGTGTCAATGTTTCGAGATTTTTGAGACTACCAATTGATGAGGGCAATTCATTGATAGCTGTTGAAGATAAAGTTAAGTCTTTCATGTTATCAGATGTCACTGAAAAATCTTTGAGTCTTGAACATCCACTGAGGAAGAGATCACGAAGGGATCTTAAATGGGTATCACTTCGAAGACTGGTAAGCGCTTTGCAGATATTTGGAATAACTGAGGTCAATTTTCTTTAAATGCTGAATATTCTGTGACACAGATAAAAGAGAGACATCACGAGTAAAAATCGTGTAAATACATAATCACATATTACTAGAATTTTAATCACAACAAAAACTATATCTTATACATGGTATATATATCAATACCTGGATCCCATCCCAAAGTTTTTCCACTCGGCTCCAAGTCAATTTTAGCTCAACAAGATTTTCTGCACAAAAAGACTGAGGCAAGGATTTCAAAGGGTAACTAACCCATTGAAAAAGCAGTAGGTCATTTGGCAAAGATTCAAGACCCTGACGAAGATACAGGATTTTCTCATCGCCATAATGTTGGGTAAATTTAAGAAATTTTAACTGCTGCATCCTACCAAAGACTTGAGGACTTAAGTGCAGCTCATCAAATTTTGAGACATTCAGAGTTATGCTTTTAATGGCTTTAGTTCCCTGGAAGGATTACAAGATAAAGTAAATATAGAATGTGAAATATTACTTAAGACAAGAATTCTTGCACAGAAGAAATATTATTATTTAAATGATTGATTTGAAAGATATATTTGAGTATAATTATTAGTCTTTACTTACCGTGTTATTTGTCAATACTTGATGAACATCATTAGGATCCCATAACCTACTGCGTTTCCCAGGGTCTTCAACACATTCTTCTCGAACAATCTCCCAACCCATTTCTTGTATCAAATCATGCATGGATACAATTGATCTTCCATTATAAGGGCTTTATCTTTAAGGACTCTTAATCCGATAATTGTTGAGAAACCACAGGCATCGAGCAGAGCTATTATCTGTTGCACTTCATATCCTTTCAAAAGACATGCAATATACAAAAATATGTTCTTCTCTTCTCGATCAAGTCTATCATAACTCAATCTCAATACATTCTGAATTTTTGCATGAGGCATTTTCTTCAGTTTCTGCAATTGACTCTCCCATTCAATTTTACTTTTACCATAAAGAAAAGAACCCAAAACTTTCAAAGCTAATGGATTTCCATTAGCATAATGAACAACCCTTCTTGATAGCTCAATCCACTCCATGTCAAGACAGCCATGTTCGAAGGCGTTCATGATGAAAAGTTTAATAGCATCATCAGACTGCAATGCCTTGGCCTCATATGTAAAATTGACTCTTTTACCGAGCACTTGCTTATCTCTGGTTGTTACAATGATTCTACTGCCAGATCCAAACCAATCAAGTCCTCCAACTAAATTCTCTAAGTGCTCTAAATCATTGATATCATCGAGAACAAGAAGAACCTTTTTACGAGCCAACCTTCTCTTAACATAAGGGGGAACTCCAATAGGTGTACCAATATGTAGATCATTTTCCTTTAGCAATATAGAGAAAATTTTATTCTTCAGATAAATCATTCCATGCTTCTCTGATTCTTCTGTTATGTTTGCCATAAAGCAACTTCCTTCATATTCAAAACAAAGACGGTTATACACTGCAGCTGCAAGATTTGTCTTGCCAATACCGCCCATACCCCAAATGCCAATGACAAGAACATCTGCAGTTGAATCTAAGCATAACAGTGACTCCAAATCTGCAATCCTTTCTTCAATTCCAACAAGATCTGTTAACTGACTTTGGTACAACAAATTCAACTTGGATGACAAACATTTGACAATTTCTTCTATAAGCTCAACTTCATCCCTATACAACAAGAAAAAAGATAATGTTTATCATGTTTAATGCCATTATTAGTAATTTTAACAGCTGGCCATACAACACAGGTAACATTTTTTCATCATACATAAAAAGGACAAACTTTAGTTGGAAACCATCACGATTCATGCCCATATTCGGTTTTATCACTTGAATATGCATTAAATTTCAAAATGATATAGAAACTAAATTTTGTATGTAATTCTATTTGAAAGTGATATATTATGTTTTGTAAATATAAAGTAACATATAACTTAAAACTATAGTGTTGTAAATATAACTATTTTTAAACACATTGAATTCTTAAGAACCAAATTGGTGTTTTTCATTTATACATCTCTGTATTTTTTTGTTGGGGACTAATTTGGGATATACTCTAAGTTTTTCTTGCTTTGTTGACAACTTGATGAAATTTGGAAGATTTTCCAAAAAGTGACCAACAAAAGAATGAAATTAGTAACAAAGGACAGTAGCCTAAAATTATTGAAAGGAAAAGCCAATATTTAACCTACACTTTTATGGAACAAAATCATTGGGTTAACATCATGAGGTCGTCTGTTGTAGCAAAAGCATAAATCACCAGAAAATTAAACGTGCGAGAATCAAATAACTTGAAATTGCAAATACATAAAATATCAAAGATCAGAAAACAAAAAAAAACACCAAGAAATTTAACGTAGTTCGAATTGGTGGGTACTGGTTCTTTCCCCAACTCTAACTCCTAACAACTAGTTCCTGGTCTTTTCCCTCGTCACTCAATGAAACAAAGTGACACGGATTGAACCTAACTTCACCTCAAAGGGGAGGATTGTCCAACCCTATATAAATCCTCAGCCGGGATCATGACTTCCGATGTGGGACTCCAAGTTGGGTTCATGAAGTCCTCTTTACACATCAAAATCAGTAACAAAAACCTTACTTTGACCCCTAGGATTGATAATCCTTAATCTAACGAGAGATTACCGGCCTATTTCATTATGTAACATGCTCTATAAAATTGTGGCAGTGAAAGTTCTGGCCATCGTCACAAATGTGTGTCTGAGGAGAAGACTGCTTTCATTGAAGGAAGATGTTAGAACAACAACCAGTAATAGAAGATTAAAGAAAACGCAAATCGCAAACAATAGAACATGATCATTTTTTTATGCAGTTCAGCCAATTGTGCCTACCTCTGCGACTATGGTCCAGATCACAACAATACTCGTGAACCATACTGTGGAGGCTATCTCCCCCACAACAAACAGGCGGGCCTAACACATGTCTGAGCCAAACATAAGGGCAAAGGCGGAGGGAGCTTCACAACGTTGCGCTAGCTCAGCTCCCCTGCCCCATGCCTCTCTTCTGTATCTATATATGAATCATACTCAACATAAGATTTATTCATGACAATGGTATGATTTCAACTGAGACGATTCACCACATGAAAGGCAACCCTTTAATTTGATATCAGTAAGGCATATGATCGAGTTGATTGGGGCTATATCTTCTGAATATATTGTTAAAAATGGGCTTCCCTGATCAATGCGTTATGCAATGTGTGAAAACTGTAATATTCCATACTTGTAAACCATGACCAATAGGGGTAATAAGATCATCTCTCTTCTTCTATTATTCACCAAGCTACTAGATGTGGTGACATTCATGGCATAAAAGTTTTTAGAGTTTATAAAGGTTTATACATACAGAGTATCCCACAGAAAGCAAAAAAAATAAAAAAAAAGTTTATACACAGTACATACAGGGTATGAATTGTTGATGGAATTGTTCAGAAATTTCTGCCAACTCATAAAGTAAAAAAGTGTGTGTGATATGCGAAAGATGAAGAATCTGAGTTCCATACCTTCCATGAATAATAAGGAATGATGCTAGATATTTTCTATGTGGCTTGGCTTCTTCATTTCAGTTCTCTTATGAATAAGAAGGTGAGAACCCTTTGTTTATTATTTTATGGGTTTGTCTATTTTATTAGCTCTAAATATATGGGTCTCGGCAAGACTGCAGCAATTTAATCATAGACATGTTAGGGTCTTGCTAACCAGTGTCCTAAAGACAATGGTTAAGAAATTTATAAATAAAAATTTTGTCTTAAAAAAGTAAGCTGCTACAATTGACCAAGTAATAATTACATTACTTTTTATTAAAAAATTACTTATTTTGGTTGCTTAACCAGTACCCTAATTCTCCTTATTATACACTCAGTGAGAGAAAGAAA
>Ga0315915_1000572_pt1 | contig 39150 bp, 47 predicted proteins | sample MpolbnodulesMG_FD_207738 | JGI IMG/M metagenome (GOLD analysis project Ga0315915, IMG submission 207738) | Medicago polymorpha root nodule microbial communities from Los Angeles, California, United States - branched nodules | ecosystem: Host-associated > Plants > Roots > Nodule | place: USA...
GCCGTTCTGGTTCGAGCATTACAACAATCTTCACCCGCACAGCGCCTTAGGGTATCAATCTCCACGCGAGTTCATCAGCTCGAAATCTCAAGCCTGAGCATGTCCGGTCTTTTGGGGGCAACTCCAGGAGCGATATGAGACCAGCTCAGGTTCCGTATTTTCAAACCACTGTATTTTTACTTCAATATCGTATGTTCCAGCCCCGATTTCAGTATCCGAAATTTTGAGTATCTCGGTAACCCTTGGGTATTCAACATTACTGTTCTCAATAACCATCTACGCGACCCTCTGAAATATCTGTCGATTTTCGGAAGCAGCCCCTCGTGCTCTCCACGTTCCTGTAAGAATAGAACCTGTCCCTCCGAGGTCGTAATCGACGGTGTTGTTGTACAACCTAATTGTCGTTGTCGCGTTGCGGTTAATTGCACGAGAGAAGAATACGGAAATTACGTGACCTATCGGGAGATTCGTATCGTTGACACCGGTGCCCTGGTGAACTTCCGCGGCCGTAAACCCCAACGCGTGCGTATGGCTCGTGCTCGTAACGGAGTTGCCGGTCGAATTGTTGATATTACCCGGCGTTCCCAGCGTAAGCGTCCGGTTTGCCGAAAGGTCGCCGCCGCCCGTGAGGCCGTTGCCGGCGGCTATGCTGCGCGCTTCCGGAGTGATCCCCAGCCCGTCGTAATTGCCGGCAGTAATGATTTGGCTTCCGAACAGGTAGCCGACGTTGGAGCTGGCATTGAGCTCGAGGGCATGTGGGGTTTCCCACGTGCCGGAATTGTCGCGGTCGGCGAGCACGTAGAACCTGTTGCTGTCGACGTAGGCCCAGAAATCATAGGCATCCGTATTGGTGTCGCTGAATCTGACGCGAGGGCTACCCCCGGAGATCTCTATTTCATTGCCGGTTGTCGTGATCTTCCCGCTGGTGCTCAGCGTCGTGATCCCGTCATAGGCACCGGAAATCCGGGCGTTGGGGAGCGTACCCGTCGTCAGGTTCGAAGCGTTGTTCGCCCCAAGGTTCGATCGCGCCGTTGCCGCATCCGTTGCCCCTGTACCCCCCTCGCTGACGGCCAGTGCCGTCTCGAGCGTCAAGGCGCCGCTGGAGGAGATGCGGGCGACTTCGTTCGTGCCGGAATGAAAGACGTGCTCGGAAGCGGAAACATAGTTCAGCGTGTTGCTGGTAATGGAGAAGCCGTAGTTCGTTCCCCAAAGGGCAAGGTGTCGTGACAGATCGGTTGCGGATGCCGCAACCGCCGATCCGAAGTCGACTCCCTCTGTGAACTGCACGTCCCCGGTGAAGGTCTTGCCTCCCATCGAACTCGGCAAGCGCGCATCGGCGATCGTGCCGGAGCCGAGATCGGCCGCCGAACCGGAAGATGCGATCGCAGCCAGCCCGAGTGTCGACTTCACTGCCGCGGCGTCCGAATCGTCCAGAATGGTCCGCGCAAACGGCGTCAGCGCAGTCGTCGCATAAGCATCGGCTGCCGTCGTATAGATCATGCGATCGGCAGCCGTCGTCAGGCCGGCAATCGATTGCAGACCAGCGTCATGCGCCTGCACGTTCGTGCCGATCGCGAGGCCGAGATTCGTCCGCGCGACACTCGCCGAGGTCGCCCCCGTGCCGCCTGCCGTGATCGGCCGCGCCGCATTGGCGTCGGCGGTCAGGTCATCTACAAGCGCGTTATACGGCACGGATTGTATCGTGGTGTTGGACACACCCTTCGTCCCCGCAGGCGGGGAATAGACTCCACCAGTTCGTGGCAATGTAGCCTCCATGGAAAAGGTAATGTGGGCGAAAAGCAGCACGTCCGCTCAACCTGCGGCGGTCCTCTGCGGTCTTGATCGGGCGGAACGGTCTATTCCCACCGCGGGTTGCGCCGGGCCTCTGCTGACTGCACCTGCTGCTCGTAGAGCCTGTGCAGAACCGCCCTCTCCTCGGGCGAGAGCCAGGGATTGCCCATGGCCTCGAGCAACGGCATCAGATCGGCGGCTTGCGCCTGTGCCTGTTGCCGCCGGCCGATCGCCTGCGCCTGCGCCACCTGCTCGGGCGAGGCAGGCGTGCCGCCCATCAGCGCCGGCATGATGCCGCCCTGGGCATTGGCGAGCTGCCGAGAACCCTGGAACTGCGCCGGAATTGCCTGTTCCGGGGGACGCGCATTCGGCGGCGTCAGGGAGGGAGCCGCTATCCGGTCGTCCGCTTCCTTGCCTGGGAACGAAGGCACGAAAGGCGAATGGGACGCCGGAGGCGGCGGAGGCATTCCTGCCGGCGGCTCGGCTCTGCCGGCCTCTGTCGGCTCACCCCGCGGGCCGAGCACGTTCATGAACTTGCGGCCATAGGTGCCGACATCGGTTCCCAGCGCGTCCTTGCGGCTCGTCTTGCCGACGCCGCCCGGACCGGCAAACCATGCCTGCGCGGCGCCTTCCGGTCCGAATTCCTGCACATAGGCATTGAACTTGTGGTCGAAAATGGCGTCCTGGATTTCGGGGCTCGACAGGAACTCTTCCGGCGTCACCTCGCGCCCCAGCGCCTCGCGTGACCAGGGTCCGATATTCGCTTCCATGATCTGGTATCGCCCGAGCGGACGCCCAAGTTTCGGATGCATCGGTCCGATAGCCGTATAGTCCCCGCTTCCTGCGCTCTCCAGCGAGGCGATGGCGTCGCGATAATGCGAGGAGTTTGACGGAGCCGCTGCGGATGCGCTCGCATTGGAGACCTGCCGGTCCGGCATGCCGCCAAGAGCCCCGTCATAGGCGGCGCGGGCAGCGCTGCGGCCCTCGTCTTCCGCCCTGTCCGCCCGGCGGTTCATGATGCCTGCGACGATGCCCGAGCCCAGTGCGTTCAGTCCCTCGCCGATGTTTTTCGGTGCGGCCGTCCCCATGATCGCCATGGCAAGTTGGCGCTTGCGCCTGACGGATTCGGGTGTCTCTCTCGTATTGCCGCCGAACAGGTAGGAATTCGCCATCAGTACAGACCTCCGTTTCGGCCCTGGTTGAGGAATTGAGCGGCCCGGCCGAGCCCTTCGCGGGACCAGGGCCCGATTGCCGTCACCAGGTCCTGGAAGCGGTTATCGCCCTGCGCAGGTCCGGCCGCATTGTAATTTGCAAGTCCGGGCTGCGACGGACGCCTTTCGGGCGCGGGAGGGAATGCTGCCTGGCGCTTGGCATACCCTGCCGCAAGACCTGCGCCGAGCATGCTCATTCCGCCCCCGATCGTCTGTGGGAGGGGTTGCCCCAGGATTTTCTCCTGAAGCCGCTTCGCAAGCTGCTCGCGCGCTTCCTTGGGCATCGCGCCCCGATATCCGAAATAGCCGTTCATTTGCCTCTCCCTGCGTTGAAGAGCAGTCCGTAATCCACGCGCCGCAGGCCATCGGCGCCCTTGGCGACAGCGTCGGGGCGTACCTTTTCCACCTCCTGCGCCATCACGCCTATCCGCTTGGGAGCGTTCCTGCCTTCACCTTTGTACCGGTACTCGTAGAGGCCGCCGACTTTCTTGATGTCCTTCTTCGCGCGCTTGTCCGAGAGGCTGGCCAGTTGCCCGCCGAAACCGAGCATGCCGCCAAAGAGGTTCTGCATCGTGCTTTGCTTCTGCTGGTAGGCGCCCCCTTGTTGGCATAGTCCTGTTGCACCAGCCCGGCATAATCGACGGTCGGCATGGGGTTGCTCTGGGTCGGCACGAAGCTCGGGCTGTCGACCTGCGCCCCGGACATCAGCCCGACGATCTCGTTGATCGGCTGGTTGCGCTGCGCGTAAAGCTCGTTCAGATATTGTGCCCGCTCCTGGTTTTGCAGGTTGTACTTCGCCTGCTGAGAATTGAATCTCTGATCCGCCAGAGCATTGTTGCCGCCCGTCGCCGTGTTCTGGTTCTGGTACTGCTGCTGCAGGGCGTCGTTTCCGAACTGCGCCGCGGTCAGTCCCTGGTTGAATTTCTGCTCCTGACCTGCATTGTTGGCCTGCATCTGCGCCTGGTTCTGCGAAAACTGCTGCTGCTGAGCGGCGTTTCCCATCTGCATGTCGTTCGCGTTCTGCGCGTATTGCTGTGCCTGCGCCGAATTGTAGAACTGGGCCAGTCCGGTCATCTGGTCGTAGGCTTGCTGCTGTGCCGAATTCTGGAACTGCGCCTGGTTCTGCGCCAGACCGGCGATCCGCGATTGCTCCTGCCCGGCACTCAGGGTTGCCCCTATCCGGGCGTCGTTCGCCGCGCGGTTCGCCTCGTCCATCGCACGGTCATAGGCCTCGGAGCCCGGCTGCAGTCCCTGGTTGGTCAGCTTCGTTTCAAGGGCGGCGCGGTCCCGCTCGATCTGCGGGCTGAGGCGGTCCATCAGCGCCTGTTCGTATTTCGACGTGTCGATGTCGAAATCATAGCTCTGGGTGATGTTCCCGGCATTGCCAAGCGAAGTCTGGATCTTGCCGCTGTCCGCAACCTGGCTCTGTATGGAACCGGCACCTGCAATCGAGCTTTGAACGTTGCCGGCATTTGCGAGGCTGGTCTGCAGCTTCGGACCGCTCGTGAAGCTCTGATACTGCGGCAGCCCGATCGCGTCCGACTTTCCGGCCGCTGGAGCGCCGGATATGTCGAACTTACTGGCGAGAAGGCCGTTGAGCTTTCCCGATTGGGTGTTGGCAAGCGTCGCCAGGTTCAGCTGGGCGGCGTCCTCCTGGTCCTTGATCGCCTGCTGCGCGGGCGAAAGTGTCTGTGTCGCCGTCGGAACCTTGAGGTCGTATTCTTTCCCGCTGAGAGGATCGGTCCACTTCTGAGTGTTATAGGTATAGGTCAGGTTGCCGTCTGGCGTGACCTGGTTGGCGTTGCCCATGACGTTGTTGGCAACCGCGGTTCCGATGTTCGTCGCAGTCTGCGCGGACGCCGTTTGCTTCGGGTCCGGTGCTTCCGGAGCGGATCCGTAAAGGCCCATGATTCAATCCTTTATCCAATCTTCGACGGTCTCTCCCGAGCCGGCATGGCAGAGGTCGAAAAAATCTTCCGTAGTGGCTTTGGCGTGATCGTAGCCGCCGGCGATCGCGGCAACGGCGGTGACGATCGAGCCCACCGCTTCGCGCATGACGAAGCCGAATTGCCGCTTTACCGGATCCCGGGCGGACCGCCATTCGTCGCTCAACTGCCATTGCACGATCACGTTGTTGATGACCGGCGCCAGGACGGCGGCGTGCTCGATGAAGAAAGAATTCTGCGGCAGCCGCGTCAGCGTCCGAACCAGGAGCCAGCAGACATTCCTCTGGCGGTTCTCTTCCTCATCGACGATGTCGTCGGCAAGCCGTGCGATCGCGGCGATCTCTGCCAGGAATTCGGCGGCCGCCCCGTCACCGCGCGTCCAGCGCAGAAACGCCGCGCGGATAGTCTCGGGATCGTTTGGAAGCATCAGGCACTGGCCTCGCCCACCGAAACCTGAACCGTTGCGAGGTCGACCTCGATATCGAGCTTGAAATCCCCGCCGGAGGTGATGACGCAGCCGACCCCGATCATGTCGCCCGTCGCGCGGACATTCTGCCGGAAGTCGTAACGCTGCACTTCGGATACGCCGTCCCAGATGGCCCTGTCCCAAAGTCCGACGTCCCATTCCGACGAACTTGCTTCGCCTTCCGTTGACGTGGTGAATGTGGGCGTCGACCGATCGTAATCGGCACGGGCGAACAGCCGCACCTTCGGCGCGGACTTCGCCCGGAAATACATATGCGCCATCGTTGCCGTCGCCCTCTGCCCGAATTGCGTTGCCGGCGAGAACTGCGAAAGATAGGTCGCCGAGAAGCTCAGCCCGTCATCCGTACCGCCCGCATCGCCCTGCCACATGTAACCGTCGAGCGAGCCGAAGAAGAGGCCGCCCTGCAAGGTCTCGTAGCAGAGCGCCTGCCAGTTGCTGATCGTCGACCAGCGCCCGGTCAGCACGTTCAGGACAAAGGTCGTGTCCGCAACGACGGTGTTTTCGGGAAAGGCCACGAAGACCAGGTTCTGCTCCGGCCACTGCTTCAGCGTCCAGCCGGTTCCAGTGGCGTTGGCTGCCCTGCGCCAGTCGTCCTCGATCGGCCGCGAGACGGAAACGAGCGACAGGGCCTGCCGGTCGCGCTGGAAGACCTGCGACATCGGCGTGAGCCCGTCCGTCGTGGCAATCAGGATGTCGGCCCCTGCCCTGATCCACCCGTTTTTGCCGAGCGGCCGCCCGATCTGGTAAACGCCCTTCAGTGCGAAATCCGATGCGCTCGAAGGGTCCGACCCTGCATAGACGGCAATTTCGCCCTCGGTCGAAAGGAAGACACAAAGGTCCGAAAGGCCGTCGCCGCTTTCCAGCGACCAGGAGAAGCCCGTCAGCAGCGAGCCGCCCTTTTTCATCACCCCGCCAAGGGGGAAGACGACGGCGGCCCCGCCGACGGCGTTCACCGGCAGGTAATAGGCATCCAGCGTGCCGTTCTTGAGGAAAAACTCCCTGTTCTTGAACAGCCAGCCGTAATTGAGCTGCGCCATAGTGGTGCCGTCGGTGAACGTGATCGCCGGGGCCGTCGTCCAGGTGGTACCGTTGTAGAGCCGCCGGTCGTTGGCGCCGTTCAGGCAGACCAGCCACGACGTGCCCGCATTGCTATGCTGGAAGGCGCACCAGTCACCGCCGCTCATCCCCGAAACCTCCGCCGCCGTGGTGGCGGGAGGGGTGGCCGGAGCGGTCATGTTGTAAATGCCGGCATTCGTCGCCATGAACAGCTTTTCATTGCTGCCATATTTGTATTTGAAGGCGCTCCTGATGTCGCCGCCGTCGGCCGCCAGTCCTTTCCTCTGCGATCCCCCACGGATCTTGCAGCCCATCAGGGTCGGGAAGAAGTTGCGCAGCACCGTTGCCGAGCCCGGCTGCTGCGATGCCATGTCGGCCGTGGTGACGAGGCCGCCCCTGGGGGCAGGAAAAGTCACCGGCTGCGAAGTCTGCTGCCGGCCGAGAGAGACAGGCCCGCGATTGGATTGCCCTATACGGGCCGGTCTTGGCTGAATTCTCATCCTGCCCCCCTGTCGGCATTGATCTCCTGCGCGAGGTCGGCTTCGAACTCGGCGAGATTGTCCTCATAGGCGAGCCCCTTCTGCCGCTTCCAGCGCCAGACGATGCCCTTGAGCAGGAGGCGCTCGGGAAAGAGCGTCGTGTCGTCATCCGCCGTAAACGTCGCCTGCGGCCCGTCCGGATCGTGCAGGACCCAATTCTTCGAAACATAGTCGATGACGGCGCCCTGAGCCGCCGATGCGGGCGAGAACTGCACCTGCCCGGCCCTTATGAAGAAATAGGGCTGCATCGAAGGCATCCCGGCGATGACCGCCCATTGACCGCCATTGGTGACGGGTCGGACGAAGGCGTTTTCAGCGGTCCGCACAGAGCCGCCGGGCGTCAGGCGCTGGAAATCATCGGGAAGGTTCTCGGAAGCAACGGCAACCCTGTGCTGCCGCAAGGTCTTCTGCCAGTCTGCCCGCCGCGCGATCTCGTCGCCGGCTTCCTGCGCGAGCGCAACCATCGTCATCGCGTTAGGCTCGGCGGACCCATACACGTTATCGAAAGGCGAGAGCGAGACGACGTCGCAGACCTGGTTGATTGCGGTAAGCAAGGTCATAGCTCGCCCTCCCGCGTCCTTTGTCCGTTGGCGCCGTATCCGGCAAGGCCGTTGGTCCCGGCGGCAATCCCGGTAACGCCAAAACCGCCGATGCTGTTGAACTGTATGGTATTTTTCAGCTTCGGATGGGTATTGACATACTGGCGGATGCGGGCTGCTGCCTTCGGCGCAACTGTCTTGATATAGTTCGGAGCGGCCATATAGGCCCGGATCGCCTCAGCCACCAGCTCATTGCGCACATGTTCGCCCCAGTACTTATTCTGCTCGGGGCCAAACCTCTTGCCATAGCTCTGTGGGTTGTTCAGGTCGTTGTAGATGGTTCGAAGTTCTTTATCGATACCATCAGTTGGCATTTTGCCGGCAATGGCATCGATTGCATGTGCAAGCTCATGCGCGACAACGCGCCCGGCTTTGTCTGCCGGCAGGGATTCATCGTAAAAGATATCTTGACTCAGTACGTCCCCTGATCGTCGATCTCTGTCGACCACGTACCGTCCCGCATCGCCTGCGATCGCACTCTTCGCAACCGCCTCAGGGCGTCCGCCCGTTCCCGCCTTTCCGAGTTCGTCATATGCTTCCGCTGATAGGCCGGTATCGCCTCCGCCAACGACCGTTCTACCGGCGACATATCTTGCGGTAAGCGGTCTTCCGTCCATGTCCAGGCGGAGTCTTCCGCTTTCGTCGGCAATGCCTCCCGCTGCTTCATGTCGTGGATCTCCCGGCCTGTAATCAGCCTCGAATGGCCGAGGCTGTTTGACTGGAGGATCATATATTCGTGCGCTGCGAGAGGCAAGAAAACCAGCGTCCTGCGTCTTCTCTGCCGTCATGCCCAGCGCCTTGTCGACCGGGGGTGCTGGTAAGGGCGCTATGACAGTATCTGCTCTTGCGATCGCCGAACGCCCGCCTTTCACAGCCGCGCGGAGTGCCGGTGCCGGCAACATCCCCAACGCCTCGATAACCGCCTCGCCGTAATTGCCATCCGCAACGGACCGTCCCGTCTCTTCCGCCGCAAAACCCACGCCTAGCGGCGTGAAGTCAATGGCGGAGAGCCCCTCATTGCCCAGGCCCGCCGACCCTATAAGATCAGTCACAAGCCGGCGCTTATAGACGGAGGGGCGTCCGTCACCGAGAATCCAGTCGGCAAGTTGATCGCGCAGCGTCGGATGAAAGGTGCGCAACACGGCACCGCCGCTGAGGCTTCGCGGCATCGCCGCCAGGTCGTCTCCGGAGAGAGCCGTGGCCGCCACCCGCGACGGAGAGCCGTAGGGAATGTCGCCGGCAAATTCCTGCGCTCCCCCTGCGCCTCCCGTTTGCGGCGGCATGCCGCCGAGGATCATGGAAACGATCTGCTTCTTCCTGGCTTCGCTCATGGCGTTACTCCTCCGACGACTGTCTGCGCATTGCCCCAGCGGCTGCGCTCGTCTTCGATCCTGAGCCCGCTTATTGCGAGCATCATCAGCTGCTGCGCGGCGGTAGCGCCGTCGACATCCTTGCCCCAGATGGCGATCTCGTTGACCAGCGCGAAAAGGTAGACGTCTGGCGCCTTCTCCAGCAGCCAGTTCGTCGGGTTCGACGGCGTCAGCGCCGGAATGCGGGCGTAATAGGTAATGGTGAGATCCTGGTCGGACACCGGCCGCACCTTGACCCTTCTGCCGACAATGGCGTAGCCGGCCGGCTGCACGCCGTTTCGGTCCCCGTAGCGTTTCGTGAGCTGCTGCAGCGGAACCGCACGAATGGAGACTCCGGCCCCGCTCCTGACCTCCCTCGCCTCGAGGAAGTCCGCCGGAAGCGTACCGTCGCCATCGGCCAGCGGGATTGCAGCGGTCACCTCCATGTCGGCGACGCGAAGCCCGCGGTTGAGTTTCAGCTCCGCAAGTCCGAGAAAACGCGGGAAATTGTGGGCGATATCCTCGCGCCCCGAATATTCGCCGGCATCCACCAGGAGGGAGCCGTAGTCCGAAATGGTCATAGATGGCCTTCCTTGGTACGCCAGGCGCGGTTGTCGGAGTTGTTGAGGAACCGCTTGACGAAGCGGTCGTCGCCCTCGCTATGCGCCTGCACGAGGCCGGCCCCATGGGCGACGTTGAGGGGGATCGAGGCGACGCGATGCCAGTCGCCTTTCCAGGCACGTTCGGCGCTGTTCCGTATTCCGGCATTCTCACTCATGAGATTGTCGACGGGGTAGTCGACGCGAAAAACGTCCTTCTCCCCGTCGAAATAATGCCAGACCGACCGGCCCGTCATTTGGTCGTAATCGTAGAGCGACCACGAACCATCACGGATGATCATTCGGTATCTCCGGGCAGCGGGTCCGCTCTCGAAGCCTTGCCTTGCTGGATAAGGGCCTTCGCCGCCTTCACCGGAAGGTCGAGAACCGTCCCCTTCGATACCCGTCTGTCGCCGGCCGCCCACACGTCGTAGAGCAGCTTGACGGGCGTGGTCTTCTCTTTGGCTTCTGCCATGTTCGTCTCTCCTGAAACGGAAAAGGGCGAGCCGAAGCCCACCCCTGGTTGATGATTCCGGTCGAAGCGATCCGCTTCCGGTGCTAAGGCCGCGGGTCGTCGACAGCCTTCGGCTCGCATGGGTACAGCCGCAGCTCTACGGCCTGTTTGTCTACGAGGGATAAGCTTGCCTGCGCGCGCCCGCCTCGACATAGACGCAATCTATGCGATAGTTAAGGATAGATTCAACCTTCGACGAATCGCTGTTACCGCACACGGCAACTGGGAGCACGATGAAACGCGAACATTCGTTTTTACTCGGCGCCACTGGCGCAATCGCTTTGGGCTTGTCGCCCGATTATGCCGCCGCGTTAGCATATATTACTTCGGAATTCGTGCCGTTCGAATGGGCCATCCTCACCGCCATTTGTATCACCTCGCCATTGTTGCCTGTTGCTCTGGTCGCCGCCCATATCTTCACCGGCATGCGCATACATTGGCTTCTTGCATCGTTTCTCTTTGGACTGATCGTGCTCTTCGGCACTCTGGCATCGCTGGTATGGGTGGCGGTCACTTTTGTGCTAAGCCTTTCATTGGCGCATGGTATGACGCTCACGCTGGGTCTCGCCTCTTCCCTTTTTCTCGTTTCCTCGGTCAGTTCGGCAGACGCGCGGTTGTGGTTCGGCTGGGTCCCGATAGGCCTTGCCGGCCTCTCCGGCCTCTGGTCTCTCCTGATGGCCGGGCTGGTCGTCTTGAGCTCCATTGTTATTGCGGATGGCAAGCCCTTCTGCGTCGCGCAAGCCTCAGGAAACAGAGTGACGGGCGTTGCGGCTGTGCGTGGATTCGCGCTTTACGCGACGGAGGCGACGCACGGTCTGACATTCGAATTTCATGCTGTCCTGGTGGTGGAAGGCAGCGAGCAGAAATATAACTGGTCATACGCGAAACATCGTTTCGTCGAGACCGGCTACCCTACGTCCGCCATGGAAAAATGCACGCCCGTAGAGGGTTTTTGGATCACCGCGGGGCTGTTTTAGTTTCATGCACGTTCCGAACTCAACTCGGGAATGAAGCTGCCGGTTCCGCCAGCACCGAGGGACCGCCGAAGCGGCAGTTCATTCGGTCCAATGCGCAAGAACATCCTGCAGCGATGCGCGGCCGCGAACAGCCTTGTCCCAGAATGGCAATGCGTTTGGCGATTCGCTTGAACCCGATCCGATCGCTTCGACCCGCCGCTCGCTCTTCCGTCCGCCTATTGGCTGCCGTGGCGCTGGCGGGGCCGGCGGGGGCCTTGCGCCGACCGGAGACAAGCCGGCAGACCCCTCCTCCGCTTCAAGACTCAATCCCTTAGCCCATAAGCGCTCGCGCGGGGTATCGAACCCTGTATGGTTCTCGAGCCTGTCATCGGATTTCAAGACAGCTGAATACCCGTCATATGTGTATTGCGGGTTTGTTCCCGTCACATCTTTCCGATAGACGCTCGTCGGGAGGCCGGCGCCGGAGCCATAGAAGTACGGCTCCTTCTCCAGAACGCTCTCCGGTACATGGGGGATCGCCCGCTCGCCCTGCACGCGTCCGAGATGGAGCGCGTTATCAATTCCCGGAAGATTGTTCAGGTGCTGCTCGCCGCCATCGCCATAGGGATTGAGGTTATACTGTTGCCCGTTCTTCTGTGCCTCTGCCCGCCTCTTGGCAATATTCTTGGAGAGAGTTCCCGGTCCCATTTTGTAATACATGATCCGCAGCGCATCGCGCTCGTCGGGTGACAAACGGTTCCAGGAGTCCTTGTTCTGGCCAACGAAAAACGGCTCCGCTCGTTCAACCATGAGCCCGGAAAAGGCCAGGCTCGTGTCGGGATTGTTAAAATCGAGGAGGTCATCCCTCAGCAAGTCGTATCGGCCGACATACTTCTTGAGCGCCAGCGGATCGTCGCCCTCGTCGGGATGTTGCGCAGTATAGGCCTTCAAAAGGTCGATCGCAGTCTCGATGCGGATATTTCCCGGCCCCACATCCACCGCGGCGGGGTTTGTAGCCTTTTCGTGGATCTTGTCCCAAGATTTAGAAAGCCAGTCAGGCGTGAACTTTTCCCACCAGCCTGGCTCTAAGTTCTTCACCTTCTTCGTCGTGTTGTAACCCTCCTCTAAGTCGCGGTGGTCGATCTCCAACGGATTTGGTGCGTTGCGCTGAGATAATCTGTCACCCAGCCATTGCCCGGCGGCTCCAGAGGTCGTGAGGGTAAGGTCCGGATTGTGGCGTGTATCGAATTCGTTGGCGACAGCTCCGATAAGGGCATTGGCCGGGAGATCCAGTATCTTGGCGACAAGATCGGCTTTCCGCGCGTTGCGGGCGATGAAGTCGAGTGTCTCCGGTTGGAATTTTGAAGTCGGCTCTGCCATGCTGGTTCTTTCATGTGCTCGGTGATGATGGGAATTCAGGGAAAGCGAAGCACGCCTTGCAACTGTCCGCGCGCGTCGCCGCTCGGTCATGTGCCGCCACAAGGACGAAAGCATTTCGATGAGAGACGCTCCGGACGACGCGTGCAGACGAAAGCTCTTTCTCCGCTCGCATCCGTCTGGACATCACCACAATCCATGCGATAATTTATAAAAATGTTCAACCTAAACGAATGCGCCAATGAAACGCGAGAATATCCTTTTATTCGGCGCAACCGGCACAATTGCTCTGGGCTTAGTGCACGCAGATATTGCGCGGGTGATCGAAGAGTTGGCTCACGCACGTCGCGAGGAAGCGATCGCTATTTCCATTCTGGTCACCTTGCCGTTGCTGCCATTCGCTCTGGCCGTCACCCATATTTGCGCCGGCATGCGGATACATTGGCTCGCCGCGTCGACCCTCTACCCGCTGATCGTCCTGCTCGGCACATTGATCTCGCTGGTAAACGCCCTGGTCAACAGCGCGGTGCCAAGCCTCTCGATGTGGCACGGTATGGCTCTCTCGTTTGGCCTGGCATCTTCCATTTGTCTCGTCTCCTCCGCACAATCGAAGGACGTGCGGCTGTATTTCGGGTGGGTCCCGATGGGACTCGCCAGCCTCGCCGGTCTTTGGTCTCTCCTGACTGCGGGGCTGGTCGTCTTGAGTTCCACCGCGACAGTCGGCGGCCAACCGTTCTGTATCGTGCGGGAAGAGCAAAGCGGCGAAGTGGCGGGCCTGGCGGACGTGCGCGGCTTCTCGCTCTACGCTACGCATACGGAGCGCGGTATCATCCATGACTTCCATGCCGTTCTGGTGGTGGAAGGCAGGGAGCAAGATTATAACTGGTCGTACACGAGACTTCGCTTCGTCGAGACCGATCACCATACGGCCGCTATGAAACGGTGCACGCCCGTACAGCATTTCTGGAGCGACGTGGCGCCGTTTTAGAGCAATCCCGGAAACGCATAGGCGGTCCTTGCGTCCGCGCGCGAAGCGGGGGGATTGCGAAAGGAATCACATTCCAGTCAGCTGAAAAAGACTGGAAACCGCGGGGAGTTTACCCAAGCTCGCCGAAACCTCTTCTCCGGCCTTGCACTCGAGATACGTTCCCGGAAAGGGCTCATTTCGATGGAAAACAATGCTGAAGCTGGCCGGCGCCGTAAACGCACTCTCTTGTATCCAGGCGCCAAAAAATTCCTTGAACTTTTCGATCTGCGGATGCCGCATTTCGATTGCACGCGCGGCCTCCTCCGGCAGCCCCGTCACCTGGAACCCCCAGGAGTATCTCGTCGGCTTCCATATGAAAGCCGGAATGCTGGCAGAATGCGTATACCCCGTCAGGCGAAGACCATAGGCTTCGATCGGCTGCCGAAAAATAACATTGGTTTCGCGATGCTGACCATCACCATAGCTGTTGACGTGGAAAACCTTCCGAACGTGCAGGAAAGCAGCCTTCTCCTCCTTCAAAACATCGAAGAAATCGATACCGCAGGTAATCAAGGCGTCCAGCACCTTGTCGGCGCTTTCGGGCATCGCACATTCAGGCGCCGTACCCCCGCTTTTCTCGCAAATGACCGCTCGGCTGGGATCCCGATCATCATAAAAGCGGTAGAGGAAAAATGCCGCCCCGCCGAACAGCACGCCACTCAGGCTCGACAGGGCGACGAAAAGATAGAGGCCGCCCAGCAACCAGTTTTTCATTCTTCGCCGTCTCCTCGCAAATTCAACCTTTACGTGCTTTCATAAATTTAGATAAACCAACGAGAGAAATAGCGCAAGGAGCACAGTCGTAGCATGGCCACAAAACCGGAGCATTGGTGCCGCTAAAGATGCAGACGTCACTCGAAAGTTCGAAGCGCATCCCTGAGCGAAATACCGCCTAAGGGGTGCCGGGTACGGCCCTGGTCTTCTTCTGGTTCTTCACCTGAGCTCGCAAAAAGGCGCCATCCGCTTTTGCTTGTTCGGCTCTCTTTAACATCGCCTAGGTAAGTTTTTCCGACGCGCGCGGCTGCCCACGAAGGGCTTCGCGATAATCAACAACGCCGAATGACCACTTGCGTCTCTCGAGGTTGCGCTTCTCCAATCACCACCAGAGCCGCGCGATCGTCTTTTCAGCTGACGCGACAAATAAGTCGAAGCTCTCTGCAAATTTCGTCCCAATGGATTGCGAAAGGAACAGATCTAGCACGTGGGGCAGGTCTTCCATCCCGTTCGTCTCCCCTGCGACCGAGCAGCCAATATATGTCCCTGGAAGGCTTGCATCTTGCTTCGGCACGATCGTAAATGCCGCATCTGTCGATTTTCCATTGCTCCGTTGATGCGCTTCGATCGCCCTTTCGATGTCGTCCGGCCGCCCAATGACTCGAAATCCCCACGTGATTTCCTTAGACCCGGCGCCACTTGGCTGAGACCAGGCCTGCGTGTAACCAACGAGACGCAGCGCGCGGGCTTCGACAGGTTTATCGAAGGTGACCACGGACGTTCGGGGTTCCTCCGAGTCCAGGAGGTCGTAAGGGAGCAACCTGACTTCCGCACGACCGAACGCCGCCCTTTCCTCCTTAAGGACCTGGAAAAAACGCGGGCTGCAGGAAAGAAAGGCGTCCACGACCTTGTCGGCACTTTCGCGCGGCAGTGAACATTGCGGCGCCACGTCACCGCTTCTCTCGCAAATGCCTCCCCGGCTCATATCCTCGAAGGAATAGGGGTCGATCGTAGCCAGAACAACGCCGCCAAGGGCGATGGCGACACCGCACAGGCCAAAGGCGAGATAAAGCGCAACGAGCACAAACGTCTTCATGTCTTGTTATTTTCCGAGATGTGAATGCGGCCATCGCGCTCATAGAACATAACGGAAACAAATGCAAGCATTACGAGCGCTGACGACATTCTTCAATCAATCGGCAAACCCTGATATCAGTTCTCGGAGTGAACCGCTTCCGGGGAAAAGCCAATTCCAGAAACCTCCAGCGTTCAGTGGTCGTTTTGATGACGGCACTTGTGTTGCGGGTTCGCAATTCCCACCTCGGTGGTAAATGGGCGAGCCGAGACTCGCCCATTTATATTCAGCCTGCCTCGCTCAGCCCGAAGAGGTCGGCAGCGACGCCGAGGCCCTTCTCGTTCTTCACCTTCAGCGTGCCCTCGCCTATGATCACACCCTTGTCGGCGTCGCCGGTCTTGGCAACGTCCTTGTCTTCCTGGATCTTTCGCAGCCAGAGGAATTCCAGCATGTCGGTATCGAGGAAGAAGGCGTTGCGCGCCGTCGCCGCCGTCGCCGCCTGAACGCGGTTCGGGTGGATCATGACGGTGCCGAACGGGCCTTCGTAATAGTCGGCCGTGGCAACGATGGTGTTGCGCTCGCCGCCTTGCGAGACCGCGTAGCGGAACGGCGCCACATTGCTGTCCGACATGAAGGTGACGAACACGCTCTTGACGTAGGGCGATACCGAGACGTGGCGGAAATTGGCGCCGCTCTGATAGCCCGCCTGCATCACGCTATCCAAAATGGATTTGGTGAATGCGCGCTGCTCGCCATCGGTCGGGGCCACCGTAAGCCCGGTCGCATTGTCGAAACCGCCATTGGCGCCGCCGGCACCGCGGGAAACATTGGTCTCGATCCAGGTGTTGAGCGAACCGAATTCGCGCGTCGCGCCGGCGACCGAGGCGTTGGTGTCGACGATGGCATATTCGACGTCCTTGCGGATTTCGATGCCCTTCTTCAGCTTCTGGTATTTGCGCTTCTGGACGTTGCCGGCCTCGGAAACGACTTCCTGCGTACCGGAGATGATCCAGTCCTTGCGCATGATCTGGGTATAGTTGCCCAGGCGCTCGGGCGGGGTGATGGCGCCGAAGGCATATTCGTCACCTTCGCTCTTGATGTTCTCCCCCGGAGCAGCAAGCTCGTCCGTTTCCCATTCGGGGTGAATGGAAACGCACTTGCCCTTTTCGATGAGCGAATAGATCGGGGTGTCCTCGGGCGTGATGCGCGAGACCACATCGGAGAGTTCTTCGCGGTTGCCCACGGCTTGAGTGGTCATATAGGTATTGGCAAGAGCTGCCATGTTCTGATCCTTCGAAAGCGTTTGCAGGACAAGTGGCGATCCGGTTTTCCGTCCGCAAACGCGACAAGTGTTTGAAGATGGGGGTTATTCGAAATCGATCAGGAGCGCGTCCTTGATCGAACCTGTTTTTGCCAACCTCTTCATCGCATCCTGGTTCTTGCGTGCCTGAGGGTTCGCCGGGCCCTTCGGCTTGCTTTTCGCTGTGGCCGGGGGCGCGTTTGCCACCTTCGTCAAGGCCTTGCTCTTCGCCTGTTCTGCCCGAAACCCGAGCATGGCGTAGTGCATGACCTTGAAGTAGCGGTGGTCGGTGAAGCCCTGCATCTCGTCCTGGGAAAACCCGAAATCCTCACCGGCCTTGAAAGCTTCGGCAAAAAATCTCTCTCGGGCATCCTCCCTCGCGAGGCGCGGGAAGGCTTCGAGCAGCTTCGCGTTCTCGGCCGCAAGGGTTTCCTGCGTTGCGGCCTGTTTGAGTTCGTCGCCCACCCGTTTCGGCTCGGCGCTCACGTCGATGAGGCGCTGAACCTGTTCCAGAGCCCCGTCGTAAACAGCCTTCTGGCGCGTGTACTCGGCCGGATTCTGGATCGCCAACATTCGCGTCGGCTCGGCCGGCAGCTGCTGGATCAGGAATTCTGCGATGGCGTTCGCCGTTGTGGCGACGCGGGTTGTCATGGTCTCGAGATTTCGGCCCTTATTGCCGAGTTCCTGAGTTTTGTGGCGGTAGTCGCGCTACCGCAAATAGCCGAGCTTCAGTTCCTCCAGGGGAACCTGCTCGCCCCCTTTCAGGGTAATGATCGTGTCCGGGGCTTCGTTGGACTCCTCGCCCTCTTCGCCGGGTTCGGTTGTCTCGTCGCCCTGGTCTGCGGGTTCGCCGGTCTCTTGGCCCTCGTCTTCCGGGGCCTCATCCGTCGCATCCGTCGATTGCCGCTCTTCCTCTTCCCGTTCGTTGGTCTCGGAGGACTCGGCGAAGTCGAGGTCGACGGCGTGATCGAAGCTGAGTGCGGGGCGACCGCTATCACTCTCCCCGGACGGGAAGTTGGTGGCTGCGTCTGTCATGTCTGGCTTTGCCTTTCAGAGCACTTCAGGAAGACCGCGATGGTTCTCCCGGGAGGTGCGTAGTTTCGAGAGGTCGATGGTTCGGTGGTTCAACGAAGGGCTGAACCCAACGAGGTTTAGCCGCGGCCTAGGCCGGGGCGCCCTTTCCGCAGGCAGAGGATTGTTCCTCGGCGAGGAACTTGATCTTGCCTTTGAAATTCCGGATAGCCCGCACTTCGGCCGCAAAGGCCGCGCGGGTCTCGTGATCTGTGTGCCTTGCGTTGACGCAAGCATTGACGGCCGCCGTTTCGAGCTCGCCCATCAGCAGGTGAAACAGCGGCATGTCGAGCAGCGCCTGCGCCGCTGCGATCCGTTCTTCTGGCTTCATGGCAGGCTGTCTCCTGTGCATTGTTAAGCGGTCCATCCTCGCAACCAGCGAAAATTTGCACGCAATGATTGAGTTTGACCTTGAACTACGTGCCGGCTGTGGCACTGTCTCAACATCTTGTGAGATGCAATTCATAGGGGAACATCATGGACAGGGATGAGAGCGCGGCGAACGCGCGCAAACCGAGACCATCCGCCTGGATCACAATGCTCATTGGCTGCATGTCAGCCGCGATCGGCCTGGTGCTCGTTGGGCACTTCCCGGAGTATGGTTACTGGGCCAGGACGGGGCTGTTCGCCGCGACGGTCTTCGTCTCCATATGGCTCCTCAGCCATGCCCATGCAGCTATCCACAGACGCCGCAATCGTGCATAAATGAATGACCTGTGGCGTGATGCACCCGCGATAAGCAGCGTAGCCGGGGCCGGCAACAGGCCATGCCATGCCCCGGGTAGGAATGCCGTCAAGCTCAAGTCTGCAATTAATATAAACTGGGACGTAGTGTCTTGATGACGCCCGAACCGCTGTAAACCACCGTATATTTCTCCAGGTAAAAGAAGCTCCCCATTCCAAGGAGATATTGTCCATAGTCCCAGTATTCGTTCGGCCCGTCTCGCACTGCCGTGCCGATGTTCCCCCGCCATCGGCCGGCAGCAGGAGACGTTGGAGGGCTTCGCCGGGCTCCAGATTGAAGCGCAACAGGTGGCGTACCGGTTCGTCGCCATAGTCACGCATGTTGGGCTCCCAAAGCACCACTTCGACGGCGATTACATTGCTGGATCTGTTCTCGACATAAACGATGACTTTCCTCGAAAGCAAGTTACTCAACATGAAGACGACGAGCAAGGAAACTATAAAAAACAGACCCAGTACGTATTTGGCAATACGCAGCAGCGTGTTTCTTTTAATCATCGTTTTAGTGCCTGAAATGGACTTGTAATTAGCCGGCGTTTTTCCAGCTCATCGGCGACTAGGTCGAAGATCTGCTCGCCGCTTGCATCTTTATTGGCCGAGCCGATCCGTCGTCCGACCCTGTTGTTGTAAAGGTCCATGTAGACTTCGGCATACGGCCCTTTAGAAGACCGTTCATAGGCGTCACCCAGCATGGCGGCGTCCTCCTCGTCGCGTTGGGCCATCAAGGCGCTCCAGTAAGCGTGCCGGAAGGCATCGCGGCAATCGTTATGCGGACGCTTGTTGGCGCGGGCATAACCGTTGCCCGGAGCGCATTCGGGCACATTCAACTCAGGCGCCACGGCGCTGGCGGTTCGAGAATCCCCCCATGCCGCAAGGCCGTTCAACGGTCCGGCGCGCAATGCGGCCTCGTATTTGCCCATGCCTTCGGGAGACCATCCAAATTCCGCCGCCAGTTTTTCCCGTTGGTATCCGGCGAGCCCCCCCTGTCCCTTCTTGAAATAGCCCGGATACTGGTAATATGCGGCTCCGAGCGCGTTTGCGGCGTCAACCTCCGCCGCACCCAAAGGGCCGCTCCCGCTCGATGGCTGGGTGTCCGCCACCTGCCTTGCTGGCGGCATTCGGGCCGGCGATTGTTTCGGCTCGCCCAACATTTTCTGGACTATTTGGTTGCGTAAATATTCGCTCATCCGTCCCTCCGACAATGACCACCGGACACGGGGTGCCACCGGGCAAAAGCTCGGCGACACTGCTCTGCGTTCAACTATGGGCGACTATGGGTCGCTGTGCGAACCGCCAGCTTTTTCACAAAGAAGTATTCCAGTAACGTATAAATCAACAAAAACAGAGGATAGTGCCAGTTAATCCAGGTAACTGCAAATGACACCAATACAAAAAAATGTATTCTTTCCATAGCAACAGTGTAATTCGCTGGATTTACGAAAAATATATATACGAAATGTAGCGCAATAATGGGGAATATCGACAAAGTTATATATAACAACCTCAATGACAAACGAACGTTTGGCAACGGAGCGAATGCAAAGACGTAGCATGTCGAGGCGAATTTCGCCCGTTCATAAGAAAAAAGATTGCCGTAGTACCATTCGGCAAACGTAAGCATGACGGCATAGCAAAGCAGGACTCGTATTGTATTGAGTGCCGCATAACGCATCCGATATTCCCCAATTTGCCTTCTCGAACGCTTTTGACAAAATTCTCGTTCGCTTTCCTTTACATCTCAGGCGATTGTGGCGCATTTATGCCACCTTAGGTAGTTCATTCAAGACAATAGGGCAAGATCCGCTTCGCCATCCCGCGAGGCGATGGGCGCTTCCCTCCATCGCTCGCACGCATCAGTCAGCCCCTGCGCCGGAGCGTGTTGAAAAGACCGCCCAAGCGGGGTCACGCCAAGGGAAGAAACTCATCGAGCGCGGGTCTGCATTCACCAGATCTCGGTCCTCGGCAAACTGCACCGTAGCTGCAACGCGCAACCGCCATGCCGTTCGCCGTTGGTTTGATCCCCAAAGCCTCTCATTTGGAAAGGAGTTGCCTGAGGCTCTCCAGGTCATGCGCTTCCCCGACCGCGCGCTTCGACTGTCGAAGTTGCCGGTCAAGTTTGGTCGGCCACATCGTTTCTTGTATTTCGGCAAAGGGACCGACCCCGTTTATTGCCCGCGTTACGTTGGTTGTGCAGTCAAAGAACCCGCCGCCGCCGATGTCATCGGACCGCTTGATTATTTCAGCCTCCTCTTCGGGCGTTGTTGCATATTTGCGTATCGTCACATTTGGACCATCCAGCAGTTGATATTTGAGGTATTCCTCGGGTGACACATCGGGCCCGTAGAGGGCGCGCCCGCTTCCCATTTCCCGGTTCATATAAGTGCCGGAAGGATCATAGAGGAACTTTCCCTCCGGATCGCCGTCGTCCGGGATAATGAAAAGGCCGCTATGCATTTCGTTACCGAACCAGCCCGTCGGATTCGTATTGCTCACTACATATGTCGCGGCCACCTCCGTGCCCTTGCCATCCGGCGGGCGCGGGCTCGCCACGTTCGGCGAGAAGCTGTTCGCCGCCTCGCTGAAATCGCGCAGTTCCAACGCGAATGTCGTCTTTGGAATTTCATCATAAACATCCTGCAATCCACGAATTTGCCTTCTCACCCCGGCAACCCTCCTATATGTGCCGCTGCAAGCGGCTCGCCGCCCATGATTTCCACGGCGTTCTGCTGTCGTTTCAGGTTCAGTTCGGCGTCGATCTGGTAGCGCTTCAGCGCGACCTTCTGCTGGATTTCGGCAAGCTTCAGCTCGCGTCCGATCTCCAGCTTCCGCCGCTCGTTTTCCGCCGTCAGCCGCGCCTTCTCGGCCTCGGCCTGCGCCTGCATCTGCAGTTTCTGCATCTCGGGATCAGGCTTGGAGGCAGCCGCCTGCATCCGCTGCCGGAGCTCTTCCGGCGCCGGCTTGGTGAAATAGAGGTCGGGCGATTTCAGCCCCGCCGCCTCCACCGATTTGGCGATGCCGTTATAGAGATTGTCCGGCGAGACGTAGGGGTTGTCCGGCCCCAGCGCCATCAGCAGCTTTTCCTGCAATTGCAGGATCATCTGGATCATCATCATGTCGCGCTCGCGGGTGCCTGCCCCCAGCCCGGTATTGATCGTCGCGTCCATCTCCGCATTCCAGTGGCGCGGGTCGAAGGTCACCCACTGTCCGCGCAGGCGCACGGCGCGCGGCCGGTCCTGATGCTTGACGACAAGGCGCAGCAACCCGCGAAAAACGCGCCTCAGCCCCTGCGCGAAGGTGCGCACCATCAGTTCCGTCTGGCCGATGCCGGCCTGCTCGACCAGCGCCGTCGCCCGCGCCGTCATGTTCTGCAGCGCGTCCGGCGCCATGCCGCTCGATGCGTCGGAAATGCCGGTGCGGTCGGTCGCCTCCTGGTCCAGGTAGGAAAGCATCGCAAAGGATTCCTTGGCGACGAAGGGCACCATGGTGTAGCCGAGTGCCGCGCGCGCATCGATCCCCTGGCTGACCCGGATCGGCTGGCCGAATTTGGGGTTGAGCACGGCTTCCGGATTGGCGATCGCGCCTTCCTGGACGATCGGCTGCTGGTTGTTCTGCCAGTAGAGATTGTCGAGCGTCTGGCGCATCAGCACCGTCTTCACCCGCTGGATCTCCGCCATGTCGTCGGTCACCGAACCGCCCTCGCGCTGGTGCGGCCGGCGTTCGACGATGAGATCGGCAAAGGGCACCTCATCCCATTCCTCGTTGGAAAGCAGGTTCTCCTCGCTTGTGCCGCCGGCAAAGACGAGCCGGCGCAGTTCCGCGATGCCGTCGTCGTCGGCGTCCACCTTCACGTAGAGCTCGTAATAATCCACCTCCTCGAGCGCCTTCGGCACAGCATCCTTCGTCTCGAAGGCGTCGCGCCTGCGTGTGGATGCCTCATCGCGGCCGCCGCCGGCCTCGGCTGCCGGGAGGCCGTCGATCAGGTCCCGGTCATAGCCCATCGCCACAAGGTCCGAACGGCGCATCCGCATGGCAATGCCGGTGATCGGGCTGTCGGCGATCGAGATCGCATCCGGATGAATCAGAAATTCCTCGAGCGGCACCGCCGCCAGTCGCGGCGTCCCCCGTTCGGCCCGGCGGCGGATCTTCACGCTGTAGCTCGGCTGCTCCAACAGCCCTTGCGGCGTTTCCATTCTTTCGACGGTTTGCGACTGTTCCAGCACCTCCACCTCGTCATCGCCGACGAGCTGGATGAGTGACGCCTCGTCGAGCCCGCTATGGGTCGAAACCGAGACCGATATCTGCTTCTCGTACCACCAGCGGATGATGCCGTTCCGGAGCTTCAGCGCGTCGTGAGCGGCATCCTGCACCGCGTCGTAGCCGTCGCTTTCGGGAAAGACGACATAGTTGATGTAGTCGGTCGCCTGGCTTGCCGCCGCCTCGTCGCCCTCGTTGACAGGGGCGTATTTTACCACCTTGTCGTTGCCGAGGATCGTGCGGATCAGCGAGGGCAGCACCTTCTTGATCGCCGCCCGCACGTCGCGCGAGACCACCTTGGACCGGTTGGCGTCTGCGGCCACGTCCTTCATCGTCCCGTCGTAATATTCCATAGCCTTGATGCGATCGACCGCGAGCTCGTCGCGGTAGCTTTCGCAGTCCTTCACCAGCTGGCTGACGAGTGCGGACAGGCGTTCATCGGTCATTGCGGCCATCAGAGAACCTTTCGGGCGGTGAATTTCCAGTTTGCGTTGCCGCCGATTGCCCGTGCATGGCGCTTCATCATCAGCGCGTAGCGCGAGGCGGCGAGGAGATCGTCGCGCTCCTTGACGATCCTGCCGTCCTTGCGGTGATACAGGCGGAATTCCTCGAACCATTCCGTGCAGGTGGAAAACACCTTCCAGCGCCCGGTCTGCATCCGCTGCAGCATGTCGGAAAGCCCGGCTTCGACGCCGTTGGTTCCGTCGTCGAAGGTCGCCCTTTCGGGAAGAAGCGCCAGCCCCTGTGCGCGGTACTGGGCCGCCAGTTGCTCGCCGCTGCCCTTGTCGTGCTGCAACCCGTCATGGGGCCACGCCCAGGGCAAGGTTCCGCCCCAGGGTTTGAGGGCTGCCGCGTGGATGATCGGCGTCGATTCCCGCTCGCGATAGAGCTTGGTCACATAAAAGACATCGGCATCCCGGTCCCAGGCGCAGCCGACGGCCGCGAAAGGATGGTCCCAGCCGAAGTCGAGTCCGCCGATCTGGACCCAGTGCTTTGGCATATCGAACGGATCGACACGAATGCTCTCCTCGGTCACGGGAAAGATCCGTCCGGAGCCGAGGGCCGGTACGCCCTTGGTGCGCGCCTCGCGCTCATGGGCGGGATAGCTGTCGATGATCCGCCGGCGCTCCTCGGGCGTATAATGTTCCGCATCCTCGATCGTCATGGTGATGACCTCGCGGTCCGCAGACTTTTCCATCAGGTATCTGGCCACCACGGCGCTCAGGCCCTTGAGCGGCGTGAAGGTCACGGCGATGGAACCGCGGGTCGCATTGGTGCGGGTGATCCCCTCGAAATAGACGTCCTCAGGCGGCTCCTCGTCGAACCAGACATAGTCCACCGTATTGGCCTGCCACTTGGCCCGTCCCTGCTCGTAAGCCTTGAAGAGCAGCGTCGAGGCTCCGCCTGCAACGTGCCGCACCGTCACGCTGTCGAGAGCCCCGGAAGCGCCGGAACGGCGCGTCGTCGCCTGGATCGTCGCCCTGGGCACGAATCCGGTGCCCCATTCCTCTTCATTCAGCGGCGGGCCGATCAGCAGCCGCTGCACCCCGTCACGCGTCAGCTCGTAGGATTCCGAGCCCGCGAGCATTGCGACCGGCCGGTCGAACCGCCTTCCCTGCCACCATTCGGGATAGCGTCCGGTCAGATGCATGGCCGCCTCCGCCGCGCCCGCAAGCGTCTTGCCGAGCTGGTTTCCCGCCATGAACAGCCTCTCGCGAAAGGTCGCGCCGGCCGCATGGAACTCCCGCTGCTTGGCATAGGGCTGATAGCTTGAAAGGATATTCGTTCGTTGCCGCCGATGGAGCTCCGCCATCAGCGACATCTGTTCCTTGAGCATCGCGGAAAGGCCGAACGCAGCGGTGCCTTCGGATGGGTCGGGTGCGCTCATCCGTGATCCTGTCTCTTTATTTGGAATTGCGGCGGCAGAGGCCGGAGCTCTCCGCTGGACTGCGGCGGGATAAGCTCAATAATGCTCAGTCATGATCATCGGCGCGCCGGCATGCATGCGCCGCAACGGGAGAAAGATCATGATCGAAGGTCATTGCCATTGCAGGGCGGTCCGCGTTGCGGTCCCCGTCCGCCCCGAGACGCTCGGCGATTGCAACTGCTCTCTCTGCAGCAGGCTCGGAACCCTTTGGGGCTACTATCCGTCAAACGAGGTCGCCGTCACCGATCCGGAAAGAAAGCTGGTCGGATATGTTCAGGGAGACAGGACCCTGACTATGCACCACTGCAGCGTCTGCGGCTGCACCACCCATTATTCGCCCATCGGCGGCAACACGTCCCGCATGGCGGTTAACATGCGCATCTTTGATCGTTCGGTCTGGGAGGACATCCCGCACCGTCTGATCGACGGCGCGAGCTGGTAATCAGCAGTCTTTCTTGCTTCGTGGCCTTCAGATTCTGCCCATCAGAAGCAGTATCAGCAGAACCACGACCAGAACGCCAAGAATGCCTGAAGGGCCGTAGCCCCAGCCGGACGAATAGGGCCAGGCGGGAAAGGCGCCGATCAGAAGCAGGATCAGGATAATGAGCAGGACGGTGCCAAGCATATCGCGGTTCTCCCTTGCACAATCGAACTTTCCGAGAACGAAATAACGCGCCAAATCAAGTTTCTACAGCGACTTTTGCGCGTCTCGAAAGAAGTTGGAGCGCTACAAAGCGCATCGTTCATCCTAACGAATGCGAAAATCCGGATTATGTTCCACGCCCCTCGCGATGCATTCAGGGTGAAGCGCAATCAGAAGACGCAATTTCCTCCGCCCGACCCTGGCTTTTCGAGCTGTCACGCCGGGAACAGCAGTACCGCACGAATGAGCCCTATATCGGGATATTCTCATATGCGTGAGAACATGCTAATTTTCTTGTTTTTATCGGAGGGGAGCCCGATGCCACGTATTGCAAACCTTTATTTCAAAACAGCGATTGTCTTTTTGATCCTTGGCATTTCGATCGGCCTGCATATGTCGATCTCAGGAAACCATGCCGCGACGGGCGCTCATGCTCACGCCAACCTGCTGGGCTGGGTCACGATGGCGATTTTCGGCGGCTATCATGCGCTCAACCCCCAAAAGGCGGCGAGGCGGCTGGCGATGATACAATACGCCGTCTACACCTTCGGGGTCGCGGTCCTCATTCCGTCTCTATACCTGCTGCTATCAGGCAATACTGCGGTGGAGCCGATCGTCGCCGTCTCTTCGCTCATTGCCTTTGCCGGCGTTCTGCTCTTCGCCGTCATCATCTTCTCGAGCAGCGAAGCGCCTGTTTCGGCAAGGGTGGCGCCGACCCATTGATGCTATGCCCTTGCGGGCGGCGGGCGCTTCCGCATGCCGCCTGCCCTCTTCTTGCCGGAGATTAAGGGCCGGATCGCCGCATCCAGGGCCTGGATGCGCTCGATGAGCTGTTCGTCGGACAGCTCGTCCGCGCAGCCGGTTGCGGCACTCAGATCCTTCGGCAGGATCGACGAGACGAGCTTCAGATAGGTTTCCGGCTTCTCCTCGCGAATGCGGGCAAGCACGCCGACGCCATGCTGTGCGAAATCCGCCTGCACGGCGCAAAGAAAGCTGCTCCCCAAGGGGTCGCGCGACCCCGCGGGCGCCAGGCCCGCAGAGGAAGACCTCGCCGCCGCTTCGGCCCGCGCCGCGATATCCGACATGGCGCTTTGATCTTTGGACATTACGCTCTCCCGCTTGTCTTCATCGCTTCCCTTGCGCAACGGCTCGTCTTGTGAGGCGTGTACTCCAATTTTACTGCTACCCCTAATTGCGCCAAAATCTCAGATCAGATTGCGGCCGTAATGGGCGGCACCGCCCGGATCTCGACGAGCCGCCGTCACACCGCAGGGGGGAACATGAATCAAATCTTCGCCACGATATTGCTAGCCGCCGCTTCGACCCTCCCCTCCATCGCGGCAGAAACCGGCGAGCCTCGCTATTTTGTGAAGGCTTGGCTTGAGAAGGCCGACAGAAGCTTCGAACACACCACCGGCTGGTGCGATGAGAAAGACCGCTGCTTCGTGCCGATTGTCGAACATATCATCGAGCTGCGTGACCTGACCAGTTCGAGCTACAGACTCAAATTCTGGTCCGACCCCTGGGAGGAGGAGCCCTGCTGCATCTCCCGCACCGGTTCCTCCGAACTGGATCTCTGGAGCGGGCACCCCCGCGTGGTCCCTCTTTATTACACCCCTAAGGCAGGCGATCGAGGGGTGATCCCCTTCGGCAAGCTCATCATCGCGGTCGAGGACCTCGACGCACGAGATAAAGCGCCTGAAACGCCTCGCCTGTGACTGGCTCAGTGAGGAGAACGGTGCGCAGTGATCAGGCAACCTGTCGCTTACTCTCTCCACCCGGAGACCGCTTGTTTGAGGGTCATCCTGGGACCCCAACGATAACTAACCTGCCCTTGCAGCCAAGATCCGCCGCTTTTTCTGATCAGGTCGTTGTCGGGTAAGCCGTACTTATCGAATGTTGTTTTTTTCGTCATAAAGATTCGGCTGATTACTATATGGATCCTCGTAAACACTGTTCCGCTCATAATCGTCAGCGCGATTCTGCGCCTCTTGAATCGAAGAAATTATGCTGTTCAGCTGCGCCACTCCATCTTCGTTAGACACCTTCGGCAACAGAAACTTCAACTCGTTCTTCACGTCTTCAAGGTTCTTCTGCAAACCGCTTCGGCCTACTCTCGCTCCGGCCGCGTTGGCATCCTCGTCCCGTGGATCCTTGGAGAGGCCTCCCAAAGGCTTCCGTGGCCCTTCAGGCAAATAGGCGTTGGGGCCGTATAAAGCTGCCTGGAGCAGATCTTCGGCATACGCTTTGGCATCTTCAGGGCTGAGCGTCGAGGGGTTCTTCGCCGTCAGTCTGTGTCGTTCGATCTTCCCCACCGGTGCGGCTCCATCAACCGGGCTTTTCCGTTCACTCATAAGCCTCTCCTCAAGGTTGGTGATGTCGCGATGTTGTCCGGGTGCAAGAATTTCATTGCGGCCGACGATGGCGCCACTTGCTTGAGCGCCGCTAGTTGGCGCTTGGGTCATGCAAGTTTGAATCGACGCGTCTCCAATCCGAAACCGCCTGGCGGGTTCGGGGAGACGCGGAGGCGCATCGCCGGCCGCACACGGCGCCGCAGCGTCTTGGGACGCGCTGGATCGCCGTGAGCCTTGATTTCAATATGACGAAGAGTTCCGCCGAAAGGAGCAGCCTCCAACCGTGACGCCGCGGCCTGAGCGCGGCCTCACCTCCGCGCCTTCATTCCTGTGCCTGTCACAGGAATCCAGCCGGACCAAGTCCTTGGGATGGAAGACTCTCTCCACGGCGCAGACCGGGAGTGGGAGCAAAGCATGAGCTCTGCGGTTTCGGCGTAACACTGAAGCAGGCTTGCTCTCGCAGACCAGCACGCTGGTGAAGCCTTGTTGGGATAGAATTCCTATCCTTGATTTATGGAATAACGCAACTGCCCTGCCGCATGCAAGCCTCTGCCAGGCAAAATGCCCTCTCTTTCCGATTTACCCACAGGAAATCTCGCTCATGTCTCGCTGCCTGCCTCGGACAGCGGCAAGCCCTATTGGGCAGTGCACCGATAGGGCTGCTTTATACATGCGATCTGCGGGGTCGAGCACTCGGCCCTGCCTTCGGATACCAGACAGAATGAACATTGATCGTTGAACTCGAAGCACTTCGGGTTCGCCCGCAGGAACGCCTCGATGCTGGCGGCTTGCTCCTGGTTCACACTTTCTGTTTCGACACGGTCCGTGGAGAAGGCAGGCGACGGTCCTGCGACTAACAGCACGATCCAATACTTCAACGCGCGCATGAGTCAAACTCCGTTTCCCGCTTCGCCCTGCTGGTAAATTTTTATTGTACGAGTGTATATTATAATTTCCTTGCATAAGATATCGGCCTCTGCTTCAATTCACCAAGGCTGATGCTCAGGGCTGAGTATAATTTCGTTAATGATGCCTCACAGAAAAGCTGCAACCAATCCGCCATCTTTTGCTGATGCGGCTTGGCCCTGCCTGTCGAGTCAGGAACACATTGCCGTGAACATTTATTTTAGACACTGAATTTTAGCACTGCACCCGGTCGTTCCGGGAACCGTGACAGCCCGCAATGCATTTGCCTTCCCGAGAGAAGGAGCCTCGTCCATGCGCAATCATTGGATCTACGTCGCCATCGGCTTTATCGTCGGCGCCGGACTGTTCGCCACCACCGTGTGGCAGAGCACGCAGCCGGTCAAATCCGATCAATTCGCCACTATAAAACTCGAAAAGACCGACCGCATCCAAGGCGGCATCCAGACGTCGTTCGTCACGGAGCGGTTCGGTCCCATATACTCCGTCGAGTGACCCGTTTGTCGGATGACAGTTTCCCTGCTTTCGGCAGGGCAGGCTTCGGTGTGGAACAAGCGCCGCAAGCATGCCGGTATCATCGTGATGCTCTTGTCTTTCGCTGAAGGATGCGCAAGTTATTCGCGCCGGCAGTTTCCGGCATGATACGACGATCGAGGACCCCTGCGTTGAAATCAGAAGACAAGCCTGACGCCGAATTCAGGGTCGAAAAGCGAACGAACGGGCGCTGGGCTTTCGTGCTCAGCTACCGTGGCGTTACCTATCCCGCGCAGGGTCAGTTTAGCACCCAGCTTCAGGCACAGGCTGCCGCCTATGTTGCGATGAAACTTCTGCGGAAAACACGGTAGACCCCGGTGTCGCCCCGTCAGTTGTAAGGTGAGTTGCACGGGCGGCGCCACCCTGAAAGGGCTGGAACGTGTCGTCGGACAATCGATAGGAGTTGTACCGCTCCTGGCACCAGCGAAGATGCGCATTCGCATCGAACACCTTTTGTCTTTGGCGAAGCCGCGGTCTGTTGTGTAGCGGTCCGCCAACGGTTGCTCCCGGGCCAATGCTGATGTCGGGACTCCCGCCGCGGTATCGTGAGCCGTAATTCGGATATCTCTGCTGCAGGAAATCGCGGTATTCCCTCTCGATGAAGAGGTTGTGATTGGTGCTGCCGCCGGGACCGCCGGCGCATATTCCCGTACTGCATGTCTGGGATTCTGCCGGTGGTATGCCTATCGCGGCGGCAAACACGGCAATGGCGAGCGTTGCGATAGCTTTCACGGGAACCTCACCTTCTTTCGGCAAGCAATGAGAGGTTGGAGGGGGATTTCTCTGGTTAACACTTGGAGTTGATGCAGGGTCCCTAGAACCTTTTCTGTCTGAATGGAAAGACTCTATATCAAGATTGGCGCCGTTTGAGGGCGCGCGGCAGCAAACGCTCGGCCGCGCACCGCCGCAAAAGACAATATTCCTATTCTCAGCTCATCAAATGGCTGCCTTTCCGTGTTCGCGCAATGCCTTTTCGAAAAGCAGAACGTTGAGGCCCCGCTTCAGCCACTCCAGCTGGGCTTCCGGCATCATTCTCAATCCTTCGTAATCCATGACACAAACGTTGAAGACGGTGGCCTTCACCTGCCGCCCTTCCTCGCATCCGAGCAACAATCCTTCGAGCCGCATCATCCGGTCGGCCGCCTTCTTCACCTTCAAAGCGCGGTCCTCGCTCGGCTCTCCCGCATGCCCTCGCACGTGACCGATCTGCTGCGCCCTGACGCTTGGAAAAGGAATGCCCGTCAAATGATAGTAGCGCACCATTGCCGCCGCATAATCGTCGCCGGCGTCCCGCTGCTGCTCGCTGATCCGGCCATCAAGAAACAGCCGGCCGAGCGTGTAGCCGGCAAGGGCGCTTCTGGTATCAAGGCCGTGCATGCGCTTGCGCGCTGCAAGGGCGACGGCCGTCGCTTCCTTCTCGCTGTCCTGTTGCGACCATTTGGGCTTTATCTTGCCGCAGGCAAAGCGCTCGGCATCGACCTTCCGCGGCCTTCCGAGTTGTGCTTTGCGCCTTGCACGCAGTTTCTGGGCTTTGGTCAGCATGGAGATCCTTTCGGGCCTGATGAGATGAGTTGCGCCGCGCGCGCCCTGCCCTTGCGCGGGCGGGGATGGGCGGAAGTCGGGGGATAAGAACGTGGGCCAGCAAGCAAGCGCCCGGTACGATCCGGGCAGCGATATCAGCTCAATATACCGTCTCGCTCCCGCCGGCAGCCTGCACGGCGGCAAGCACGGTCGTGTGATCACGGTGAAAGATTCGGCCGATCCCCGCCAGCGAGAGATCACGGCGTTGCTCATAGACGGCACGCATGCAGGCATGTCTCGGCCTCACTAGCCGGCGCTCACGGCGCACGCTGATGATGTCGTCCCAGCTTACGTCTGGAAAATCCTTGAGGACCACGGCAACGATTTCGTCGACCGACGGCCTGTCGCCATCTTCTCCGTCCGACCCCTGCTTCTCTCGGTCGGCAAGAAGGATGCGCGCCTGCGCCAGCAGCCGCGCTGCCGCATCGGCAAGATCGATTTCGAGCTTGGCGATCTGCCGCTCTTTCGCTTCGCTGTCCCGGGCAAACGCGACCAGCTGCCGCTCGAGCTCTTCGATGTGAGCGGCTCTGCGCGCCGCTATGCCCGGCCGTGTCAGCCGCTCCCGGATGAGGCCGTAGTGTCTCTTCTGCCTTGCCAGTTCCGAATTCTCCGCCATCGCTTCTCCAGTTCCATTTTCGGCGATCCCGGCAGCCAAGCGCATCCGCCGCTGCTTGACTTTATGAATGACATCTATAATGTCGTGTTGTCAACATGATTTATGTTATCAACATTGGTATGTCCCCTGTCATGAGCGAACGAGCTGAAAGATTGCGTGAGGCGCGCGTCAAAGCGGGCTATCGATTTGCCTCCGACGCGGCGAATGCCTTGGGCATTGTCACCTCGACCTATCGCGCCCACGAAAACGGGCAGAACGATTTCGAGCTCGGCGAGGCCGAGGTATACGGCCGCAAATTCAATGTCGACCCGCTTTGGCTGTTGACCGGTACTGACCGCCGGACCTCCATCCCCCTGCCCCCTGCCACGACATTGCCTGAAGTCCACGCGCCGAACGCTCGAGTCGGCGCCAAGGTAATCGGTCAAGGGGAAAAGATCCCCGTCTTCGGCCAGGCCGTCGGCGGAGTTGATGGTGAATTCATAATGAACGGCAATGTGTTGTACGAAGTCATGGCACCGCCCATCCTCTCGGATGTCTCAGGCGCCTATGCGGTATCTGTGTCAGGCGATTCCATGTATCCGCGGTACGAAGACGGCGAAGTCTGCTTCGTCGATCCGAGCCGCCGCGTCCGCAAGGGCGACTACGTGATCGCCCAGATCCGGCTGGAGGAAAGCGGCGCTCTGCTCGCCTATGTCAAAAAATTCGTCCGCCACAACAGCTCCGAATTGGTACTCGAACAGTTCAACCCGCCCAAGGAGCTGCGCTTCGAGGCCCATACAGTTCATTCGGTCCATTATATCGCCCTCGCTGGCAACGCCTGAAGGCACGAGAGCTTCTCTTTCCATCCGCATTCAATTGCTTGTCCCACGAGAGCCAGGCAAAACCTTGGACTGGATGTACGTTCGCCTCCCCATCCCGGCAACATCCGCCAATTTCAACACAGTTCATGTTGACATAGATCGTGTTGAGTGCGATGTTGCTGGAGTAATCAGGGCGAAGTCGCCCGACGCTTGCAGTTACTGAGGAGAAGAACCCCTAAATGTCCCTCCCCCGAATCAAATCCGATCTTCATGGTCAGGTCGACGAACTCTTCGCGGCCGATCTTCTCCATTCAACGGATGCGCAAAACCAGACGGCGCTCAAAGGATTTCTCTCTTCCGCCTATTGCAGCCTGGCTTCGCTCGCCTGGCATCTCGGCGCCGATGGGCGTGTTTTCCAGCGCGAGGCGCGGCCTGCGACGGACCTCGTCGACGACGTCTTCTTCGCCCTCAACCGCGAGCGCGAGTTTAGCGGCGGCGCCGATGCGCGGCAGACGCAACGACAGCTTGGCACTCATAATTCCCGCCAGCAGTTCGGAGGCGCCCTGTGATGCGGGCTGAGACATACGCAATCGTCAATCTGGCGGCTCTGAACCTCATAGAAGCCGTCAGTGCCGCCTACTTCGTCACAGAGAAGCAGGCCACCACCCGTCACGAGTTTCGCGCCCGCGAAATGTTGAAGAAAATTGCTCTGGCTCTCGATTACGACCTTACCGAAGCGGCAATCCAAGCCGACCGTCAGGAACTCTCAACCGGCATCGCGCCGCGGGCGACGGTCCCCGCCCTCAGGCTTGTATCTGCTGAGTTTGCTGAACGCAGCGGTGACTGATGTGCCGCCCTCCGCCGCTTCAATCGTCGTCAGGCGGGCAAGGCCATTTCGCGGGAGTGGAAAGACCGGACGGCAGTTTGGTCGCGTCGTCGCCGCAGGTGAGATCGACCTGTTCCTGCGTGAGGCCGGACGCTCTGGAAAGGTCGACACCTTCTATTCTGGTAAGGAAGAGGAAGGCGCGGTCCAGGTCGATCGGACCTTCGAAAACGGCGCCGCTCAGCTTGGCTCGCGAAAGATTGGCCATGGAGAAGCGGGCGCCCGTCAACACCGCCTGGTCGAAAGTCGCGCGCCCGAGTTCCGCCTTTTCGAAGTCCGCACCTGTGAGCCGCGCGCCGGTAAAATCGGTGCGCTGTAGCTCGGCGCTCGCAAAGGAGGCGTTTTCCGCGGAGATTGCTGAGAAATTACCCCGATAGGCCTCGACCCTGCTGAAATTCGCCTTGTCCGCCCTGGCGCCGGCAAGCGAAGCACGAACGAGCGTCGCCTTCTCCAGATTAGCGGAATTCAGATTGGCCCCGCGCAAGTCCGTCATGGTAAAGTCGGCATTCACAAGATTGCTTTCCGGCAGGTCGCTGCCACGCAGCATGATCTGTTTTTTGTTACAGTCCTGCCAGTCCGTGCGAGGCCCGGCCGTGCTCTTGCAGTCCGCCGCCGCGGCCGCACTGGGGCCAAATGCCGCTATCATGATCGCTGCGGCGAAAAGTGCCGCGCCGCCGGATCCCGTACCTGTCTTGCCAAGCTTCGTCATATCGCCGCTCCTGCCGGCCAGTCAAAATATCAGCCGCCCCATTTTACGGCAGGCTTCAGAAGCGCCGCAAAGAACTCCGTGGAATTCAATGTGTTACGACGAATCCACCTTTGAGGAAAGAGCGGCGGTAACCGCGCCGTCAATAGAGCGATTTTGCCAATTGGAGAGGCAGGAAATCTCTCGCTCCTGCCCCTTCCTGTTTTGGGTTGAATTCAAGCCTCGACGCCCTGGATGGCCGATACCTGCCAATCGGCGCCGGGCCTGCGCACAAAGGTCCATATCTCGACTGCCTCGGTCGGCCTGTCCGCGTCGCCGCTGACCACGTCGCCGGTCGCCCTGTCGCGCATCACGTCGACGCTCTCGTAGCGCATCGCAACGGTTGCGTAATCCCTGCCGTCTTCTCTCCATGCCTCGGCCAGGTCGCCCTGGACGAGGTGAACGTCCCGGACTTCGTTCTTGAGGCCCTTCGTTGCATTGTCGCTGAGCTCTTCTGCAAGGTAGGACATGGCCTCCGGTGTCGTCAGCCTCCGCAACGCCGCATAATCTTCTGCTCCGTAGGCAGCCTGCACGCCCTTCAGCATCGTCTCGAAACGATCGAGATCGTCCTGGCCGACACTGATTTCCTCTCCACCGCCATAAGCCGGTGCCGCAGCAGGCGAACGCGGCGCGGCGGCACTGCCCACGGCTTCCCCTATTCTTGGGATGCGGAAGGATGGCGGATTACCGGCCGTCGCCGATGTGCGGGCGGTTGCCGACGGCGCCGAATAGGCCGGGCGCTGGTTGCGGCCGAAAAACCGCATTGCAAGGGAAATGAGCAGAACGACGAGACCAACTTGCAGCAGCAATCCAAGGAAGCCGACGCCGCCGCCGATACCGTGACCGAGCAGCATGCCGATCAGACCGCCCATCATGAGGCCGCCGATCATCGATCCGCCGAATCCGCTGAAGAAGCCCGGGCGCGCATTGCCCGTCCGGTTCTGGGTAGCCGGGCTCGTTGCGGTCGAAGGCTGCGCATTCTGCCGCGGCGTCATCGTCCTGTCGATCGGCGCGGCGGGCGCGGGCGCCGTGCGCGTCGCCGGCGGCGCGGAAAATGTCCGGCTGCCGCGAGAACCGAATCCTCCGCCTGCCCGTCTCGCATCGGCGACATCGACCACCGTCAACATCGCCGCAACACCAATCGCCGCAATGGCCAGAACCCGTCCGAAACGCTGCATTTCCACCCTTCCCTATCTCAGAGCCCGCAATGGGCCGTAGAGCGTCATATAGAGCTTGCAGGACAAGAGTTTAAGAGCGTTTCCGCGTCTTTCTTCGATCGCGGCCCGGCTCGAGCAGTTCCCGGGAAGCGCGTGGCGGTTTACTGCCCGGAACTGCGGAAATCAGATTGGAGAAAAACCGGCCCTCGTCACGGATAATGGACCGGCGCGATGAATCCGAGTTCGAGCAACTGCCCGGACCCCGAGAATCGCGTCGAGCTCTCGTGGGAAAAGTCGAATTCCCCGGCCTCCTGCAGGTCTTCCAGCATCTTGCGATAGGCCGCCGCAGCATTGAAATACTGCCCTTCGGCGACCGCCCGCTCGATCTTCTCCTTGTAATCGGAGAAGAATTTGAAGTGCAGCAGCACGCCGGAGACGGCAGGAAAATTCCGCTCGCAAGGCAAAGGCTGATGAATGCTGACCCCCAGGCTGCATTCCGGGTCCCAGAAGATGACAGGATATTTCATGAGTTCGAGCAGATGGGCGAATTTGCGCTTCCGCGGGCCGCCGGTGATGCTGATCGCCCGCTTCGTATAGCTCATCTCGTATCCTGAGCCATCAAAATGATCGGCGATTTCCCAAGGCATCCAGCCGTCATCGCCGTCGAGTGAAGCAGCTCCGAGCTGCCCGATCGGATACATGTCGAGCATGGGGGCGGCAAGACGCTTCTCGCCCCTGCTCTCCAGCGCCTTAACAAGGTCGCCAAGCGGCCGGTTTTCGCAATCGTCATAGATCAGGAACTCGTCCGAATCGACATTCAGAAACCAGCGGCTCCCGCCATAGCGCTCGAACAGAGCCTCGCGCCATTCACGCCCTCTGCGGGCATCCCGATAGCGTACCGGCGAAGCCCAAAGGTCCACATCCGCCTGCGCGAGCAGATAGTCCCGCGTTCCGTCCGACGATACGTCGTCGACGCAGATAAATCGGGAGACGCCGAGCCTTCGGTAATGCGCAAGAAAGGCCGGCAGCAATTTTCGGTCGTTGTGCGTATTGAACACAAGTGGAATGTCGCTAGTGCCGAGCGGTCTCTGGCCACCCTCCGTCAGGCACGACATTTCGATCGACCGTTTCCGCCTGCGGACACGCGCCGTGAGCTTATACGTCTCGTAGCGTGAAAGCATGCGATCGAATATCCCTCTTCGCACCCGCTGCTTCTCATCCTCAGATGGGTGAAAGGGATAGTGAAGATCTTTCAAGGTCCGCTCCGATCAACCGATACGAAATGTTGCGTTTATCGGCATCGTCGCGAGAATTCAACACAACAAAAGCTCGAGCAATTCCGTCTTTCCGAGAAAAGCGGAAATTTGCTAGAATGCAAACGGATACCGCGGCCGCAAGCTCCGCGTTCCCAGCCTGACGAAGTTCTTCATTTTCCCCGGGATATGCTCGCGGCGGTCATAGGCGGCCAAGAGGTTTGCGGATCTTCGGTCCTCGTTGAAGCGGGCTATCCACTGCTCCGTCAGCTCGTCACGCTGGACGGCCATCGATGTCCGCAACTCCGCGGGCGGCGCCACCTGCATGTGAGCCACCAGGTGGTTGACGAAAGGAGCTGGATCGGCAGCGAGTTCCTCGTACACGAATTCCATAAACTGCGCACCGCTGAGCTCCAGATAGCTTTGCCAGAAGGCATAGCTGTCCAGTTCGACCCGCTTCTCGCCTCCGTCAGGAGTAGATAACCCCGCATGAACCGTCCGTCGTAACATACTTGCAAATGCCAGCCCGGGCGCGGTGAAAGATGAATGTTGGCTTTTTTACCACAAGCTAAAGCAGACAGATCGAGGCTTTGTCAGAGCGGAATGGCGAAAACTGTGCGAAAACACGGCAACCGCTGCAGAACTAGGGGAGCTCGAATGCAGCTCGCGATATATTGAGAATGTTTTTGGTGGGTGATCACGGGCTCGAACCGTGGACCCGCTGATTAAGAGTAATCTATTTTTCTCTGAACAGCCTACAAACTAAGTAACGCGGTTTCCAATGCTATCCGATAACTACACCCAAAAACGCGGAACGTTTCGTGAATTGGAAACCGCAAATTAGGTATTCTTCGGCTGATCTGCAACAGGAATTTCGAATACCGCCGCGTCATCCTCTTTCGGCCTTATGCCCTTGAAGGAAGCATGACGCAGCTTGCCGTCGTCCGTCCAGCCGCGATACTCAACTTCGGCGACCAGAACCGGCTCGACGAGGACGGCGGCTTTCCTCCTCAGGACGACCGCCGGAGTTCTCGTCGCCATCCTCTCGAGCAACTTCCGCAGCTCGCGCGACAGCTCGTTTGACCAGCCCGTCCCGCAGCCGCAGCCATATGACACTGTCCGTCGCCTTTGTCGGTTCAGCGACACAAAATTTCCTTCAACTATGTTGTCAAGGTTTCCCACCTAATTATTTGAAAAAACAATATATCATTGTCTGCCAAACGCGGGTGACACGGGCAGGTAAGGAGACTATATAGATGCTGCGCGACCAGGCACGACTTCGACGTTTACCCTGGCAGCGCATGTTGTTGGGCATTCATGTGCCCCGAACAACCGAGTGCTTCATGAACTGAAGGCCAGAAAAAGATGCCCACTGCTCCAAACGAGCACCCCACGGATGGGAAAGTCGACACTTGCACTTTCCCGGAAGAAGTTCTGAATTCGCCCCTACCGGTCGTCGCCGCCTTCTCGGGAGATCGTTGCCTGCCGTGCGACGCGGTTGCATTCAGCCTCAAACAAATCGCCACCGAGCTTGCTGGCAAGGTCAAGGTGGTCAAGATCGACGTCGACGAGAACCTCGATCTCGCGGCGCAGTATGGCGTACGCGAGGTTCCGACGCTTCTCATGTTCAAGGGTGGTGAAGTCGCCGACATCTACGTCGGAACCGGCTCACTCCGCTCATGGATTTCGGAGGCGCTGGCTTGAGTCGCCGGTCTTCGCCTCCTTCGATACGCCGAGCGACCAACCCTTCTACCGGCGCATCTGAAACTGATCCGAATGCTCACCAACGTCCACCTCTGGAGGACCAATGATCCTGCACAGTCTTAGGGCGCTGAAAATGGCGCTCGCCACGCCTTTTAACATCGGCTTCTGCCGAACATCCCTGGCAAAGGGACTCTTCTCTACGTCGCAGTATGAGGAAAGGGAGTATCTAATATGACGAAGTTTTCCCAGCTCGCGGCGGGGCTCGGACTGTTGGCAGCGATCGCCGCTTCACAGTCCCAGTTTGGTGCGGGCGCTGCAGGTTTAGTCGCGCTCGGCGCCGCCTCTATCTCCTCACCTGCCTTCGCGCAAAATCAGCCATGCAATGATAATGGTACACATTGCTCGATGGTAAAAGCTTATAACCGAACGAACGTCACGCGTTGTTTTCGCTTTTACTTGCCGACGGGAACGCGGCAGTTCACTCCCGCTGACGGGGTCCCTATGGACCTCGGGGGGTTACATCCTGGCACCAGATTTACATATTCCATTTTTGGAGCGACTTGTGGCGGCGCCGCGTGGTCGACGCGAACCTACACTGTGGCCGCTGTCGATGGCCAACGGCTCGTAATCTTTGAAACGCCGGAATAAAATTCCGCTCTTTCCTGCTTCCCCGATGCAGCTTGCTGCATCGGGGTTCACCCGACGACGTTGTAGCGTCTTTGTCGCCTGGGTCAGCGTCGGTGACGCAGACTTTCTTGTATTTGCCTGACGGCATTGGCCGTAATCGGCTCCTCGACACAGATTGTTCCTTGAACCGTGTGGTCATATCTCCACCTAAGTAGCTCAACAGCGAGCAATGTCCTTCCTTCAGCTCTCACCCCTGCGACCAAGCACCACTTTTGCACGATCTAGCCCCCGGGCGTGCATGCCGTTGTGACATTCATGTTGCGGACCAAAATGGTTCAAAACAACAAAGGAGACAAGATGATAACCGCCTCTCCACTCAATGGGCGAATGCCATTAACCGCCTTAATGTTCGTTTTTGTTTGCGGACTATCGATGCCGGCGCGCGCGGCTGAAGTCATTGATCACGACCAGGTGAAAGGGTTTCCCGACAGCACCTCGGGTCTCCTCAAGACCTTTCAGCCCTCTCTCAAAGTTATCCGAGGCTGCGTCCCTTTCCCGGCCGTGGATGCCGACGGCAACGTCAGCGGCGGTCTGAAGCCATCAGGAATGGCGAGCGGCGGTTGCTCACGCAGCCCTGGACAGATCTATGTCAGAGCTGGGGAGTATAACGGTCAGTGTGCCGTCATGTACTCGTGGTTCTTTCCCAAGGACCAGAACCAGACCTGGCCCCTCAAGGGCGGGTCTCGGTATGATTGGGAGGATGTCATCGTATGGCTGACGCGTTGCGATAGCG
>Ga0315915_1000573_pt1 | contig 39146 bp, 24 predicted proteins | sample MpolbnodulesMG_FD_207738 | JGI IMG/M metagenome (GOLD analysis project Ga0315915, IMG submission 207738) | Medicago polymorpha root nodule microbial communities from Los Angeles, California, United States - branched nodules | ecosystem: Host-associated > Plants > Roots > Nodule | place: USA...
ATCAACTTGGAAGGTATGTATGTGATGCTATCTGTTAAATGCATTAGAGATTAAAGGACATGCATTTTTAGTGTAAAAGTTATTTTTCAAGTTTATATTTTTTTAATCTCAATGAATTATTCAGCTTTACTTTGGATATCGAGAATTAGGAGTTACATGTCTGTTTCACATTTAGATAACTTTGACTTGGATGGAATTACACCATAATTATGCCACTAAGTGGGGTCCACTACATGAATCAAATTACGCCATAATGTTCTATAATAAGCCATGATTCGATTCATGTTGCCGACCCCACTTAGTGGGATAAGGCTTGATCTGCAGCATTTCTCTAAAATAAAATTGTTGCTAGATATGCATGCATGTTTGTGGACAGCCAGACAGAGTAGCCGAAACATACTTTACATACGAGTGAACTGTTGAAGGTGAATTTAAGAAACTAAAAAGTATAGCATAAATGTTCAATTTATTGATCAGTACTACCATCTTATGCTGGTTCACTGTTTGCTTGCCTGTAGGTACTAATAATGGACAAACTTACTATAAAGATAATGTCTAACTCATGCAAGATGGCCGATATCACCGACGAAGGTGTTTCATGTAAGGATCACAAAATGTAAATGACCAGTTTTAGTGACTGTCAGTCAATGTATTGTATCAGTTAATTAACACTTCTATTATTAAGGTTATTTAAATTGAAGTTTCTGATGCTCTCTTAACATCAAAATGGGAGGCATCCTCATTTATCGGGCAATCTTTTTTAGTTCTATTTCCTTTATGGTTTGATATTTTGGTGCTTTTTTCGTAGTGGTTGAAGACATATACAAACGAAGGCAACCGTTACCAACAATGGATGCTATATATTTCATACAACCAACCAGAGAGAAGTAACACATCTGATTTTCTTTTCTGTTCCTATTGTTCTGCACTTTTCTGTTAAGTATGCGACTAATATCTCAATGATCATGTCGTTTACAAAACATTTTGGAATGTATAATTCCTGTATCTTAGTTGCCAATAAAAGTATGAAGTCATTTTTAAGTTTTGAATATCAAAGGGTATAATTTGTTCCAACTTTATTCGTAATTCTCTTTGACTTTCTGCTGTTTAGTTTTCCTTTTATTTTTCACCTTATGTTTACTTCCAAATATGACATGAGATTTGTATTACTTTTTAATTTTATCATTTTTGTTTTGAATTCTCCTTTCTATTCTCTACAAATAACACGATAATGAATTACATGGTCGCTAAATCTCTTCTAATTATTCATTTCAATGTAAATTACTGAATGATAATTATACCAGTAAAATATTTTCATTTAGCTTTGATGTAGAATCTAGTCACTAAGTTGTTGAGTTTTTTATTTCATCCCTACTTAGTCGTTTTCTCTTCATTTTGTTTGCAGTATAATTATGTTTTTATCAGACATGGCTGGAAAGGCTCCCTTATACAGGAAGTATGTGACGACTATTATTAGTATCTTATGTGTGTCATTCATCCTGGCTTCAACTTATTTATTTTCAAGTTTTTTTTCTCTTCTTGTAGGGCATTTGTTTTCCTTAGCTCACCTATTTCCAGAGAATTAGTTTTGGACATTAAAAAAGATCCGAGGGTGTTGTCTCGATTAGGTGCATTGCGAGAGGTGAAGATATTTTATTTAATTAGAAACAAGATTGTGCTTAAATCCATACTTTTAATGCAACAGTTTCATTGCCTATTGTGATTTTCCCCCTTATTTGGATGATACCATGCAGATGAATTTGGAGTATTTTGCCATAGATTGCCAGGTATATGGTTGTCTCCTTTTCTTCCGTCATATTACCTTCGTTCATTATGACTATAATTAATTTTATTCCTTTTTGGTTCTTAATAAATTTCAAAACTTGTGAAAAGTGATGAATCATGATTTCTTCTATTTAAATTAATCATAATCTACTAACTGCTAAAGAATACCTTCTCCATTTCCAAAAGAAGGGTGTGCCTGAATTCACTAATACAGAGCACAACTTAACCATACCTAATTGCATATTGTCGAGTCGGGTGAGTTAGAAGCTTTGATATGAGATATACATTGAAGCACTTTTTAAGAAGTGAACAGCCAGAAAGCATGTTATTGTTGATTAGAAAAGTCCATCAATGCAAATTCGCAATTTTGATTATTCATGTGGGGCGGAAGAAACAGGAATTTAATATTAGCGGGCCAATAACCAAAGACATAAAGTCAAAGGCTCGCTAGGGGACCAGTAGCTTAAGCCACAGACTTACTATACGTCTATACCACACACAATAACTAAAATATTAAAAAATAGGTAGAATAATACGAAGTTTGGGGTGGCCATGTCATACCCATGGTCATGCGTATCTTATTAGGAACTCAAACTTCATGATACCTGCTTGTTGAGATTCTTCCCTTGAGAGATATTAAATATGTATCAATTTATAATTGATGTAATTAGAAATTCTTTATTAGTAACTAATCCTGTCATGGTCTCATTAGTTTGTGCCTTCAGCTTGAGGTGTGTTTTTGGTCATATCAATGCAGGGTTTCATCACAAATAATGAGAGAGCATTAGAGGATCTATTTGGGAATGAAGAGAATAATCGTAAAGGTGTTGCATGTTTGAATGCAATGGCAACGCGAATTGCTACAGTTTTTGCTTCATTAAGAGTATGTGGATAGTGCTCTGTGACGAATACTAAAATATTGTAGTAAATTCTTTATTCTTTATTATTTTTAAAATTGAGAAGTTTTCTGAAGCATTTAATATGTTTTAGGAATTTCCTTCTATCCGCTTTCGTGCTGCCAAGTCCCTAGACGCAACCACAATGACTACATTCCGTGATCTTGTTCCTACAAAGCTTGCTGCTGGAGTCTGGGACTGTCTTACAAAATATAAAAAAACCATACCTAATTTTCCTCAGACTGAGACCTGCGAGTTGCTCATTATTGACAGATCTATTGATCAGGTTTCCTTTGAAAAAATTTGTTGGTTATTTACTTGTAATATAATTTATCAGAATGTAATGTTGCTTACAATGAAGATATTATTCTGATTTTTTAGATTGCTCCTGTAATACATGAGTGGACATACGATGCCATGTGTCATGATTTGCTGAGTATGGAGGGAAATAAATATGTTCACGAAGTAACTTCAAAAGTTTTCCTTTCAATCTCTGAGTTTTTGGGTCCAGTCTCTTGCATATAAACCTGAATCTAGTGTATGTATTTTTAAGGTTACTGGCAAGGCCGGAGGTCTACCTGAGAGAAAAGAAGTTCTTTTGGAGGATCATGATCCTGTATGGCTCGAGCTTCGCCATGCTCATATTGCTGATGTAGGTCCTGCTTTTACTACCCTATACTTAAGCCATGTGAATGAATACCTTTTGATATTGACGACAATGTCAGGCTAGTGAACGGCTGCATGCGAAGATGACTAGCTTCATTTCAAAGAACAAAGCTGCACAAATTCAGCATGGTTCAAGGTGATTAGTAGTAATCTTATGGGGATTTCAATTGATGGTGAACAAACTGATGTAACTGTTTGTTTAGTCATTATTAGAAATTATATGCTTTACTATTTTTATTTATTTATTTAAAAATGGTATAGTTTGACGCACCCTATGATTTGACTTAAATTCATTCCCCGCTGTGGGTAGAAGTTGACGCTTTGCCACCATGTGGTGTATTCGGTGATCTGTTAATCGCCCCGAGTGTTTCCAGCCATATTTCTACGACTAGTTATCTGTGAGAAGACTTTGAATATATTAAGAGATGGGCTAAGGGAACAAATCATAGATGGCGAAGTATCGATATTTGTTCCATTGGACAATTTGAATCCTGTTTTGTTAGAATATAATATAATAAAGTATCTTATAATATCTTCAATATTATCTTAGTATCGTAGTTCTTACCAAAAAAAAATCTTAGTATCGTAGTTTATTTCTTGAAATTAGTTTATAATCTTAGAGTGTTTTAGATTATCTCTTAGGATTAATTTTTATATTACTTATTATTACTATGATTATTTATTTGTTTCCTGATTTCTCTATTTATTTAAGATTAAGTCTATGTATCCCTATAATTACAAATTAGTGTTTAGTCTTTTGTATCAAGTTACTATGTATTTACTATCAAGTTATTATCAATAATATCCAAGCTCTTATTCTTCGTTCATTTTTTTAAAACCCATAATAATTTCAGCATATTCAAACTATATATGTTGTGAATATTTGGCCTTTTCATAATTTAAGGAAGCTTCAATTTGTAGTTTGATGGAAATATTTATGTATTTATTTATCTAGTTATCTAGATCATAATAAGCTTCACTTAAACTATCAATTTGTTTTGTATTTACAGAAGTAGCAGTGAAATGTCAACAAGGGACTTACAGAAGATGGTTCAAGCACTTCCACAATACAGCGAACAAATTGACAAACTCTCCCTCCATGTAGAGGTTAGTTTTGTTGTAATGCTATCCTGATACAACTAATTTTATCTTCTTAAATTGATAACACGATATGGTCTGCATAAATACATGTACTATCTTACTGTAATATGGTAATGCCACATCTTTTATTACCTCTGGGCAATTTCCCTTCTTACCATCTTGCTTTTTAATCAAAATCATGGGTGTGAATTTACATAGCTTTATAAATGATGGTCTTCTTGATCCAGCTTGCAGGAAAAATTAACAGTATCATTAGGGAGTCAGGACTGCGGGAACTGGGCCAGGTGGAGCAAGATCTTGTTTTTGGAGATGCAACAATGAAAGATGTGATAAAATTTTTGACTATGAAAGAAGTAAGATATTTTTAATGTGGGAAAGGAAACAAAGTTCTTTAACACCTAGTCAATGTACATGTTAAAATGAGAAAACTTTTTAGTGAACACACAATTTGCAGAATCAGACATGCTAGCTTTGCACTGTTTCATATATTAAATTTCATACATGTGCCCGCTTTTACGCAGGACACAGCCCGTGAAAATAAACTGCGCTTGTTAATGATTCTTGCAGCTGTTTATCCTGAGAAATTTGACGGAGAAAAGGGTCTGAATTTGATGAAGGTGTGATTTCTGTCTTGCTGGGTGCAGACTTAATTTTCCCTTTCTGTTCATTTTGAAGAATAATATCTTTCTATTATTCCCATCACCTGTAATGATGTTATCGAATTTTTACGTTTCAAGTACTTTTCAGGTAGCACGGTTAACAGATGAGGATATGACTATTGTGAATAACTTGAGAATGCTTGGGGGACAACCAGATACCAAAAAACGTTTGACTGGTGCTTTCGGTCTTAAGTTTGATATCCAGAAGGTAAAGGTAATTTCTAGTAAAAAGAAGCGTGCTGCAAGGATAGAACGTCCCGGGGAAGAAGAAAAATGGCAACTATCACGCTTTTATCCCATAATAGAGGTACAGATTATGTTAATTAATACTTGATATGATTTTCCCACACAAAATATGTATCCACTTATGAAATTTCACCAAGAGGATAGCTTTATTTAGCATAGAGATTCAACAACTATGATTCTCGTTGAAAATATGTTATTAGGCAAATAAAGGCCAACCCCGTTTTTCCATATGATGAATAATTTCAAGTTTTTAATAAGAATATATTTATGATTGCATATTTAGCCTCAAAAGTTATATAGCCCCATATGTGATGAGTGGATGAATATTCAGGAACTCATTGAAAAACTCACAAGAAATCAACTGTCTAAGGAGGATTATCCATGTTTGAATGATCCAAGTGCAACATTCCACAGCTCACCTTTTGCTGGCACTTTACATCAAAATCCTCATTCAATGAGATCAAGACGTACACCAAGTTGGGCAAAACCGCGAGGCTCTGATGATGGGTACTCAAGGTAATTTTTTTTGTAATCCTTGGTAGTAATCAGTAATCTAACAAAACTTTTGCATTGATATTTTATTTGTTAGATCATTCTTGTTATCAATTGTTTCAATGGTTTAGTGGCTGGACAAGCGTCCCACTATTTAGAAACGTGTGCTTCATTGTCTGGGGTTCAATTCCCAGAAGTTTATTCCATGAAAGGTCTAGAGATTAATGAATTGGAGAAAGACATGGTTTTTGATGGAACACTATGGCGTCCTTTGATTCATGTAGCCGATCCCACTTAGTGGCATAAGGCTTGGTTGTTGTTTGTTTGATCAATCTTGTATTTTACTGTCCTGTCAAACTCTTGGAAGATTTCCTAGTTACTGATTAGATTATTCCATGGAGCAAAAACAAATAAAAATCAGTAATCTAACAATTGCTTCTGATGGGATCAGTTTTTTCTTTCACTATACTTGCATGCTTAATATTACCCTTCATTACGAGTGGAGTAGACCTGCAGTGTTGCACAAGTTTATTATATAGATCACTTCCCACGACCAAGCAAGCGACGGCTTTGTTTTAGACCAAAATAAAGTATCTTTAGTGGTTAATATTCTCTTAGAGCAAAAGTTAATCTGAAAGGAAGATGCTAATTAACTAGTAGAAAGTAATTTCAAGGGTAGGAATTTTCTTCGTGTTAAATAGGTTCCTCATCTTGTCATGGGTCTCAGCTATCTTTTTCTGTTCTATTAAGCTTGGCTAATAAGATACAGTTCAAAATTCAATTAAGATTATAAATTTAATTGAAGTTAGAATGGCTCTATCTTTGAATTTACTTTGGATATAGATATACCTTGAGTCAGACCCTGATATTTTGTAGTGAACTGTATTATCTATTTGTTTGTGATGAGATTTGTTATCATGATGTCACTTTGTTAACATTATTTCCGCATGTAGTTCTATTGATATCTACTTGGTGAGATATATGATTGAATGCATGCTATTTTTTAAGGTTTTTTTACTTCATCTTTGAACTCTGTTTGAATACTCTCCCTTAGTTGCAAACAAATTTTTATATTATCTTGTCGGCACGCAGTGATTCGGTGCTTAGGCATGCTTCTAGTGATTTCAAGAAGATGGGCCAACGACTATTTGTATTCATTGTCGGTGGCGCAACCCGATCAGAGGTTTGAATAATTTTTCAATAAATTGGGATTTGTGAATTCTGTCTTCTTGTTTTCTTATCATTTGGTCTTATATGATGCTTTAATCTTCAGCTAAGGGCTTGCCACAAGCTTACTAGAAAGCTGAATAGGGAAATTATTCTAGGTTCATCGAGTCTTGATGATCCTGCACAATTTATCACGGTATTGAATTTTCTACCTTTTTCTGTGCCGAATGTGTGCCTTAATTGTAATAGCCATTTTGACAAAACCATAATTGCATGCTATTTTTCTTGTTATGCAGAAATTGAAGATGCTAACAACACATGAACTTACATTAGATGATATCCAGATATGATGTTACAGTAGTCGAAGATGAGCTTCTGCTTACGTGTAAAATATTTGTTGTAATTATATAGATAAATCATTCCATTGTTGCAGATAATTTGGATATTCAACTCCTTGTGGCTGGTTCCACCCAGTCACTTGATGACATATTCTGCATGAACTAGGAAATCTTCATTGATTACTAACCAGAATAATTTATTTAGTTTTCCATGAATTAACATACACGCTTGGATCCGAAAATTGAAATAGTGAAGCTAATACTTCGTTGCTATGCCTTTTACCAATTGATTTTTACATATTTTGATTTGAATAAAGACTGCATATAACATTGTACCAATTTAAAACATGTATCGATTAAAGTATAGGAGTATACTGCAAATTGATTATTTTGCCATGCCCCTTAACTTCTACAATCTCACAGCAAAATGCGGAACCCAAAATTGTATTGAAAAGAGTATTGTAAGAGACCACTATCCCAAACTAGGGTGGATCTTCTCCAGGTGGAGGGTATGACACCCCTAATTTTTTCTAAACACATTTACCATTAGTATCATAAAAAAAAAAGTGTCTTAAAGATATTGTATAACGTTTCTAAACAAAGATTAATCATTGAAAAGTTAAGCATATCTCTAGTTGATGCAATAAAAGCATAACTTCCCACGAAAACTTATTTAGACTCTCTACATTATAGAATAGTCAGAGCTTCCCAACAAAGAAAAACTTTGCGATCATATATGTAAAAAAAACATTTCCTAATAGTTTGATTGCTTCTGTCATGAAAATAAACAAACACTCAAACAGTTGTGTATCCTCTTTTTAATGTCAACGAGACCAACTCTTTCGAGTTGGAGCACTACAAGCAATCTCAGTTCCGTCCTTGAACTGTAAGGTGTGCAACTGATGCAAAACATTGTCCTCAACATAGACCTATTCCTACTTCAAGTATCATCAGCCAAACAATTACATATTACCAGGATACTATACCTAAACAAAGAAGATTAGTGCAAGTGATGCAAAACATTGTACTCAACATAAACCTATTCCTACTTCAAATATCATCAGCCAGACAATGGCAAATTACCAGGCTATTATGCCTAAGCAAAAAAGATGTCTAGAAAACAAGAAGTACTTGTTCTTCAATCCTCTGGATTACTACAACGGAGTACTTTCTCCTTCTCAGACAGCAAATTTTCCGCTTTTCTCTTCCTGAGCTCACCAACTATTTTATTAACGTATGCAATGTATTTGTCAACATCAAATTTTCTTTTGCAACCTTCGTAATTCATGTATCGAATTTTCCCAAAAATGGGACGCTCTCGCCACCCCTGAAATGAATAGAAACACAAATACCAAAAACTAAGAAAACTTGAAGAAAATTTACACTTCTAGTTCTACTTGATTTTTATACAATCTCCTGCAACACTTTTACAATTCATTAGGTTCTAATGAAATTAGAAGGAAAACACAAATCAGTTCCATATAAAATGGAACTACCACAGCCTATCTAGAGGTACCAAAAGCACTTCGCACCAAAAACTAACATTCATTTTTTATATATAGCCAACAGGAGTCAGAAATTCCTCAACATTCAAATTAAACTGTGTACCAAACAAGAACAAAGCAGGCGAACCTGATCATGTACCCCACATATAGACCACATGCAGCCATTATAACCACTTGGATCCCTCCCATCCATTTCATACTGCAGTCAGGTGAAATTGTAGTCATTTATAAAAAAAATTCCTTCATCTCATGAAAGCTGCGTTTGTAATTAGATTGCTTCTCTAGTTCTCTACAATGTTGACTAATGGTTAGTATATACCTTATCATTTAAATATATACATATCTCAAGTGCTTCTTCAGGTCCTTTTGTCCATTCAAGTATCTTCTTCGCCCAATACATTCTGTATAAGAAAACTTCTAATTAAGAAAACATAATTATAAGATGCAACCAATAGAGAAAGAGATTCTATGAAGACCAAGTAAAACTGTAAGGGGAAATGAACTGTTTTGATGAATACTTGTTATTGCATAATGACATGACGATGTAATAAACTTACAATTAGAATGGCCAACAAAAAGGAGGCAATAAATTATGAAGTTACTTACCGCATAAAACCGTGCATTTTCCCATAGTGAACCATCTCCAATTGAGAAGCATTCCAAAGCTGGTATTTGCCCCGAAAATGAAAGGCATTAATATAGGGGCATGTAGTTTTAATATGGGAAATTATTATTATTATCCATGAAAGATTAGCTTACAGGATCAGCAGTTTTTGCCTTCTCCAATTGCTCCCTTCTGTAAGAACGAAAATCACATGAGTTTACAGGTAAACCTTAGAGCTAGAAAACTAAATAATGTGACTCACGTATAAACATGTGGTCGCTTATCAGAGGCGTGGTCAAGTAAGGTTTTACGAGCCCACTCCCATGCTCCTTGTAATGAATCATAATGAGGCTGATAGTAGCAAAAGTTATCAGCAAGTTCTCTCCGCACAATCAACTCCTCTAAGAAAGTATCAACAGCCTTTACACCAACATTGAAAAACAGAAAAAGTTAAGTCCAATATAAGATCTTTAATCACCATTTTTTAGGAAAAACAAAATGAAGCAACATAAACAGCATAGTAAAACAAACCTGAGGATAAGAAGCTCGTAGCTTACGAGCTTCTAAAGCACATCTTTGAGCAGATATCTGTCCAAAATGCAAATAGGGAGATAAACCAGAAAGTGCAGTTGGTTTACAAGGGTTATTGCGGTCTGTGGAATAATTTCTCAACCTTGTAGTCAAGAATCCATTTTTACTTCCCATCAATACCTCCATTGCAGCAATTTCTCCAGGCTCACACCAATCCACTTCAGGAACCTCAGCTCCACTCCTAATTTAGGAAAGAAAAAAATACAATAACAATGACATCAACAAATAAAACCATGTTAATCTTCGCACTAACACCAACATTAGACATGGCTAATAATAAGACAGTTGTAATAATTTAAGAAATATTAGTGATTGAACGTAACCATATCTGTCGGTGCTACATAAGACATGATTAAGCACATAATAAAACTCAAAGTCTCAAACCTTAACACTTGCGCAATGATATCATCCCAGTCTATGACATGATCCTTAGTGATGACCCATTTTGTAGTTGGTGGTTCGACATCAGGAAAATCAACAAGATAATCAGAAAGCTTTTTGTTTATCTTTCCCCTTATTGTTCTAGCACTATACTCCAACTTCTCAGAAGCAGCCCAAAGAGGCACAACATTGTGAGCATCAACTTCATGAACAGTAACCAAATCACTAACTCTCTCACAAATCTCAGCTTTGCATTTCTTCACTTCTCTTAAAGGTGACATATCTGTCACCAAAAGTGAAGCTCCACATTCTCTAACAAAATTCGATACAGTTTCCTCCGCCTCACCCTATAATATAAAAAAATCAATTAAAGTTTAAAGAAACCGAGTAAATCACCAATTAGCCCTGCAAAATTGTCCGGGTCGAGCAATTACCCCCCTTACAAATACGCAAAAATAAACCTAATTTTGAATGATGTCAGGCAACTTGGTGGCGCGTCTGCTAACTTGTAACAATAAGTCTTAAAATTCATAAACTAATTTATTACTTATTAGTAAGTGCTGTAATTCATAGACTAGTTAGACACTAAATTAGATACAGGCTAGCAGAAAAACCACCAAGTTGCTCCATGCCATTTTATCTTGTCTATTCACAAATTTCAAGGGTAAATGAGAGACGAAGTGGCAAACATCATCTTAAATTCGCACTCAGCCGCTAGGTCTCTAGTGTCCAACATAACAATATCGACATTTTTGTAGTAAACAAAGACAAAACAACTTATAATTTATTCATCAAAATCACATTTTTATAATCTATATCAAACTGACCCATAATTGAAATATGAACTTTGAAGAAGAAAAAGAGTAGAATAAAGATATACCCGAACTAAGAAAAATGGTATTTGAAGAGAATGCTGAAGTTGGAGACACAATTGACGCAAACCCTTAAGCATAAACCCTAAATGACGCGCCTTTGCACCGAGAAAATGATCAAACAGATTGAAAACAACGGCAACAGGAACTTTTGCTTTGTTGGCTTGATGAACGGCGTGGATGAGAGCCCAGTTGTCCTTCAACCGTTGATCTCTGAACATCCAGTACACGACGGGACCCGTTTTTCCAGAACCTTCTTTCAAGGTCCGAACGCGACCAGGGTTCACCGGCGGCGACATTGGCGGCGGCGACGGTGTGGTAGCCATGATCGGAAATTGTTGGGTGGCGTAGGTAGCTAATGTACGCCTTTTGGAGGGAATTTCAACCGTTTCGATGTTTAGGTGTGTGGTTTTGAACCGATATACGTACATCCAGTCGTTGTTTGACACGTGTATAAGCTATTATATTATATATTTTTCATTATATTATATCCGAAGCCCAAAATAAAGGGATAATCCTTCATCTTAAATAATTACTTTTTTCACTCTATCACCTTCTTACATTGCATGTCCAATTTTTTTTACAAAAATACATGTGGGGTTTCGGATTATATAATTTGAATTATATAATCTGAAATATGTTTATACATAAACAACAAGCAATCAGAATATCTTTCATTTCAGTAGTTGCGGATTTTACTTTTAAAAACAACAAAAAAACAAAGTAAAAAAATGATAAAACATGTCAAATAAAATAAAATAAAAATATAAAAATACCACAAAAAAAATCTAACAATCAAATAAAACTAATTTAAAATTTTTCAGGTTTTTTTCGCAATATGAAAATATAAATAAAAATGAAAAATAGGCTAAACGATGAAATTTTGGATTTTGACAGAGTCCCGTATGAAGTCCCTTATAGGAGTCTTGATCCTTGATTTTTTATTTTCTGGGGAAATTTCGGAGCAATCTGATAAAGTAGCTCAAGAACCAGATTTTTGAGTGAGAACAACTAACAATGACATAAAACATAAGTATGAGAGTTACGAAAATTAATAGAGTCCTTAAATTGTCTATCCATGTTACAAACATATTCAAAATTTATGCTAATACAGTTCAGATTATATAATCTGAACTTTTATTCCCTGAAATAAGGGTGTTTAGGGGATGTTCAGATTCTATAATCTGAAGGAAGAAAAAAAAATGCGCCCTATTTTTTGAGGTATTCGGATTATAAAATCCGAATTGATGAAAAATTTATTTTTACACCCCATAATAAAGAAAAAATTCAATTCTAAATAGGACGCGTGAGAAATGAATAATGTGGAAAAAGTAATAGTCTTCGTCTTATTATACTATCAACATTTTGTTTAACAAATTTTTCTAAACATAATTGGTTGAATTTAAATAAGCCCCACTAAATCAATCATAAATCGTATTAAAAAGTTTATTATCTCAGTTAATAGGAACATTACATTATATATGTAAAGGTTGATGTTTGAATCACAGACAACATATTTATTCATCTTAACGAATTTCTAGTCGCTACTCTACTTAACTAACAAAAAAAATATTGAAAAGAACTAAGTTGTAAATGCTCTACTAACTGAATACTCTAAAAATAATGACTGATGAAATTAGTCAATGAGATTTTTTTTTTGACAAAAACAAAATGATATTCATTCTTTAAGATTGATAGAGTACATCATTCAACATTGCTAAAAACATAAAGTATGAATTTGTGACCAAACTAAAAGCATCCACGTTAAATAACATACAACCGCAAAATGTCTACAAAGAGCATGATAAAATTAAAGTCATTGAAACACCAATAATTTTGGATTGACGCTCAAATCATTGATTGAATAACTGACTTTCAATATGAACCAAATGAACAGCACAACAAGACGAGAAGTCAAAATAACGCCACTCAAGACGATGAACAACACAACGTTGTATTCAGACGACATAATCATGAAGAAAAAGCTTAGATCCATGTGAAAACGACTTATTTAGATTGAAACAAAAAGAGAATGACGAATACGAGTGATTTCGGATCATAAATTAACTCAAAACCATCTCCTCAATGAAGAAAAGAAAGAGATAAGCTAGAGATAGAAAATTGAGGCCGGATTGTTATTCAAGTCTTAATATACTACGATTTTACATTAAAAATTGGTATGGTCCTTTTTTTCTTTCTAATCCCCCACCCCCTCTGGTTTCTAGGGCGGATGGACCCTTGTAATCCAAAGTTCAATTGAGAGAGGTCAATAAAATTTGATAAAAAAATTGTTCAAACTAATAATCAAACTAAAGTATTACAAACAATTCGTACTTTGAAGGAGCTTATTAATTACTTGACCTCAATTGCTTGATTTTGGTATACTTCATTTGGTCTTATATATAATCAGTCTTACTCATTCAATACATAACTAATGTATCAAGTCCATAATATCGATCAGATATATCAGTTATTCAATAAACATAAAAAAAATATTTGCATATATGACACAACTAATATGAGACGGAAAAGTTATAATTATTTTCTTAGGAACTCACAACTAATATGAGACGGAAAAGTTACTTCGAAAGCTTAATGGATAAGAGATTAAGAGTCACTTTTTTTGTGTAAGATTTAGGGTCGTTTGAATTGACTTATTTATTAGCTTATACAAATAAATAAGTTATTTTGTGCTACTCATAAATTTTCAAGATAGTTTATGAAAAAAACTTATTAAAATACAATTTTTGTCAATGAAAACTTATGAACTACCATTTAATTTTTTTGAAAGAGCTTATAAATAAACTTACAAGTTTATTTATCTGCATAAATTATTTTTCATAAGCTAAAAAATAAATTAATTCAAACAGAACACGAACCATTCGGCTACCATGAATGCAACAAGTTAACAAAAAAAATTTGACTGCTGTAACAAGTTATGTTTTAATACATCTTTTTTAATTTTTTTCACAGAATGTTTTAATATATCTATTAAAAATAATTACGTTTCTTGACCAAAAAAAACAAATAATAATAATTACATTTTTAATTTTTTTTTTGACACATTTTTTTTTTGTTTACTGTTTTTAATTTTACTCAACAAGAGAAAATTTATAAAAGACTTTAATTTCTTCTTGAAGGAAAAGACTTTAATTTCTTGATTCTAAATGGGTAAACGAATGCATGAAAAAACCGTCCAACGTTGGGGTTGGTCTATACAAAAAAATTAGCAACAAACAGGGTTAAAATTATTCAAAAAAAATAAGATTAAAAAACCGCCCACCGTGGGGCTCGAACCCACGACCACAAGGTTAAGAGCCTTGCGCTCTACCAACTGAGCTAGACGGGCTGTTGAAAATTTTGGATGCATAATATTATAAAACTTAAATTCTGATACTTTCAATGCAAGAAGAACTCAGCTTCTCGTAATCCTCATCAAACTGATCCCACTCTATATAGGTTACATGCATAAAATAAGTGAAGTATATTCCCACATAAAGAAAGATATCATATGTACGAGTAGTATACTTTTTTAAGGGAATATATGAAATTATCATTAGTATGAAATTATCATTAGTATATATACTTAGCGAAATGAACCTACTTGGGTCACTCTGGTCGTATTGGCTTGAAACTTTTGAGTGTGTTCCTCTTAAAGTTTCAAATTCAATTATCTCTAGTATAAATTTTGGTGAGTTAGTTTAACTACTACAAAATATATACTTAACGAAATGATTCTTGCACATATATTTTAACATCGGACACCATATTTCATACAATGGGATTCTCCTTTTGTTTTGTTTAATATTTTCTCCTATACCACGGGCTAAGTACGCACATTGATTTGTTGGCTTGTATATGTATGGTGTCTATAGAATGTCGGTGAAATTGTGTTCCGATAACACATCTCATATACTCTTTTTTTTTTTTAACGAACACATCTCATATACTTTGATTCTCGCTTTTTGTAGCTATGGAACCTCTTAGGTACATGAAATTTGCAATGATTTTGTGATCTTTGTGGAATGCAAGAAACAAAAAGTTTTAGGAAGTAAAAATAGAGGACTTGTGACTGGTTGTACAAAAAGCAGTCAAATTTTTATTCGATTATGACACAATGAAGGTGTTGGACCGGACCTCCGACTGTCCACGCCCACTGGACAACAATAGCAGCGTCAACATATGGTACCCGCCCATGAGGGTTTTGTGAAATGAAACGTACGAGAGCACCACGTTTGACATGTGTCTTTGCGACCATCTTGAATCTTTTATCATGGCTTATTCGGATGACATTCCTTTCTATCTTCCAATTGGCTAGGGAGAAGCCCTTGTGCTCCTTAAAGCTCTTCAGTTGTGGGTGATCTTGGTTTTGAAAATGTGAGTTTTGAAATGAATTCTTGATTGGTAGTGGAACAAATTATGAACACAAACTACGATGTCTCAGAATTAGGCGATATTCTCAGAGCGTGTTCTAATATTTTAATTGAGTCCACATACTTCAGTCTATGTGTTGTCAGGTTCAAGTGAATAATGTAGATCAATCTTTAGCTAGAGCAACATTTTTTATGACTGGTCCGCAAATTTCCCTTCATATTCTACTTTGTATTGAGGTTCCCCTTATGAGTAAAATGTGTTGAATTCCTTTTAGTCAAAAATAAATAAATGAGTGTAATTTTGACAATTGATTCGATACCATATTGGACGGTTTAAAGTTTCACGACCAACCATTTACAAAGAAAAAGCTCGACTTTATGCTTTTTTTGTACTTTTCAATATTATGCTTCTAATTAATATTGGTTGGTTCTTTTATTCAAAAAAAATAATTAATATTGGTTGGTTCTTAAAAATAATCTAATATTGGTTGTTTCTTTAAAAAAAAAACTAAACCAGTTTTATTCTAAACAAATAAATATTATACTAGTAAGAAGTGTTTTTACTACCAATAAAGTAAGAAGTGTTTTAAATTGTAACAACGTTAATTTTGATAGGTAATTTTTTTTATTTTTCTTCTTCTTGAAGCATGACTTTTATTGACAAAATGAAACATGATTTTTTTTTAAAAAAAATATGTATGTAATTTGGTTTTTTCTACGTTACCCCTCCATGAATTAGAGGTAATTTACCCCTTTAAAAGAAAAATTTCATTTTCTTCATCTTTATTTTTACAAATATTTACTATTTTCATCTCAAAAACATCAAATTTTTTCATCTCATTCATTCAACATGTGATCTTCATCTCAAAAACATCAAACTTTTTCATCTCATTCATTCAACATGTGATCTTCATCTCAAAAACATCAAACTTTTTCATCTCATTCATTCAACATGTGATCTTCATCTCCTTCGTTTCAGAATCGAATCATCTTTGTCATTAGGGATAAATTACTCCCAATTTATCAAGGAGTAGCATAGGTCTCCCCATATAATCAGTATAAGGGCATCCTAAATAATAAAAAAACATCATTATCTATGTATTAAAAAATATTTGTTATTCCTTTCATACTTGGTTCTATAACATCGTTATTATTCTTAAATCAGAATTAAGAGGAGTGGGAGTTGACAAGTGCAGACGTGCATTGGACTTGCTAGTTGCTACCAATTCTCAATATCATAACCACCATTCTTAATTTTATTTTTTTAGGGGAACCACCATTCTTATTTCTCATATGTCCCATTTATCCATTCCAAATAAATTAAACTATTAATATTTATCTTCTTCACCAAAGCCCATACCTTTCCTTATTCCTATTCCCATATTGCATGTCGCAAACCTCAAGGTCGCCGGTGATTACATCCCGGAGAAAAAAACCACCGCATCCATCGCCGTCGCCGCTTTGTAGGGCAAAGAATAGGTCAAAATTGGTCAAGACTTTAAAGCGCTGCTCATCAGCGCCACTGCTAATTTCACGAGGAAGTCATATTCATGAAGATGATGATGATGGTGTTGATCTCGTTGGTCAATGTTCTTTCAGAAGTGGAAGAGGAGGAACACTTTTCCGACCTCAAACATTTTCAAATGCCTTTGTTTCTTCTCCTTCACTCTTTCCTTCCTCTCCAAATATTTACTCTAATGAGGTTAGTTAATTACACTTAAGTCTTAACTCTTCTAATTCATGTTATCATCATTGTTAAGTTATTAGTATTACTTTTCTCAACTAATTCATGCATATGTCTAGTAGTTTGAGATAATATTGAGTCTTAGAAATTGTTCCGACCTGTGATGCGAGAATTGTTTTCACCTATAAACATTTGTTCAGATAATCTCTTATCCGGATCATGGATTCTTTAACATTGAGTTTCTTAATTTACATTTTTTTTTCTTGCTTGGCTTTCAATATTTTGGAATTTTGTTTGTTTGTTGTTACATATTGATTGGGGGTTTTGCTTGGTTCCACGTGGAGTTTGATAGATTTCTTTCATTTGAGGCAATGGATATTAGAGATTGCGTGAAACAGAAAAAGATGTTTGGTATAAATTAATTAACTGACTTTGTTCATGAATGATGATGATGTATTCCCAAAATGTAAAGATTCTTACAACTTTTGTCCAAATATTTATATTTATTTTTTTTAGCATTAAACTTAGCTACAACTATAAGTATAGCTTTTCCTAAAAAAACAAACTATAAGTATAGCATAATTTCCTATAAATTCCTCTTTTCATATTTCAAGGAATGAATTTGTTACATCGTCTACAACTACAAGTTTTCTGATAGCACCTAATTTTTTCTTCCGTGTATTATTGTTTTATTTATTTGATGAGGTAAAATTAAAACAGGGGAAAAAACAGGGTAGCTTTAGTGGACCCAGGGGCGGTGTGCAAATTTATAAGTAACCTTGTTTTCAGTTGATCTCACAATTTTTATTAGACAAAGGGACAAACCATAAATTAATTTCATTATATAATTTGGATCTACTTGCAGACAAAGACCACTATTAATTAAAAATAACATATATGTCATTCTTTAAATTTTGTGACGTGAGTCAAAGTTTTTTTTTTTTTTTTTTTACTTTTTGTATCATCCAGGTTACGTAACACAAATTGGAGATTTAAATATTAGGTGTAAGTTGTAACTAATGACGTAGAAAGCATGCCATACCATTGATTACTACTAGTAACTTGATAAAGATTCACCACAAATAACAATTACGTAAGGTATATTACGTACTCTAATATACAATTAACAATTAAAGCATGCCTTATATTAAGAAATCACGTATTGTATTCCCGTGTATGATGTTTTCCAATATTTGATTAGATGAAGGGGTACGACAAGGAGGCTAAGGTGGTGGTTAATGTGACGGTTGAAGGAAGTACAGGACCTGTCCGAACCATGGTTAAATTGGGGTCAACTGTGGAGGATACAATAAGCCATGTGGTGGATAAATATAGGGAAGAAGGAAGGAGCCCCAAGATCGATTCTAATGTGCCATCTTCATTTCAATTGTATCTTTCCTATTTCAGCCTCCAAGGTAATCTCAATAATTTTCGGTTTTACAAAGTTTCTCTAAGATAATTATATTTGAAGCGTGTTTGTTGTACATCTCCAATTGAGATTTGAATTTTAATTTGTTACCTTGTGGTATTCTTGTTAATTAGGTTTTGATCTCATCTTAAAAGTTAGCTAAAAAATGAGGGTACTCAAATATATTTGCATACTCAACAGTTCGAAACATGAGCAGCGTGAAACAAATAATAAATTACAAACAACTTCAAAACCAACTTCAACATCCACCCTCACACCTAGCATGAGCTTGGGTCCAATTCCTACATTGCAATTCAAAGCCGGTTTAAGGATTGCATTGTGGAAATTGTTAAGGATTGCAATGTGGAAATTGGACTTACGCCCATGCTCGGCGTGAGGGTGAGTGTTGAAGTTGGTTTTGAAATTGTTTGTAATTTGTTGTTAGTCCCACATTGCTCGGATTTTGAACGGTTAGGAATAGGTCGGACCGGCCTACAGGGGCCTACGACTTGGCCTGGCCTGGTTTGTTTATGAAAAAGGTTAGGCTTTTGAAAAAGCCTATTTAAGTAAATAGGTCAGGCTTAGGCTATCAAAAAAAGCCTACGAAGCCTGATAGGCTGACCTATTTATGCATATTATTAAAATTAATTTTTTATTTATATTAAAATATAATTTATATTAGAATAAAAATAAGGAAAAAACTCAAATAATGGACTTTTTAAATAGGCTTGAGCCTTATAGTGAAATATGTTTTTAAGGCCTTATAACAATAGACAGACTTTACGATGAAATAGGTTTTAAGGCCAATGTGGCCTATTTAAAAGTAGACAAAATGGAATATTTTATTACTTTAATATGAAGTAGGCCTGTATATAAGCTTACATGCCAGACCAGACTTTTAAATAGGTCAGGTCAGGCCAAAAAAATAGGACTACGAAAGGCTATAGGTCAGACTCAGGCTTGCAAAAAATTTCGTAGGTTAGGCTCAGGCCTATCAAAGTCTGGCCTGACCTATTCACATCCCTAGGACTTGAGTATATTAATGTGTTTGAGTACTCTCATCTTTTAACCTAGCTTTTGGGCTCTGATATCATGTTAAATAGTCCAATTTTCACGTTGCAATCTTTAACTAAAACAGCTTTCAAAACCAACTTCAACGGTAGTAACATCCCTTCCACTATATCCAAATGTCATATGTCTCAACAATTTAGTATAATAGTCAACTTTTCTATCTCACAGGACAACAAGTCTAACCTATTTCTATCTCACATGAAGACAACAAATCTAATCTAATATATTAAAAAAAAAAATCATATCAATGGAGCTAGTTATAAATTTGCCAATTTCGAAATTGAAAATGAGAATATAAGTGTATTGATTTATCTTACTTCTAAGCCAATAAAGTTTGAACAAACTTTCACTTTTACTACACGAAGGTTTATGCGTACCTCTAACAAATAATCAAAATGATCCAAAGAGTCATATACTATTTGATCCAAAACTCAAACAAAACAAAAAAATTATTCTTTAGATTCTTCGCAAATTTTTTATTACGGATGGATTTATTTTATTTTTTTTGTACAAATTATGGATGGAGTATTATTTATTTGGCTAACGTTTTTTCAATTTCTTTATAAGGTTTGGATAAATCAGAAGTAATTGGGAATGTAAATAGTAGAAGTTTTTATCTGCGGAAGAGTAATGGTGGTGAATCTTCTACATTGAATTCTTCAGAAAGGGATCATGATTTAGCCAAACGTAGCTCTGCGAATCCACCAATATTACTCCCATCTTTCGTTGCTTGTAAAATTAACAAAATTGTTAGAAGAGCACATAGGCTTTGGAATATTCTAGTTTGCTCCCCATGACAGCCAACCATGTACACCTCCTCAAGCAATATTATGGGCTACTTCAAGTCTTCAACCCCATGACATAGAAAAGCAACTATTTTTTATCTGTTGCCTTTCGATTCATCTCTACCTTTTCTATTTGATGTATATATATTTATGTATTTATATTTTTTCAAAGTGTAAAACCAATATGAAGATTTATCCCAACAAGAAACTTGGCGATTTTCCCAATTAGATGTACTATGTAAAGATGCACATTCAAGATGATATAAGAAGGCCTATAAATCTCGTACTAACATTTGTCATTCAAAATATCCCATTCAAATAAATGAGAGGAAGAAAAAGAAGAGGGGTTCTCTACTAATTAATTTTAATGAGTTGAAGATCTCTATTTAATTTCAATTTGAAAGTTTTATAGAAAATTATTTATAAAAAAAGAAAAAACTTATTTGGACTCACTTGCCACACAAGTATTGTTACCTACAAAATGTCATAACAATTAGTCAATCACATAAACTTTTAAAGGTATTAGACCAAAACTCCAAAAATAATAGCATGCACATTTTGAGTCCTAAAACTTCTAGTTGATTATGTAAAAAGAAAAATTCTGGTTGAAAAAAATCTTAAATAAACGATAAGTTTCAAATAAATAATATAAAGGAAGGTTGGGGTAATTTTTGAATATATTAAAATAAAATAAAATAAAATAATATATATCATGCATTTTTTGAACCGGATATCATTAGCTTTTTTAAGTTGAGTTGGATCATAATAGATGGTAAAGTTTTCCCTTAGTAATATAACATATTGCTATATTTTTAAGATTGAATGCGAACTCGGTACCTCTATCAAACTTAAATATATCTTTTAATATAGGTCAAATACTTCTCCGGGTCCTTTAAGTTTCAAGTTTGTTTCAGATAGATCCTTTAAGTTTCTAAGGTTTCAGATAGGTCTTTTAAGTTTCAAGTTTGTTTCGGATCGGTCCTCTAAGTTTATAAGGTTTCAGATAGGTCCTTTAAGTTTCGATTTTGTTTCAGATAAGTCCTTTCTATCAACCTCCGTTAAGCCAAAGTTAAAGGACCTATCTGAAACAAACTCGAAACTTAAAGGACTTATCTGAAACCTTATAAACTTAAAGGACCTATCCGAAACAAACTTGAAACTTAAAGGATCTCTCTGAAACCTTAGAAACTTAAAGGATCTATGTGAAACAAACGTAAAACTTAAAGGACCCAGAGAGGTATTTGGCCTTTAATATATTTAATATAATCACATATTTTTAAAATAATAAATGTTGTTTTTACCATGGTGGAACAAGTATTGGGGCCAGTAATGGCGGCGAGGGTCTCCTCAAAATTTCAAACAAAATTTTATATTTTCTATAAATTCTTTGAACAAGTTCAGGGGGCACCCCACTTATTTATTTTGCGAGGTAAATTTTTACTTATTAAACTACTTAACAAAAAATAAATAAATTCGGTACCTCAAAATTTACAGCACTCGACCACTCGTACATGAGGATGCCAATGCGAGTTAACTCGTCCCGTTTAGACCCGACCTACTATTAGCCCACAAAAAAATGGGGTGGCGGGGCGGGCTAACCTAAGGTGGTGGGCTCAAACATGTAGTTTGCCCTGCCAAGAGGTAGACTGGTGGGCTGACCCATCTAAATTTTAATTTTAATTTTTTTTTACAAATGTTATTAAAAAATATGCTACCATCATAGAAAGTCATTTTTATTTTTTCATAATCAATATCTTCCCATTTTAATTTCACCTAGAGAAAAACAATTGTCTAATAAGAAATTGGTCAATTGATTTTAGGGGAAAAAACTTTAAAATTGGGCCACTTATTATTTATTATTACACAAAATTAAACAAATATTTGCTAGTATGTTTGTGGGCCAGCCTGCCCTCACCCCGCCATTGCTCGCTTTTTCAACGGATTAAACGAGGCCGACCAATTATAGAAGGTGGACTCAAAACCTCAATCCAATTCGCGTAAAATGACAGGTTAAACTGACAAATTCGACTCCCTATTATATCAAATATTAAAGTTAATTTAAAGATACAATGTTTATGTACAAACAAACTAAAATAAAAATAAAAATAAATGCATAAGAAGCCAAAATTTGCATAAATTTTGTTTTATTTGTTTTTTGAAGTCTCACCTCATCATAACAAATACCACATCGACATTTTATCATCTTAGTCACAACTACATAGAACTTTTTTTTATGATTATGATGATTATATTTTTAAAATATCACTAATTTCATTTAATCTTTGTATGTTTAATGAACCAATTTTTTTTGTCAAGTTCAATGAACCAATTTAATCACCTTTTTTAATTTAGGTGGTTTTATCAAAATTTTCCTATATTTTGGTGTGGATATAATAAGTAGTTTTATCATCTGAGTCATGATCACGTTAATTAATATTATCTTCCGTGAGCTTATTTCAGCTGACAAGGACAATTCATAATATATGCAAGGTCTAGGGTTCGAACCCCGGACACCACAAAAAAAATTAATATTATATCACTTTGACCGAATGTTATAATATAAGTATTTTTATTCCTAAAAAGATAATAAGTATTTTTAGATAGTAAATTATTAATTACTATGAGTATCAATATTTTTTAAATTTAATAGTAAATTCTAATGTTTTATTTTGTTTTTAAAAATTTATTAGATTTCAATTTGTTTATAATTTAAATATATTTTATAAAGTAAATGAGTAAAAAAAAATTATATCATGCTATTCTCTCTGTCCTATAATAACTAAGTCATTTGCTAAAAAACATTCTCCCAAAAAAATTGACTCATTTCACTTTTCAATACACTAATAATTACTTTTTTCTAATTATAACTCTAATAAATACTATTTTTATCACTCTCGATTCAATATATTTTACTTTGCATTTATGATAAGAAGGAATGCATCAATACTTGACAATACACTCAAAATAATTTTTCTCCCTCTTTCACTTATATACTTTTTCTTAATACGTGTGAAATGAACAAAATGCTCAGTTAAAATGGAACGGAGGGAATAGTTTCTATCTCCTTTTATTTATCCAAAAAAAGAAATTCAATGATTAATTTTTTAACTAGAGATAAGATAACAAAAGAAATAGGATCAACTTATCGCATCATGTTGATTCATCAAATGTTATAGTAAGACATGATGTGACATTTTATCTTATATTGTCAATCTTATTCGGGCCATCAAACTTACCCTTGTGTTTTTATTAAAGTTATAGCAATTGATGTATTAGTAATGATAAATATTATACTTCTTTTTAATGAAAAATTCCATTTAAATTCCTTGATATAAAAAGACTCTAGTCAACATTTAGATAACAAAATGACGAAATCAATTCAATTATTATGATTTAAAAGTAATTTTCTAAAATATTTTAGCAATTCTTTTAATACTTTAGCAAATTTGATAAAGTATGAATGATATTTTAGCACCAAAAAGCTATTTTTACAAAATAATTAACACCGAAATATTCTTAAGGAATGATGTTATATTTGCAAAAAAGATATTCATGAATGTCCTGATTTCTTTTTATTTTTTTTTTCAAGTTATTGGATTACGAAAATTAACGAGGATGCTGTTATATTCACCAATGATATTTGGCCTGTTTTTCGCAATGCAATTGCTCAGGATAAAAAGCATTTTCTAGTCATCCTTTTTTTTTTGTATGGACAATAGCATAAATATCCTCCTAAACAATAACTACATTTACTTATATAAAAAAAATTAAATATATGGTATTTAATGATTTTTTTTTTTAAGAAACTAAACTAGCCCACCTAAATTGACACTAGAGAGAATCGAACCTACATCTCTAGGAGGAGCACACTCTCAGATCTTAAGTAAATACCACTAGGCCAACCCATATGGTATTTAATGATTAAATACACTATTAAAAAAACTCTTAAAAAAAAAGAATAGGAGGACTCAAAATTATCTTTTATTGGTAGTGAAAATAATGTGAGCTTTGGAGTTTGGACACGGTTATTCTCCACATTCACATAGTCGAAACATCGACGATATTTCACCGGACTTGGACAATCCAAATTCAAATTTGGTATTGGGAAGTTATTGTAAAATAAAAATTCATAATTTTTTGAATCGTCTAATCTTGATCGGATATAACGAATGTCGAGCGGAAATCTGAATTGAATGAAAAGATATTAACCCATTACCCATGAACATCAAAACCTCAGTGTTTTGGGATGATGAGGCTATTATTTGTCAGGTCACTGCTGGAAAATTCGGGATCTTACAGCAAGTCTCAAAACCAACCTCTCAAATCCAAATATAAGTTAAACCATCGCACTTTCCTAGAAGCTTCCTTCACTCATTTAAGCCCCCACAAACTCAAATTTCACCCTTTCACTTTTGAAAAAAAACCACCTTTCTCGTAACAACAACAACATAGTGAAAAAAGCCGTAAACTGAAATCCAAACTCTCTGTCTTTGTTTTCATGGGTGGTACCGTTTCCACTCCTCAAACAGACAAATTTCCGTTGGATACAACGGAAACCAATGACTCTCCTCTTCGGCCATCGAAACTTCTACTCAACGTGTCCATCGAGAACACGTTGGGTGCAATACAAGTTTTGATGTCGCCTGAAAACACCGTTGGCGAATTAGTGAAGGTAGCATTGACGACTTATGATAAGGAGAAGAGAAGACCATTATTGAACGACACCGATCCAAACCGCTACCAACTTCACTACTCTCCATTCACGCTTGAAAGTAATTATTTTAACCTTAATCCTTCAATATTCCCTTTTCATATAATTATATCCTTGTTTTTTTATGTCATTTTTTAGACTAGTTTTTGATATTATACATCTTTATTGTTGCATATTCATGTATAATTAGACTGGTCGATGACAACAATATGAATTCAATTAATTTTTCTTTCTGATGTCCCTATCATATGCATCATGTATATGAATGAAACACGGTCACTTCTCGTAAATTACGCTGAAATATGTTATTTTATCAAAATATTCTCTGTGTCAACATATCAGTGTCCATGTCGTGTCTATGATACAAAAATATTTTCCATGCTAATCAACCACCAAATGAAATGCTTGTATTTCTCATTTTTATTTTTTTATTTCCGTAAGATAGTTATTGAAATGGTGCAGGTTTGAAGGTTAGTGAGAAATTGAAGAACTTAGGGTCAAGGAATTTCTTTCTATGCTCAAAGCCTTCTTCTATCTGATCTTCCAAGGCAGCATGTGGCAATTGATTCTGCAATATTTCATTCGAAGATATTGTTCACAATTAATGCCAAAGTGATTGAGGTTGTGACTGATTGAATCTCAATCAGCCACTGAATACTTTTGAGAGACAAAATCTTATGTATCTTGTGAAAGGGTAAGGTGAAATGATAAAGAAAGTAAAAAATAATACTATTTGGATTTTTTATTTTTTTTAATCTAGCTGCATGTATCTGTGGTTTACTGTGCGATTTATTGTCAATTACTTTTCTTTGAAATTTATGAATCGTCAAGCTGGCGAAGCTATTGAATAGGATGAAGTAGTTTAGGCTACCCAAATTATATTTAGTTGCCCTTGTGCAACATGTAAAGGATACATTGAAGTCTCTCATATATATCTTTGATAGTTTTTAATTTTTACTTCTTTTTTTTTTAGGGCTTTCAACAAAATATTTATAGACGTTTAATCATACGTCTTCTCCAAATCAATGAGTATTAAGTGTAAGTATTTTTTACTTGTCTGACACCACTCCATCACACGTCAAAGTAAGTAGATCGTTTTTGTAGTCGACTTGCTTCGGGGAAACGACCTATCATTCACACTATTCACATAACTTACTTTGACAATATTTTTTAACTAATATATAAATACAAACGTTAGCATGTAAGATGTTGATTGATTTGTCTTGATAAATATTTTAAAATATTAAATTTTTATAATTTTTTACCATAGATAATTAAAGATATTAACAATCAAAGTTATGTATTGTCATGTATAAAGTGGTCGACTACAACACGTATTTTGACTAAATTGCACATATTAAAAAATAGTTATTTATATTTAATCTATCCAATTTTAATAAAAAAAAAAGTCTATCACTACTAAAAAAACAAAAATTAGTGAGGGATATTTTGCGACCAAGGAATTTGTGAGGAATTTCATTTTTTCCGTCAATAATTTCTCTCGCTAATTTTGCTTTTTCTAGTAGTGTATTTTATAAATTATTCTCATTACTAATACGTTGATTCCTAAACATGTAAAAAAATTAAATGATTGGTATTTTAGAGATAAGACCATTAATTTTTTTTTGTTGGTATCCAGGGTTCGATTCCTGGACCATGCATATATTACGCATTGTTTCTACCAACTGAGTTAAGCTCACGATGACATAAAACCATTAAATATGAGACGAGTAATTAAAATTTACTTTCCCTAAAAAAAAATATTTACTTATATTTTACAAATTTGTGTACTAATTCAAGAGTAAAATTTCGTTTAAAAAATAAAAGTTAGGACTAACGTTATTTACAAAAAAATATGTATATTGATGTATTTGTTAAAACCAGTAAAAGACTCGCGTGTTCGCAAATATGTAATATTGCAGTAATTATCTTGTTAAAAAAATTGTGGTAACTATATTAAAAACGAGGCTTATTTATATGTTTAGTCACAACAAATAAGGCTCCGATGTGATAGTAGTCATTTCGCTTTTGTTCTATGTGTCAGAGGGGCATTTTCATCCTTCCATGACAAATGTTTATGATCAGCAACATCCTTGAACAACCATCACTGCCGCATTAGCTAATCTGTGATAGGTCATCACTTAAATAATCTCACGGACCAAAACTCAAGTGATTAATAATTGCATAACAATTTTGAAATGATTAGTAAATACAAGGACCAAAACTCAAATCAGTCATATTTGCAATGACCGAACGTATAAATAAGCCTTAAAACAATTACATTGGTAATATTGTGAAACATTTAAAGATATTAAATAAAAATTATCAATAGTAGTGTAATGTTTCTATTAATTTTTTCCTTTATATGCAAAAATGTGTTAAATATTTGCATTGTGTCTGTTGTAGACTTTATTTGTTTATATTTACAAAAATAATTTTTTTAAGAGGCAGAAGCAAATTTTATGTACTAATATAAGAAAGACAATATGATAAAGTATTAAATAATCATGAAAACATCAACATCAATGTAGTTTAAATATTTTGCTATCTCATACGTAAAACATCGTTAAATATCTACATCACGCTAGTTGCGTTTTTTTTTATTTCAATTGGCATAGTGACTAAAAAACCACATTTAAGGGGAATATAAGTAGGGTGTCCAGAGTTCGAACTCTGACCCCTACATATATTATGCATTGTCCTTTACCATGTGAACTAAGCTCACGGGGACGATATTTCCGTATTTTATATGTCTATGTTTGCGGAAGCACTTTTAAATGTCCCGATGTTAGAAAGTCGATATGATAAAAATTGAAAATTCATGACTATTTTCAAAATATCAACATTAGTATAGTGTTTATATTAAATACTTTCTTATCTGTATGCAAAACACCGTTAAATATTTGCACCGTGCCCATTGCAAATTGTATATATTTACGGGAGCAAATTTGTATATATTGATACTGGCAACTCGATATGATAAAAAATTGGAAATTACCCCTCATTTTCTTTTTGAAAACTCATGACTTTTTTCAAAATATCAATATTAATGTAATGTTTCTATTAAATAGCTTTTCATTTTATATGCTTAACACTATTAAATATTTTCACGACACTCGTTGTAGATTTTTTGTGCTTGTATCAGTGGTCACAAATTTTTATGTACCGATATGAGAAGGTTGATATGATAATATTTTGAAAACTCATGACTATTTTCAAAATATCAACATTAATGTTGTCTTTCCATGAAGTTTTTTTTATATTTTATTTAGGCCAAATACCTCTCAAAGTCCTTTAAGTTTCATGTTTGTTTCAGATAGATCCTTTAAGTTTATAAGGTTTTAGATAAGTCCTTAAAGTTTCGAGTTTGTTTCGGATAAATTCTTTAAGTTTCTAAGGTTTCAGATAGGTCTTTTAAGTTTTGAGTTTGTTTCAGATAGATCATTTCTATCAACCTTTGTTAAGCCAAAGTTGATCTGTCTGTTAAGCCAAAGTTGATCTGGTTGGGGAAAAAATTGATGTCAAGTGTTAGAGAGAACCACCTCACCCACTTAACGGACATATCAGCTTTGGCTTAACAGACATAACAACTTTGGCTTAAAGGACCTATCTGAAACAAACTCGAAACTTAAAGGACCTATCCAAAACAAACTCGAAACTTAAAGGACATATCTGAAACAAACTCGAAACTTAAAGGACCTATCTGAAACCTTAGAAACTTAAAGGACCTATCTAAAACAAACATGAAACTTAAAGAACCCAATGAGGTATTTGACCTTTTATTTATATGCAAAACATCGTTAGTTTTTTGCAACTCACTCATTGCAGATTTTATGTGCTTATATCCGCAAAAGCAATTTTTGATGTAACGATATGATAAAATTTTGAAAACTTATGACTATTTTTATAATATAAATATTAATGAAGGGTTTCTATTATAAAAAAAATGATTTTTTTATTTATTTTATAAGAAAATTAGTGATATTAGTTAAGAGATTAAAATAGATGAGAATAAATTATTTTTCTATATTTATAACATAAGAGGGGAGGATAAACCATTTCCTTATATTTATGTCATAATGCATAGTTTTTTCTTTGAAAATGACGATTAGGCTCATAAAATTTAAAAGATTACGAGTTTAATCGAGACTAAATATAAAGTTTGCTGAAGTACAATTTTATTATATTAGTGGCAGATTATTATCTATATATTACTAGTAGATTACACCCGGTCAACAAAAAAAAGAGGTTACATTTTATTATTAAATAAATTCCATGAATAATCATTTCAATTTTCAATAAAATATAATTATCAAAGATCATTTCAATTGATTACTCAGGAGCAACATTTTTTTTTCTTTTTTGGTCAAGAGTAAAATTTTAATTATTATAATTAAATCCGGTCAACAAAATAAAATAAAAAAGTAAGCATATGAAATATATTTAATTATTAAAAAGTATATATTTCATAACAATCAAAGAGTTTTTTTTTCAATTTAATAAAATAAAAAGAAATTACATAAATAACATTTTTTTGGTCTCCCTAAAATACTTTTTTTTGTTAAGTATTCTTGTAGGTAGAAATTGATCATTATAGAGGATAAATGGAGAATCCGAAATTCGCCGTTACATATTGTATTGTCGGTTGTCAACTAAGCTATCCTTAGAGGAACTTTTTTTTTTTGGTTACAATGCTAAAGAAGAAAAACTTAGAGGAACTTTAAGAAAATAACATTAATAAATAAAAATAAGATAAAAAAAATCAATCACAAATTATAAAATTAATTTAAAGGTTAATTTTTTTTTGTCTCAAAATAATTATCAACTTTTATACTTCAAACATTGGTTCTCCGAAAAAATCTCGGCATCAAATTTAGTTTTAGCTTTTATTTATGGTTGAGAAAAATAAGAATTCACAAGAAACTTTTTTTTTTGAAGGATGTGTTGAACTCGTGTGACACATGACTCATGGTCACATATGTTTTATTATTTTTATACAACTAAATAACTTTTTTTCGTTTAAATATTTTAATTAATATCAATGACACCTTTTTTGATGGAATTGATTAGTTTCAGACTAAACGTAGTCCGATATTATTTTTTTCAAGGTCTAAAATTTGTTTTTATTTTTATTATGGACCAAATTGGGACTTGTGAATTTATTTTCAGACTAAAATGAGTCTTCATTGTATTAATAATTTATTGAATTTAGAAAATTCTTTGATTTTTCTAAAATAATTTTTAATTTATTATTTTTATTTTTTGAAGTTTTTATTGATTGTAATAAAATACCTATTTTATTTAATAAAATAATTTTTTTAGTTTATTTTTATTATATCAAGTTATTGTTTAAGGTATTTATATCATTTTATAAATACTCATATTTATTTTCTATTATATTTTTCTTTCAATTTCTCTGATACCAAACTACTAAATAATTTCTTCTTTTGAATTTCTTTTCTTTCCTCTATATTCTTTTCATAAGCCAAACAAAGCATAAAGAGGGAAGGGACTAACTTGTCCCAATTTATTTTTCTCAGGACTAAATTTGGTCTTTCATATTTTTTTAGAAACTAAAATGAATCTTCACTCTAAAAAAAAACTAGAGACAAAATCACATAATATTAATTAAAGAGAAAATTGAAAATAAAAATTAAGACTACAAGAAAAATTGACTGTGGCTCGTTTAAGAACAAACTTTGACCATTGTAATGAAATAAAGAGAGTTTTTTTTTTTTTTTTTTACAAGGGAAAAAAATAGAGAGCTTTAATAACGCTTAGTCAAGAAAATGTTCTAAATTAGTTAGTTTTTATTTCAAAGTCAAAATAAAGTTATATTTTATTTTAAAATTAAATTTAAAAAAAACGTAAAATAATAACAAGCCATATAAAAGTCAAATATGTATTATAAATTTATTAAATTTATTTTCAAGTCAAATGGAAAGTTCCTAAAGTATTAAATTTATTTATAAAAAAAGTATTAAATCTATTAAACATTAAACAATACTATACATAGTCCTCGTGAACTTAACTCGGTTGATAGAGACAATGTATAATATATGCAAGGTCCGGGGTTTGAACCCAGGATATCGGAAAAGAAAAAAAAAAATACTATACATAACTTAAGTCCTTGAATGACGGTAGGGGGCCACAAGAAACAATAAATAAATAAAAATTTCGGTTTAAAGCAAACTGAAAACACTAAATAAAATTAAGTGAAATGTTAGCAACACATATTTTAACACACACTTTCCTACACATTCTCTTTAATTGGTTAAAATTCACATATGATCCACCAAATTTATATATGACCCGCATGATTTGGTGGGACCCATGTGAATTTTAACTAATAAAAAAGAGTGTGTTGAAAAGTGTGTGTTAACGTATGTGTTGTTAGCATTCCTCTAAAATTAAATAAAAAATATCTAAAATCTTGTTTCCTCCCTTTTTTTATCGGTTATTGAATTGTACCATTCACCACATTCAGTTACTTTAATGACTATATATATACACATTCACTCATAATTTTTTCCAATCGCCTTTTTCTTCACTATATTTAATATTCATGGATCCGCGTGAACCACAACCACCACACCCTCACACACACCACCGTCAACTGAAAAATATGGCGTTGGTGGGTCCTAATCCATTCACAAACTCTGTCTCAAACACCATGGTGGAACCCACCAATGCTAGAATCCCTCCATCCAACAATGTTATGTCCAACTTGGACTCCAGTGTGAAGGCTTCTTTCGGCTCTAGTTCAATCAAGAAAAAGAGGGGCCGACCGAGGAAGTACTTCCCTGATGGCAACATTACTTTGGGCTCAAGCTCGGTCCCAACCCATAATGCTGTCATTATTTCTCCTTCTTTCAATAACATCAATGTTATGTCCAACTTGGACTCCAATGTGAAGGCTTCTTTCGGGTCCAGTTCAATCAAGAAAAAGAGGGGCCGACCGAGGAAGTACTTCGTTGATGGAAACATTACTTTAGGCTCAAGCTCGATCCCAACCCAGAATGCTACCATTATTTCTCCTTCTTTCACTACGAAGAAGAATCAGCCAGTTGAAGTGCTTGGTATGCTAAAAAAAATTATTATTTAAATATAAATTCTGTTTATTATTTAATTTTCATTCTAGTTGTTCATCTTCTCAGGAGTTAATGGCATTGATTTCTCTGCACATTTGATCACAGTGAACCATGGAGAGGTATGCAACTAAACTTATAATTTATTATTCTAATATTAAAATGTCACATATACAAGTAATTCCCATTCACAATTTTAAAAATTTGATTACTTCATAAATTGGATTGATAATGTAGACTTTGACGATGTTAAAAACGTTTTACTTTATATGTTGAAATGCTAATGCAGATTTTGCTTTCTTTATTTTGCTTTATAGTTTTTTTTTGTTAAGAATCATTTTAACCTGGATTCTAGTTCGTTGAAGATATCTTGTTTTCGCTTACAGCTGTGGTCGCATTTCTGGTACATGATTGCAAGTCTTATTTTTTATTATGTCGCTTCCTCTGTGTCGGAGGGTTTAGATATGTTTTCCATAGATCTGCTTCATGATTAGAGTTTTGTTTCCAAATCATAGGTTATCATTTATGTTGGCTCATGATCTATGGCATCTTGTTTTGATTCACTGATATTTGCCTATTTGGGTGTGGCTTCATGTAGTGGATTGATTGGTGTGGGATGTTCTGGGTTAACCGTTGGTGTGGTTAACCCGCTGCTGCACCAACGTGCTTGACCTAGTTCGATCTCAAAAACTCGAAAGGGTCTGTTTCAAATCAAGTTTCTAGATTGGTTTGGTTAAATTAAGCAAATATCTCTCAAGACCCTTTCATGTTAAAGTAACCATTTTAAGATCGATAGACAACTTTGTGAAGCTATCTAAACCAAATATCTCTCTGACCTCTCTTTAACCTTAACATGTCATTACGCCTCTCTACCCCTAAATCAGAATTTCTGATTCAAGATGTAGCCTCATTGGGTTGTGGCGCGACAATATTCATCCTCCGCAAAACTGCCTCAAAAGGGCTTGTTGTTGTTGTTGTTCCTAGAAAGAAGTTGTAATATGTATATCTGTTTTTGTTTTTGTGTTCATAGTCAAATCATTTGCTGGCCTTTTGAACTCTGGTTGATGCTGCCTATATTTACGCATCATCTTTTTTTACAGCATGGTTTCGCACCCGTATGTAGGGTTAGCTAGATTGTGCTTGTGATGGGTGCTCGTTTGTTAGGATTGACTAGGGTTAGTTCCACTTGAGTTGCTCTGTATGTTTGTATCGCGTGTTTAGGTCAACCTACACTTTGGTGTGTTTTCCTTGGTCCGGTTTTATGCCTCCCCATTGTTTGTATTTCCTAGATTTTTATTTAATCTACTTTTCTTGTTGCCTAATAAAATGTTTATCTTGTTTTGTCCGTAGAATATTGTTGCAAAACTAGCAACCTGTTGTCAAGGAGGACCTAACACAGAGATGTGCATTCTTTCAGCTCATGGTTTAGTTGGCATTGCCTCATTTCAACAATCAGGAATCATTGTTACTTATGAGGTTGTGCATTTTACATCCTTTTTTATTAGTATCCATTAAATAACTAAGTATCTAATAATGAAAAAGTTATGTTTGTATTATATTAATTGGAAGAGATATGCAATTCGATGTAAGATGTGTTTATTTGATGCGCATAAATTCTTAAGCTAGCATTTGGCATGGGACACAATGTTGTCTTTTTCATATTATGGCGACTATCCATTAAAGCAGTCGATGGAAGAAACATGGTGCGTAGAATTGACATTGTGGTCTATGGAGACGCGCACATAATCTGCATGCCACAAGGCAATTTGACAACACTGCCACATATAGAAAAGGAAAAGAATTTTGCTTGTTTCGTTTTGTTCTCTTTGATTCTACTATCTTTGTTCAATTTTTAATATTCACCATACTCCCCACGTGATAAAATGAAAGTAAAAGGGATCCAAAAAGTTAAGTGTTTTTGGACATACATTTGATTTTTGTTTGTTCACTCATGTGTATACTTTGTTACAAAGAGAGTACATAAAACAATCCATGTGTTTTGCACAATTCAATTTTAACCATGATACCTAAAAGTTCGCAACTTTAAGTTAATATGATGTTATAATTTAAGTTTCTTGTTTATGTTATTTTTTTGTGTGTTTGTGAGTATGATTTATAATATGGGTATAATTTTACGATTATCTAAATTATGATCTTTTACCCCCTCATGATCTTAAGCAGGATCCACCCTTTGACAACAATGGTGGGACCGTACATTTTCAAATCATTATTGGCACAATTTAAGCATATTTATTTTCTTAATCACAACTATATTTAGAGGATTGTGTCACATGCCGTGTTTTGTTTTATCTTTATTAATATTAATGTCGCTTACTATGGTTATTTGAAAGTTAAAAAAATACAGTAGTGGGATTTGTCCATGAAGAAAGAAACATTGTTAGTGTTGTTTTTGTTTAATTGTTCATCGTGTACGTGCGAAAATTTCATTATGTTATTATGATAGTTGATTTATATAACTACTTGTGTTTTGGTTTAATTTTCTTATTGTGATTTTTTTTTTATTATCCCAGGGTCGATTTGAGCTTGTATCCCTATCAGGCATGTTAGAAGTATGTGACAGCAGTAGTGGTTGTAAAAGAATGGGTAACTTTAAGGTGTCTCTGATGGGTCCTGATTTACGCCCTTTGGGAGGTGTGGTGGCTAATAAGCTTATTGCAGCATCTTCAGTAAAGGTATTGCTTTCAAATGATAAACAATTTATGTTGATTTTTTTAAAGTACAATGTGAATTTAAGTTATTGGGAATTGATAGTCTTTCATGCTTGAAGGTCTGATCAAACTTTGTTTACATCACTTATATGACTTATTAAAAACATTTACAGGTCACTGTGGGTAGTTTTACTTTGGATGTTAAGAAGGCTAGCCCTAATAACTTGAAAATTGGGCCTTCTTCAGTGCCATCGTCCCAATTTGTTGCTTCTGGGACTCCAATTGGTTCTACCCTTCAAGGGCCTTCATATGAGTCCTCTGGTGACAATCAGAATAGTCCTTTTGGTCAGGGGCTTGGAAGCTACATTAATGCTAATCAACCTATTCCTACTATGGCGATGTACCAAAAATCACTGGCTCGACAAGCTCGGTAGTAAAAGGATAGGATTTTAGGTTTGCTAGTGCAAAAGTAAGTCATTTGCAAGGTGGTTGTGGTTGCAGGTTTAATGCTGAAAGGGTGGTTTTAATAATTGAGACAAATTGTAAGAGAGTTTCTCTATAACTTTTATGTGTGTTTTTCTTTGATTTTCTATTTATTTGGATTTTCAACTCATTCATGAAAAATTGATAGCGTGGGTCGCTTTTGGTTGATGAGATTATTGTTATTTTAGTTGTGTTTCTGAGTATGCTAGAAATATGAGTTATGCACCCTCTCATTTGAATTGCATATTTTCAAATTTGTATCCCGAGATTGGCCACTTTCATCCCTGTTTCCTTTATTATTGTTGTGCATAAAGAGATTATCTGAGCAGCGATAATATGAATTAGTGGCTTTGAGAAAGAATCAGCTTCTCTACTCGGATGCTCTATCATTGCCTAGGCTTCGCTTGACTAAAGGGCTTTCTCACCTAATTTTTCAATTGCCTATTTTTCGAATTCGGTGAATAGGGTAATTATTTTTAGGCGTAAAAACTACTATTTGATGTTTTCCTATGAATTGTTTCCCTATTTGGTGAACTTATTGTATTGTCCTCGTTATTAAGTAGGTCAAAACGACACCCATTAGAGTTAGGAATTGTAACACAATGACTGCCCACGATCTGATTTTTTTTCTCTCATCCGTTTTGTTGTATGGTAACTATATTTGGAATTTTCTCATGTGACTTTCGTTTGGCAAGCATCCAGAGACCATAAGCATTGTTCTCCGAATTTTGCAGATTGTGCTGCTGCCGTACCACCTTGATATTCATCATACCTTATGTTATTCTAGAAACTCGCTGCTACTTTCCATCTTGTGGCCATAATATCTACAATGGAAACCAATTTGATGGAGGTCTTCATATTCCAATAGAAACTTATAGCCTTTAATGACAATGTATGCCACTAGTGGTTTTTCTAGACCGATTTCAATACAAATCTCTGTGAATTGCCATCGTGAGTGGATTGATGTGAGAAAATGAACCTTAAACATCATCTCGAGGGTTATTCCAATACGAGTAAGGAGTTCTATGCTATAAAGATTGTGGAGACACGTGGTATACAAATTTGTACCACAATATTTTTCGTAACGTTCATAGTTTGAAAAAACATAAGACGCCATTGTTGGACCACTATATAGTGTCAAAAAAAATCCCCCACGACCCTTTGAATAACGCGTGTTATTAATCCTTTTCTTGGTTAAAACTGACAAGAAAGTAGCCATCGACCATATCAACCATTGAGATACTTTCATTCTTTGTTCATCTCCTTTGAAGGTAGTTCACAAGCAACTTAAAATTCACATTATTTCCCAAAATCTTGATAGTCAAAGAGTATCTAATAATATTGTATCTTTACATAGTTTACTTATTTAATTTTTACAACATTGGGTACTATTACCAATATTTCTTTACTAGTATATCAAATTTAGTTTAAACACACTAGTTTTTGTTGACTCAAATACCTCTTTTAAATAGGATTGAAGGGAGTAATATTTATATTTAACAAAACTCTTAAGTACTAACAACTTAAAAACAGATTATATTTTTTGAAGAAAAAGAACAGACTATATTGTATTCAATACAACTTTTTTTTTTTGTCAGGAATACAATAAGATAAAGTTCCCTTAATTAAAAAAAAGGATACAATTAAATCAAACAATTGGGCTCAAGTGATTAGCGAGTTCTATCAAAATGCGATTTTTTTTTCACAAGGATCTGAGTTTGATTCTTGAATGGAACAATTGTTGATCAGACTTTACTTACCTCTCAGACGAACTTCAAATTATCAGTAGAGTTTTGTGGTGTTGATGTTGTGACTTCGGGGTTTGTGTTGGTCCTCGACTATCCTTCAGGTGCTGTCGATCGCTCTGGTCTTTCAAGGTTTGGTTTTCTCTGCTTGAGGAGGTGACTCTAGGCGTTGAGGAATTTATATATAGTTTTCTTTTATGGAGTTGTCCTTGTAGCAGTTTTCCTGGTTTTTGTTGTGTTTGGCTTCTTGCGTTTATTGCCTTGTTTTTGCGTTGTTTTTTGTATTGGTCTTCTATGCGTTGGATGTGTTTTGGGTATTTTTTGTGCCCATCTTTTGCTAGTGCATATCTATATTTGCAATTAATTTTTTTTGTACAACCATACTTATTTATTTTTCTCATATGATTGTACAACCATATTTTTTAGTATCATGTAATGAACAAAATCAAAATATATTAATTCTTTAGATACTCTATAAGACAAGACTGACCCAAAAAAATAATGATGGTTGCTAGATTCATTTGATAATGACGATGATTGACTTTTTGAATTGAAAAGTCACCCAAGTGAATTACATCTAATATAGTCCATTCGGTCTCAAATATAAGAAAAAATAGGCAATTGAAAAATTAGGTGAAAATTAGGTGAAAAATAGTCATCGAATAATTAATGTATTTGTTTTACAATGTAGACCAGATACATTAACTACTCAATGAACTTAAAAAATAAATCTTTTCTTATATTTGAGACCGGAGGGAGTACCTCAATAACTAAAGCGATTGCGTCCAAAAAAGTTCAATAATACTATGTGATTAATTAGAAAAAAAGGCTAAATTAATCAAATGGTCCCTTAACTAATTACCAGTTTTCATTTTGGTCCCATAAGTTCTAAAATCATCAATTTGGTTCCTCAACGTTTGTTCCGTTAGTCATATTAGTCCTCTTCCGTTAATCTTAACATTAAATGTTTAAGGTGCACCAATATGGTAAGTGATCCACCATAGACCTTATTAATTTATTTAATTTTAGCCCTTTGATCATTTTTAAACAAAAAAGATCCTCAGATCATACAAGATCATTAGATCTTATAATGGACCACAAACACATGATTTTTCTTTCCTTTTATCCTCTTCTTCATTCTATTTCTTCATCTTCTTCATCAATCTTCATGGTTCATCAAACCCAGAATCTCAGCAAACTCATAAACTTCATTTTCTCCTCTTTTTTCCTCTCATTCTTCATTTTATTCTGCCATTGTAAAAAGGAAAACACCACCACTTTCATCTTTATCATATACCCACCATCCTCCTTAATCAAATTCTATCATTGAACTCATTCATTCCAAGTAAAAAGAACAATTAACGAATAAAAAACAACTTCTGCATAACCATTATCTTGCCAAACACAGATTCACGTTTTTTCCGCTTCCAACACAATCCTGCCACCACAATACGTATGAGAGAAAGAGAGGAAAGAAACAAGAAGAGGAAAGAAAGAAAGCAAGCATGCATTTTGAAGAGGCGTGTTGTTGTTGTTGTTGTTGTTTTTTGTATCCACTCAAACCCATTATCTTGTCTCTGTTTGCATTTTGACGATTGTTGCAATCCGTTGGTACTTTCGGATTTTTATCTTGAGCAAAATGAAAACTGTCAATCAATCAAAATTTACAGTTTTTCGGCGCGACTGAGAAGTTTACCGGCACGGTGGTCCTCCGGTGAAGTTGCTACAATTATGAAATAAATATAGGGCTTTTGTAGGGGTCATCATGGGGAACAAGATTGTCACTTTTGTTTCTCAAAAAGAGTCTCATGGTGGCCGAAATTTAG
>Ga0315915_1000575_pt1 | contig 39102 bp, 10 predicted proteins | sample MpolbnodulesMG_FD_207738 | JGI IMG/M metagenome (GOLD analysis project Ga0315915, IMG submission 207738) | Medicago polymorpha root nodule microbial communities from Los Angeles, California, United States - branched nodules | ecosystem: Host-associated > Plants > Roots > Nodule | place: USA...
CAAACATCCTTAATAATAATGTTACTACCAAGTAGAAGTTGAAACAGTCCCTGTGGATACGAATCTTATAAATTTTATTACTTCGATATAAGTTAGTACACTTGCTAATTATGTATCAAATATAATATAATAATAATAATAATAAAAGTTGTTACAAGGTTAATATTGAGATTTGAAATTAATTTAAAGATAATTATGGCAATGCAATAAAATTTTAAAGAGATTTGCTCCCCTCCCCTTCTAAAAATTGAACCAATAGTTCAAATTAAAAATCTCTCCTCCCCTCCCCTCCAAAACTCTCGAACCAAACAGACCCTTAGTGTAATGAATTCAACATCAAACTATGCTTTCTAATCTAAGACACAAAATGTATGTTTGATTTCATTTTTTGAGGAGTCAAAATTAATTTTAAAGGTGGAGAATTGATTTTGTTTAGTTGCTTTAGAGTAGAATTAATTTATGTAGCAAAAAAAAAGAGTAGAATTAATTTTGACTCTAAAATTCTACTTAAACCTATGATTTGTAACTTTTGATTCTAAAATTAATATTTACATTGAAATTAAATGCTCAACTATTTTTTATATAAAGCACTCAAACACAAATCATTTTATCTTCAATTGATTTTTAGAGAAGTCAAAATTAATTCTAAAGGCGGAGAATTGATTTTCACATGTTTAGTTGTTTTAGAGTAGAATTAATTTTGACTCTGAAATTTTACTTTTACTTTTACTTATGATTTGTAACTTTTGATTCTAAAATTAATATTTAAATTAAAATTAAATGCTCAACTATTTTTTATATAAATGTACTAATACGACCCAATTCAAGTAGGGATCACACTCCAAAATTTAAGAGAGAATTTAGAAAGCAAACTTGATTATTTTTCATTGATTCTTATTATGAGGTACAAGGCTTATATAAGTTGATGCATACTCATAATGAGATAACTATAACTACTACAAAATAGCAATAATAGTTATACTAGAATTCCTAAATAACTTGCAACTAAAAATAAAAGTAAAATTAAACTAATCTCCTAAACTTACTCCATCCTAATTTAGTCTAAAACTAAACATGATGTTTTAATCTAAAAAACCGGCGATACCTAATTATAATCCATCTTCACTCTTTATTTTAAGTATTTCATCATGCACTCAAACACAAATCACTTTATCTTTAATTAATATTTAGATATATCAATTTTATAAAATCAATTCATTCAAAATCAAATATTATGACCTCAAACTACACATACGCAATTCCCAATCTCACAATGAGAGATTCCTCTCCCCTCATGTAATATCCAACATGCATTTTAGAGAAATTCTATAATACTTATTTACATAAGATTGATTTATTAAACAACATTACACATTGCATCAATTTCAATTATTCTTAATCAACATCATAATCAAATATATTTACAAAAGAAAACAAAAAGAAATTGGTTCAGTTACTAGCCCTAAAATAAGGTAGAGGGTTACCTCTTCACGTTTTTCATTGACGGGTCATCAATAGGTTGGAACATGTGAGCCCCTGCTTGGCTGCTCACACCACCATCACCCAAGTCCTAAAGGCTAAAACTATGGAAATAAATAACTCAAACAAGCGGTTTTTCCTTTCTATGGAAAACTCTAACAAACTTTTTTGTACACATTACCTTTTTTTGGAATAATTGTACACTTTACAACTCTTTCTATACTATTATCTTATAAGTGTTATATTAAATAATTTCACTTTAGAAAAAACCTAAATAAGAGAAAGAGACAATTAAACTTTTTTTTTTTGTGTGTAACCCTCCGGTTCTCGGGAGAAAGGGGCATTGATAATTGTGTTTTGCTAGAAGACACATATTATGAAAGTGTCTTTTAACAAGTTATTCTATGAGCATTTGTTAAAAGACACCAATTAATTTTTATGAAGGTGTCTTTTAGCAAAATTATAACTAAAAAGTGGAAATCACACCTTGAGTTGTAGGTTGCTAAAAGACATCTTCATGTGTGGCTTCTAGCAAAACCCATATAGTTTGATTGTCATAAGATATTAAGATAAGTAAAATCTATTTAATGATTGCTCAATCCAAAAATCGAATTCAGGTTCTTCTAAATAATTTGCCATTTAATGAAATTTATTAACCACTTAAGTTCAATTATTTGGTTTTATTAAATATTAATATATTCATCATTACTATACAAATAAAATCCTTCGTCCCTTAAGGTGTGTTTATTTTTTAAGTTTACCAAATTTATTTCTATGAATAACATTCCTTGGAACATAAAATGAGAATTTTATTCTAAGGCATTTAGAAAAAAGATGTTTGTTTAATATTATAATATTCTTGGGAACCGTAAAAATAGAGATCATAATAGGTACTCCATCCGTTCCTTTTTAAGTGTCTTTTTAGGGTAAATTTTTCTTTCCTATTTAACTGTCGTTTTGGTATTTTAAGGGTGTGATTTGTCAATTATACCCCTTTTCAATTATTCTTATATTTTTCAATAAAACTAATTAATGCTATATATTTGAAAAACTAAAGTTTGTTTTTTTAAACAAAGTTTGTTTGTTATGTTTTAAAACAAAAATTTGAAACAAGTTGAATTGATGCAGAAACACGATTGAATTTTAAAACAAAAGTTTGTTTGTTTTTTTAAACTAAATTTTGTTTTTTTTAAACAAAGTTTGTTTCTTATTATCTTCAAATTTAAACAAAATTTTATTACCTATGATAATAGTTCCATGAAGAGTTAAAATTCTATAAACATGCACAATATTTAGAAAATTGAAAATTGTTTATTATGAGAGAAAGATAAAGCGCACAAAAAAATAGGAATTTGTTGGAGAAAGAGAGTAGTAACTAACAATTGTTGTTACATATTAAATTTATTGGAAATATAAAGTGTGTGCAAAAAAATAGGAAATTATTAGTAGATTAAAATGAGGGAATAATAGGAAAAAAGTATACAAAAATACACTTCGCTATTTTTCTGTTAAAATTCTAAAACGACACTTAAAAAGGAATGAAGGGAGTAAATGATAATATCAAATAATAAATTTTATCATAAAATACTAACAACAAATTAAAGTTACATTAGTATCAAAATAATCAAAAACTGCAACATCCTAATTTGTAACACTAGCATGTTTTAATTTTTATTATAGATGATACCTTGCATCAATTTTAAAAATTAGACTTAATTTATGACCAAAATTTTTGGTATCTTCCTCTGTTCCAAGAAAAATAAAAATAAAAATGTGGGTATTATTGGGTAAACGAGTTTATTGAGTTTGAGTTTGATTTTACCCAAACCCGTTATTTTTTTATGGGTTTTCAATTTTTAAAAACCATACCGATCCAATGACCCAGTCCAACCCTTTTTTTGAATGGGTCTAACCGGGTTTTTCAGGCTGACTTAACCCATGTACACTCATACATCAAACTATGCTTTGTAGTCTAAGACACAAAATGCATGATTGATTTCATTTTTGGAGAAGTCAATATTGATTATAGAGACGGTGAATTGATTTTCACATGTTTAGTTGCTTTCAAATAGAATTAATTTTGACCCAAAAATTGATTCTACTTAAACCTATGATTTGTAATTTTGATTCTAATATTAATATTTATATTGAAATTTAATGCCCAACTCATTTTTATATAAATGCATTCAAACATAAATCACTTTATCTTCAAGTGATTTTTAGATATAATCAATTTTTTTAAAATCAATTCATTCAAAATCAAATATTGTGACCTCAAAACTACACATACCCTTAACCTTAAGAAATGCCAATTCTCAATCTTACAATGGGAGATTCCTCGCCCCTATGTAATATCAGACATGCATTTTAGAAAATTCCGTAATACCTTTTTTTGGTCAAGTAGACTAGTGGACTAGAAATTCATCTTCTTAACATAAATAAATAGAGTATCCGGGGTTCGAACTCTGACACCTACATATATTATATATTGTTCATAGCAACTAAGTTAAGTCCATGAAGACAAAATTCTATAATACTTGTTTACATAAGATTGATTAATTAAACAACAATACACATTACATCAATTTTAATTATTCTTAATCAACATCATAATCAAATAAATTTACAAAAGAAAACAAAAAGAACCGGCTTACTTATATAGTTATATGCCCTAAAATAAGGTTAGAGGGTTACCTCTTCACGTTTTTCATTGACGGGTTAGCAATAGGTTGGAGCATGTGAGCCCCTGCTTGGCTGCTCACGCTTTACCATCACCTAAGTCCTAAAGGCTAAAACTATGGAAATAATAATAACTCAAACAAACGTTTTTTTTTTCTTCCCTTTTTATGGAAAACTCAAACAAACTTTTTTGGACACATTACCTTTTTTTTTGGAATAATTGTACACTTTACAACTCTTTATTATATAAGTGTTATATTAAATAATTTCACTTTAGACAAAAAAACCTAAATAAGAGAAAGAGACAATTAAACTTTTTTTTTAACCCTCCGTTTCTCGGAGGAAAGAGGCATTTGATAATTTGTAGTTCGGCCGCCGGAAAATAAGTAAAACCTAGCTAACAATTGTTCTACTCAGAAATCGAATCATATTTTTCTGAACAATTTGTTATTTGGTGAAACTTATTAACCACTTGAGCTCAATTATTTGATGTTATTAATTATTAATATATTCATCTTTACTATAGGTATAAAATAAATAATAGTAACTTGTGAATGATGTACATGCTATTAATTATATAGTGTAATTAGAACAAAATATTAATATTACATTGAAAACTAAAAATAATACTCATTTTAGAATAATTATTTTTAAGAGAAACACAAATTTGTTAACTCTCTTTTATAATATCAAGAATTCGTTCACCCTTTTATAAAAAAATTAACACACTAAAAAAATAAATTTAAAGCACTTTTTTTTTACTATCCATGAATTTTAATGTCAAACAATAAAAAATAGCGTGTTAAATAGTCTACTCCATTTATCAAACTTCATTCATGGTCCATCTTCGAGAGATAAATACACATGAAAATTAGTCTAATCCATTTATTAAAATGAGAGTAACCAATCTTTCACTTACGTCTATTTTTCTTATACAAGAACAATAAATAGAATATGATTAGCCGATCAAATTCGAACTCATTTATAGCAAATTGTATAACCATTTTAAATAATTTTTTTGACAATTTTCTTTTTGTACCATTATTACATTTTTATTCTCTCTTATAGATGGTCGTATAAATATCATCATTACAAGATGGTCGTATAAATATCATCGATTTTCATAAAAATCAAATCCTTGAAAATGGGTGGGAGAGTTGAGTTGCAAATACAATGACACTCACTTTTGTGTGTTGTTTCATTCATATTCACATTTTGAGTCCCACCACGGCACCATCTTTGAAAAGCAATGTACCTCAAAGAAGGAACATAATGGGACCCACATTCTCTCTATTTTGTCCCACAACCACAACTATCATCATTCATTCAAATCAAAACAAAATAGAAAAGAGAGAAAGCAAAAAAGCAAAACATTACTAAGTAGTACTATCTTCTTCATACTTTGTTTTTCTTGTTTGTTTCACACCTTCAAACTGTGGTGGATGGAACATTCATGATGCTATGAGTTGAGGTTTTCAAAACAAAGTGTTAACCATTATTTATCTTCTTCATTTCAATGGTGGGTCTCTTTTACTTCTTCCTATTATGCTTTATTTGTTTGTTTCTCCTTAGCACCGATACTTTTGATCGAAGTTGTGTCTGGTGTCAGATACTAAACACCAACATACATGATTACATTCAATTAAATTATCTTTCTTAAGATACTGGCTGTGTCGACGTGTTAGTGTTGTGTCTGTGTGTACTTGTGCTTGTAGGTTTGTTTGTCCTTGTAATTTTCATTTTGGGTGCCTAGATCTCTCTTTGATTAACTTTTTTTTTGTTTTGTTTTGTTATGGCAGTTTCTTTTTTATTTTTATTTTTGAAGTGTTTTAGGTGATATATTTGCAATGGTAATGGAAGAGAATGTAGTGAATTTTGCATTATGACATTTGTTGATTTTGCAGGCTCTAATAGCCTTTTTTTGTATTAGGGTTCTTTTCTTTTTTTTTTTGTTTCTTAACTTTCCTTTTGTTTCTTTGTATTCTGCATGTTTCTTATTTCCTTAGAAGTTGAAGGTTTATTGCTCAAAGGTTTGTAGTTTGAGGTACTATGGTTGATGGGTCAGTGAGGTTTTGATTGATTATATATGCTAAAGCTGAATTATACATTTCACCATTTCATAACATTTGCTATGATTACCTGTGTTTTCCTAGTTCATATTAATTTCCAACAACTTGTATAATTTGAGCTGCTTTGTATATTGAGCTTTATCAGTATTGGGAATTAGATTTTACACAAGGTTTGTGGTTGATGGTGTCTATGATTTCTGATGTTTCTATATCATTCATTTCTATGTTGACTAATTTATAATGGTATTTGTGCTTTCAGAAGCCACACTACTAAGAAAAGTATGGCTTGTTTGTTTCATTCGATATTCTTTTTAGAGTGAAGACTCAATTTGGTCCGTGACAATTTACATGTGACCCAATTTAGTTCCGGACTCATTATAACAGGACTAATTTGTCCCCAATTTTAAAATGTCAGGGACTAGTTTGATATTATTTTTTGTCGGGGACTAAATTAGGCCGCGAGAAAACTGTCAAGGACCAAATTGAGTCTTCAATCTTCTTTTTAGCTTTTTATGGAATTGCTCATGCCTTTGATGAAACTTCTTGTGTTAGCTAGTTACATGTATATTTGATTCATATAATTGTTTGAATTACATCTTGTTGATTATTGATAACTGGTTATTTATTTGCAGGAACATTAAGTAGTTATTATTTGATTATATGTAATATATTGAGATATGGAGAGGGTTGCAGAGACAAAGGTACTTCCTCGGACCTTGCCAGTTCTGGTTGAGGTATCTGATGCACACAAAGCTGTAATAAGAGAAGCTGGTCAGAGACTAACGGGGGAGGATGTTTCATGTGCCCGTGCGGTTTCAGCAAGAGAATTGAATCAGTTTTCAAAAGCACGGGATGACCCTATGACACTCCTGGCCTCCAGTAGAGAAGTGGCTCAGTTGTCAAATGCAAGAATTCTTTTGGTAAGGGAAGATACAGGATTCAATACGCGATCCTCTCAAAAACCTGTCTCCGCTGCACCTACAAGAACACCAAAAGGAAAAGCCTCTTTTCCAGACCACAAAGAACTCTTGCCTGATATCGAGATGTTGAAGAGCAGCAGTGATTCTTTTGGGGAAACTGATCCAAGTTCATTTGCTGGTGCTAGTCACCCCCCAGAACCTATCGATACTGATCTCATGAGAACGGTTTATGTACCAATAGGCCAAAACAAATCTGAGGCTGGATGCTTAATGAAGAGCATGTCCTTGAAGGGTCCTAACCTAGAAGATCTTTCGATTCATAATCTCACCAAGAAACCAATCCTAGCTGTTGTTTCTCCTGCAGAAAGTACGGCTGAAGAATCAAATGACATGCGGAACTCAGCCTTACCGTTTTCAGGTGCTCATGCATTGCAGAATACCAAAATTTCTCTACCTCCCCCGGGTTCTGAGGAGAACGATTGCGTTTGGGATTCTTCTTTGCCTCCAAGTGGAAATGTCAGTCCACACAGCAGCGTTGATAGTACCAGTGTTGTTAGAACAATGAGCATTGCTAATAGTTGTGCGAGTACATATCGTAGTGATGCATTCACTAGTGATGGCATGCTTAGTATAGACAAGAATTGTGATAGTATTAAAGGAACTGTTAGAGGGGATTCACTTGAGAGTGCAAAAACTAGTGCTAGTCGAGCAAGTGATAGCAGTGGTCTCAGCGATGACAGCAACTGGAGTAACATCACTGGTAGTGCCAGTAAACCACATAAAGGAAATGACCCTAGGTGGAAGGCTATCCTTGCCGTCCGAGCACGGGATGGAAATTTGGGCATGAGTCATTTTAAGTTACTCAGACGACTTGGTTGTGGTGATATCGGAAGCGTGTATCTCTCCGAGTTGAGTGCAACTCGGTGTTATTTTGCAATGAAAGTTATGGACAAGGCATCCCTATCTGCCAGAAAGAAGCTGATTAGAGCGCAGACAGAAAGGGAGATATTGCAGTTGCTGGACCATCCATTTCTACCTATGCTGTATACACATTTTGAGACCGACAGATTCTCATGTTTGGTAATGGAGTACTGTCCGGGCGGAGATTTGCATGCTTTAAGGCAACGGCAACCAGGGAAACATTTCTCAGAGTATGCTGCACGGTATGTTCGTCTGTACAAATATACAAAACTGTTTGTTAATTGCTTTGAATGCTTTCCATCACAAAAATTGTTTTTTGTGAATCATGTTTTCATTTTCCATACGTTTTCAATTTTGAAGATTTGTCAGTCTTTAAAAGAAAATAAACCAAAGAGGGAAGTGTGATGTTTAATTGAGTTGCTTTTATGATTTCTCAGGTAGGAAAAGTTTCTTAATCTGTTGCACCTCAAATAGACACTAAATATTACAAGTATGAGTTATTTTCATTAACCATTAAGAAGTAGATGAACATTGTTTTCTAATTACCGATTTCTTTAATGCCTTGCATTGATGAGACTTGTATGTTTTGACAATAGGCAAATGCAAAGTTGTTTTGATTTTATGTTTCCTGTGATTCCTTCTCAAAATTAGTGATTGAATAACAAATCTCCGTTGATTAATGACCACTTTACAAGAATGGAAGATAATGAAATTGTACCTTACTTTCATTTTGTTGCAATTTACGCATAGATGTTTGAACCTACATATAGCTTCTTACCAAAGGAATGATTCCGACTGATATGTGCATGCATTTAGTAGCTTCATTTCATTTAAACAAATCCAATGTGATTGATGCATCCTATTCTCAATCAATGAAGTTAAGATGTCAATATCTATAATAAGAGTTTTCAATGTAGTAATTTTTAGCGGGTCCAATAAATGTTTAGGGCATGGTTTCCTCTGAAAATATGTAGACTATAAAATGACTAAATGAGGAAAAGTACGTAAGTGCTTATTTTTCCTTTTTCATCTTGCTTCTGATCTCCTGAAGTGAAAATATCCTATTTTTGGTCCTCCATGCACCTTTAATTAAATTTAATAGGAAATTAGTGAACAGTGGATCTATAGTATCCTGTCATATGCATTTCTTATAGATATAGTAAATCCTTATTATATCTGATTTCCTTGCTGAGTAATAAAATAGTGCTTCACTTATATTTAGCACCTAGTCTTTTGCAGGCTCCATTTCAGCTCTTCAAAGTATAACATTTTTTTTTATAAATTTTTTATAACCTAGTAAGTTCTCATTGCTTTAAGAAGTTTATCTAGCCTAAGTTTTTTCTATCAAAGGGCTATGCAAGGATGAAAAGGGAAAAGTAGTTTCCTGATAAAAAAAAAGAAAAATTAGTTTCTAAATTGGGTGTGCTGAATAACTGCATATATTAGCGGTCAAATTTATTAATCAATACATCTATGAAATCATATGATCTGCTTGTACTAACCAACTTAAATCAAATTCCTTGTCCTCATACAAGGATGTAATAATTTATTAGGATTGTAACAATTTTATATGTAGTTGGTTTTATATGGAATGCATGGTTGTTAAAAAAAAATCGAGAGTTGTCTATTTTTGAAATCTGAAACAGTGGGAAAATGCAGTAATTTATCATTTATATTGATTGTCTTATATATGTTTTCATATTTATGGTGTAGTTTTGAGAAATATACCTTTTCCTTTCATGTGTAGACTAAAATAGCTGACATTCTCTGTATGTAGCTTTTATGCTGCAGAGGTCCTGTTGGCAATTGAATATCTTCACATGCTCGGAGTTGTTTATCGAGACCTTAAACCTGAAAACGTACTAGTCCGAGAAGACGGTCACATAATGCTCTCGGATTTCGACCTTTCTCTTAGGTGCGTTGTTTCACCTACCCTTATCAGAACTCACGATGGCGACCCTTCAAAACGAGCAGGTGCATTCTGTGTCCAGCCTGCTTGTATCGAGCCTACATCAGTATGCATTCAGCCTGCCTGTTTTTTGCCGAAGCTTTTTTCTCAGAAAAATAAGAAGTCACGGAAGCCTAAACCTGATCCTGGCCTATCAACTGATTCACTTCCGGAACTTCTTGCTGAGCCTACAACAGCTCGGTCAATGTCCTTCGTTGGTACTCATGAGTATCTTGCCCCTGAAATCATCAAAGGAGAAGGTCATGGAAGTGCAGTTGATTGGTGGACATTCGGAATTTTCTTGCACGAGTTATTGTATGGTAAAACACCTTTCAAAGGATCAGGAAACCGAGCTACGCTGTTCAATGTAGTTGGGCAGCAACTCAAGTTTCCTGAGTCGCCGGCTACGAGTTATGCAAGCCGTGATCTGATCCGAGGTTTGCTTGCGAAAGAGCCACAGAACCGTCTTGGAGTGAAGAGGGGTGCAACTGAACTCAAACAGCACCCTTTCTTTGAAGGCGTGAACTGGGCGTTGATTAGGTGCAGCACACCACCAGAAATTCCAAGGCCGATGGAAAGTGAACTACCGGCTAAGTTTGAAGCTGTTGAAAATACTGTTGGGGTTGGGAGCAATAGTAATAAGATGGTTGGTGGTAATAATGAGATAAAGTCTGGGGGTGGTAAATATCTTGACTTTGAGTTCTTTTAGTTTGGATTCCTTAATCTTCTTTGTACTGTATTTACATTATTATCAGTAAATTTTACTATAGATGAGGTGCATTATCATGTATTTAAGTTTAGTCACAACAATATGTGAATCCTTTTCAGTTCGAAAATATAGTTTAGGGTAGTTTTATTAATATAGCAGAATTCATATAGATATCCATGATCTAGTGTCTTCATCCATAATCTAGATGTTTTCCATGAAGTTATTAACTAGTATTTTTTCCATTTTGGCAAGTTTTTCTGATTAGTTGATTTTGTTGGACCATTTGGACCCATCATGAGACCCATCATTTGTTAGTTTAAATGGATTACTTTAAGAATTAAATTCAAGTTCTTTTTTCAGAGGAAGAGTTGTGTTACCAACTCTCCAAACACTATATTGATAATGACATTATATTTAATTGCAACTAAATCTAATAACATCATCAATTCAATAGTTTGAGTTTTATTCAAATGAATAATATTATGTGCTGGTTTTGCTAACTACATCTAGAGTTATTGTTTTCGTTTTTTTTTTTTAAATTGCATAGGCATAGTCTAATTAATGTGAATTTTATCAACAAGTGTATCTTGGGGGCTGGAATCAACATTCTGCTGATCATTCTCCTTCACTGTTTGTTTATGTAACAAAACAAAAAATGCAGTGACTCATTACAAACATGTGGCATTTTTTTCTTTTTGTTGGTATGAACCAAAACATTAAATTGTAATTTTCTTAGGTGAATTATAGCACACTAATTTGAAATTTTGAATGCAGTCATGTGGACCCAAAAAATTGAATGAAAGCCAACATTAGAAACATCAAAGAAGGTTCCAATATATTGGATTTTGTTCATTATGAAATTTCCATCACAAATGGTCTTTTGTCTATATGTGAACAAAAAAAATCGAAAATTCTATACATGTATAAATCACGTACATATTCACATTCAATAAACCTAATTGTTCTCATCTCATCTCACTTATAACTATATTCTATAGGGGAGGTTATTTTTTTTCTTCTTTTAATTCTTTCATTTGAGCTTTAATCACTTCAAGTGTGTTATGGCAAATCATGCAACAAAACATAGAACACAAACCAAACCAACAACACCTTCATCAATTTCTGAAACATACCAACCAAAAAAACCTCATGAGAAACTCTACACTGATTTCAAAATTTACTGGCCCTTTAGCATTCCTTTAACATCAGAAGCTGCAGCGATTCGCGTCATAAGAAACATCGAAAATCTTGGACTATATTACACACTTTTCGTGTGGATCATACTCTTCATAATCCTCATCCCTCATCACAAGACATCATTGATTCTTTTGGTTATAATGACATATGTGATAACCATTTATCATTTACTACTAAGAGCATGTCCCAACAATGTTATGCTACATAGAAGAGTTGATAAAAGGTTTGTATTGTGTGTGTTAGTGTTTGCAACAATAGTGCAATTGATTTTGACTGATGCAGGGATTCGTCTTGCAGTTACTTTAGCTTGTGCTGTGCCTTTAGTTTTGGTGCATGCAGTTTTATGGGTTAGTCACTATGTTTTTGAGGTTGAGGATGTTTCTTGTTGTTGTTGTAACAAAGAATTGGCTCCGCTAGTTGGTCATAGTGAGTTTGGAGGTGATGGCTTAGAGAATGTTTGATTTTTGTTAGAGATAGTTTGGGATTTATTAGAATTAGTTGAATATTGTTTAAAGTAGTTACAAGTTAATTGTATTAGTTGCTAGTTGGTTATATTTGTTACATATTGATAATAATAGTCATTTTGGTTTTTGAATGTGTAAGAAGTAGTTAAAATAGTCTTTCAATGTATCAAAATTCTAAAATAGTCCACAATTATGCATTTTGTTAGTCAAAATAATCTCTGACACTAAAATGATCTCTTAATACTTGCAATAACTATTTCCATATAGAAACTGAAATGACAATAAGTAAGTATATTGAAAGACTAATATGACAATAAATAAGTATATTGAAGGACTAATATGACAATATTAACGAAGTATTTTAATGTCAGAGCTATTTTGACTAACGAAGTACACAATTAGAGACTATTTTGAAATTTTGATACATTAAGGGACTATTATAGCTACTCGTTACACATTCAGTGAACCAAAATGACTATTACTCCAATCTTTTTCATTCTATTAAATCTAAAATGAATATTTTTCTCAATTTTTTTTTCATCTGTTGAACTATGCATGCTTCTCCACAATATTCTTGAGTACAATACATTGTACTCTCCATAGTCATTAATTTCAACTGCAATAAATAAGAATCTATCACTCCAGAAAATTTACATATATTATTCTATTTCTATTGCCTCTCACGTTTTTCAGTTGTCTATTGAATTTAAACGTTAGAGTGCCTGCAGATACTTCATCAAATCATCGGAAACATATAGCTTTGTCGCAAGGGCCCTATTCCAGTCATCACCAAGGTCCACTTCAGATCAAGTATAGTGTGCAAACATTAAAACGAATAATTTTTTGAATTTGTTTAAATTTTTTATAGGGCATTTACTTTGCCTAAAATAGATAATTCTAATTTCCATCACCCCTAATTGGGTTAAAAATATCCGTGTGATTTCTGGGACCCATATGGAAGTTGTTTTTGTTATGGTAGTATGTTTTTGATTTAAATGATTGGCTTAATAACAGTTTTGGTCCCTTAAGTATCAGGAAGTTGCGATTTTGACTCCCTAACAAAATAAAATAAATTTAGCCCCCAAAGTACTGCCCCTTTTGCAGTTTTCGCCCCCGGTCAATTTTGACCAAGTCAATGCTGACGTGGCCATCACATGTGTAATTTTTTAATTAATTAATTTATTTTTTAATTATTTTTTTATTAAAAAAATAATTACTTTTTATTTTTTTAATAATTAAAAAATAAATAATTACACACGTGACGGCCACATCAGCATTGACTTGGTCAAAATTGGTCTGGAGGGCCAAAACTGCAAAAAGAGCAATACTTAGAGGGCTGAATTGTATTTTATTTTATTAGGGGGCCAAAATCGTAACTTTTTAATACTTAAGGGGTCGAAACTGCTATTAAGCCTAAATAATTCAATGTTTATAGGAGCAAGAGGACAAAACCAAAGATTACAGGAACAAATAAGAGAGCAAGCTTATACAATAATCCATCATTGTTACAAAAATAGCAGCTGTCTAAAATTGTTGGCATCGTGCAATGTAGAACAGTTCGAGTAACCCTTGTCAATGATTATCAACAAAGTAGCATCATACTAAGCAGCTTCTACGTCTCAAAAAGACTAATTTAAATAAATCCTTTAAAAAAAACACTTCAAAACTATATATATTTTTTGAAGGAAAATTAAGAATGAACTAAAATAACATTAACTACCTTTTTTGTGGCTCTCATGCTTTAGAAAAGAATGTGAAATGAAAGAAAATAAAAGAAAAAAATGTTGAATGAAAGTGGATAGAAAACGAGCAAAAGTGAGATAATTTTTAAGTTTGTTTAGGCTGGAATGAAATTAAGAGAAAATAAATGTTTGATTCACCAAAATGATTTAACTACCCTTATATAAAATATAATGTATTTAAAAGTAAATATAAAAATATATTTTTATGACAACGCAACATAATAATATGTTTGTAAAAAAAACATAAAAATATGTTTAAAAGCATATATAATTATTTATGCATTCATTAATTTATATTTATATAGTATGTTTATTACAATATATTTCGTAATTTTTATTATTATAATATAATAAAAATATAACACTATATTAATTAAAAGCATATGGGGGCTTTAGACATTTCATCACAAATAGTGTTTGTCTTCCATAAGTGGAAAGGTTTTTAGTAGTGGGTCTCACAAAAAATGGTTTTCCTTCCTCTCTCACATGACAACCAAAGGATGGAAATCCATTTCCCTTTCTATCCTCTTTATTTTCCACCCCTTAGTCAAACAACTTATTTTACCTTGCATTTATCTATTGTTTTGGTCAAATAGTCCAGTGACTAAAATCCACCTTTTAAGGTGAATAAGCGGGGTGTCCAGGATTTAAACTCCGACCACTGCATATAACAATACATTATCCATGTCAATTGAGCTATGCTCACATGAGATACATTTACCTTTTGTTTTAACCTTTAGCTTTTACTAATCATAGTTAATTCCTTAACATAATTGTTAAAATACTTGGAAGAGAAGTCAGTTAAGGTGGTTATAGTTAGTTAGAGAGTTAGAATTAGTTACTCACTCTAGTTAGTTAGTTAACCACACTAGTTAGTATAATTGAGGCCTATAAATAAGACCATACATGTATCCATTTCTTATTCTTTTATCAATCTATTCATTCAACTATAAATTTCTATGAATATTCTATGATTCAACTATTCATCCCTATAATTCCACGATTTTCCACAATAATCCATTAAAGAAAAAATATATCATAATTGAGAGGTATTGGCTGAATTCACAACTAACTTTTAAATTCAACAACCGTTGTTAAAGAAAATGCATGTTATTTCCATGTTTTTTTAATCTTAAATGCCACAATGACCTTAAAAACACACATGATCTATACACAACACAAGACAAGTGATGATCTCTTTTGGAATATGTGGAAACGCTACACAGAATTATGTACAACTACAAGTTTTTGACTGAAATCTTAATTTCTCTTCGTATTAGGAGACCACCGACTAGGATATCATTTTCACATTTTTGGTGCATCCATGTCATTTTCACATTTTTGGTGCATCCATGAGTCTAACTAGATAGGATATCTTAATTTTGAAATGACCACCGTCCGTTCTCCCTCATCCTACCACTTAGATTCCATGCTAAGCATCACTAGACACTAATATAGTCTAATATGTGTAATATGAATTAATGAACATTGCATGTATAATTTGTTATCAAGCCCCACAAATATATTTTGTTAGGTGGTGCATTTCGTGCGTTGTGCCCTATTTAAAGTACAATATTATTACATGAAAAGTGCAGAGCTAGAATTTTAACTTAGGGGTCAAGACTAAAACAAATTTTGGTAAGAATTGTATAACAAAATTGAAATTCAAGACGATTGAATTTAATTAATTACTTTTTTTTTTTAGAAGAAACGGATTTGATGGATAAGTGATAGTCCATAATCTACACATCTTTTCAAACGAAACAAGCATGATTCTAGTAGATAACTTTGTGGTTTCTATGAGCATCCACGATGGTGTACATTAATAAAGACTCTTTAAATGGACTTCATATATACACATTATTTCTGGTCAGATGTTTGGTTCGGTGGGTGTCATTTAGAGACAGGTTTAACAGGTTATATGACTTGTCGTTGTTTAAAGAAAAATATGTGTTTGATATGTATTAGTTAGGGTGGGGAAGGAGGGAGATGCGTGGAGGTGGAGGCGGAGGTTGTTTGCGTAGGAGGAGGAGGCCGTGGGGGAACTTATGTTATTACTTCACAATGTGATTTTACAGGTTGACAAAGATGACAGGTGGTTATGGACGTTGGATTCTTCTAAAGTTTTCACTGTTCGGAGTGCTTATAACTTCCTCACTTTCCAACCTCCTATTGCTTCACCGGTGGCTGTGGTTGTTTCCTCTCTTTGGCATAAGGATGTCCCCCTGAAGGTTGTGTTGTTTGCTTGGCGGTTATTCAGAGACAGGTTGCCTACAAAAGACAATCTGATTCATCGCGGTGTCATTGATCAGGATTCCAGGTTGTGTGTGGCTGGCTGTGGTTCAGTTGAACCATCCCATCATTTATTTTTACATTGTAATATTTTGGGTATGTCTTCCAGTTTATCTATAGTTGGATTGGCGTTTCCACGACAATCCCTTTTTATGTGTCAGACCACTTTAATCAATTCAGCTATAGCGGTGGTATCACAAAGACACGTCGTTCGATCTGTCAGGCCATTTGGTTTGGTACGGTTTGGGAAATTTGGAAAGAAAGAAATAACAGGCTTTTTAACGACAAAGAATGCTCGATAAATCAAGTGGTCGATAAGATTAAGTCTCTTGCATTTAGGTGGTTGAAGGTGAATTTTCTACTCTTCCCTTCAATTACCATGGTTAGTGGCTTAGTCTCTTCACCATGCTGGACATAGGCTAAGAGTTATTTCTTTTTTTGTTTTCTTTTTGTACAGGTTTTGTTTGTAAATACTTTGTTGACTTTGTTGTCTTCTCCTTAGTACACCTTGTGCTAGGAAAGACACTTTGATTTGGTAATATATTCTATTTTAGTCTCTTAAAAAAAAGTATATATTAAAGATTGAATGACTTCAATGACAATATACTAATATGAACTTCAATTAAAAGTATTTAAATAGGTCCAAATAACTTTACATCATTATACAAAAGTAATTTATTTATTAAATTATAAATTACCTTATAAAATATTACTTCAATTGAAAGTGTAAACAATTTGTACATATTTTATTTTTTCTTTTTAACATAGAACTTATTAGTTGCTCAGGAGAGAGTCCGTATATAGTTGTTTGTTACTTAATATGTACTTATTTTTTCTTCCTTTAATAGAGGTCCTTAACAGGAACATATCCTTATTAATAAAAGAACTCCATTAGAGATACTCTAAGTTACAATATAGTACAGTCACGAGAAAAGTGACTTAAACACGAGTCCTCTTTTTTGTGTATGACCAATGAACATCGCGCTATCCTACAATGAAGAACGAACTCATGCAAAATGTTATAACCGACCGTATATGCGATGCCATGGACGGCTCCAACCATGTAAGTATAATGAAAATTTAATATACCTTAGTAGTCTAGTTCAATTGAACTTTGACTAAGTATGATGTCTTCATATTAATATACCTTAGTAGTATACCCGAATTTTTTTTGACTATTTGAGCTATATTTGGGCTCGTCTAACTTGCCATCGGTTGAGAAGAATTTACCCGATCCTAAATCTTTGTCTGTCAATTTCAACTAACATACAATATATTTTTAGGTGTAAGCACTATCAAATGAGGATGCAGACATGCATCAGCCACAAATGCATAGATTTGTTGGAGAGATCTATGCAAGGTACCCATACATTTGTGGCAAGATATTACTCTCCTAGGCATACAATAACCTTTTGCTGATCGCATTTCCAACTCCAAAAATTGTCCATCCATTTTCCCATTGCTGCAACCAAGGTTGAGGGATGTTTATAAAATAAGAAAGAAGAATAATATGTGAATAACTAAATGGTATAACCAACAACTTATTTGTTATTTTTAAATATATTTTATCCGATTTTGATTTCCGTGCTCCTCACAAAGCTATAGGTTATTGCATTGGTTGTCCATCAAACTTCAGCCAGGTCAACACAGCTTATATTTCCATAACTACACACAAAGCATAGATCTCTCCAGCAAATAGATGATTTGCAATTAGATTAATATTTACTATTAAACAAAACCCTATATTCTAAATTTTCATATATTAACCTCTACAAATCAGCTCAAATATTTAGGGAGCATTTCTAGTGAGAATGAATTATATGGAAGAGTGAGAAGAGCCATTCGTAACCATTGGATTAAATTTAAGGTTTGACATTATCTTTTAAAATTTAATGTTTGACATTAAAAGCTAGTAATTTTTATATAATTTTAATTTTAGGTAAACTCGTACGAGTTTACGAGTCGATATTACGAGTTGAATTTACCTAGGTAAAATGAGTTGAAGTAAATTCTTGAATTAGAAAATTTTATGAGAAGAAGCATTTGACATTTTGATTTGTAACGTCATAGGTGGGTGATATTTTTTTCTAGAAAAAATAGGTCATGTGTTTAACTAAAAACAAGCTTTTAATCTCAACAATCAAAATTGATTTTAAATATTTTTTTTGCCCGATTTAGATTTCCGTGCTCCTCACAAAGTTATAGGTTGTTGCATTGGTTGTCCATCAAACTTCAGTCAGGTCAACACAGCTTATATTTCTAGAACTACACACAAAGCATAGATCTCCCTAGTGAATAGATGATTTGCAATTAGATTAATATTTACTATTAAACAAAACCCTATATTCTAAATTTTCATATTTTAACCTCTACAAATCAGCTCAAATATTTAGGGAGCATTTCTAGTGAGAATGAATTATATGGAAGAGTGAGAAGAGCCATTCGTAACCATTGGATTAAATTTAAGGTTTGATATTTTCTTTTAAAATTTAATGTTTGACATTAAAAGCTAGTAATTTTTATATAATTTTAATTTTAGGTAAATTCGTACGAGTTTACGAGTCGATATTACGAGTTGAGTTTACCTAGGTAAAACGAGTTGAAGTAAATTCTTGAATTAGAAAATTTTATGAGAAGAAGAAGCATTTGGCATTTTGATTTGTAACGTCATAGGAGGGTGATATTTTTTTCTAGAAAAAATAGGTCATGTGTTTAACTAAAAATGAGCTTTTAATCTCAACAATTAAACTTGATCCAATGGTTATAAATGAATCCTCTAACTCTCACATGAATACTTCATGTTGTAAATCATTGTAGAGTGGAAAAAGAATTTTGTTTTAACTAATTTGGAACCATGGCTCAAATTCGGTGTAGGATTTTTAGCGTGCTATTTTTTGTCGTTGAAAAAGTCAAACTAATCCATCGAAATTATAGCGTGCTATTTTTATATTCTCACAAGTCTTGTATTTTAGTAGAATTGGTCATGAAATAGTTTATAAATTATGTAACAAAATATTCAATCTCAGGTCTCAAAGGCTACAAAGTTAATTGTTTTCTCAAATGTGCTATATGAAAACTTATAATGAACTTCTATGTACACCATTTGCAAATGATAAACAATATTTTTATATGGAGCCCAAATTTTCCATAGAAAAATTATCTTTTTTGGGAGGTCTAAAGTAAAGGTTTTACCCTCCTTATTCTTGGACAAACCTTGTTTACTTATACATTATAAGTTGAAGTTCATTAGTTAGTTTTTGAATTATAAATCTAATATCTTCTTTTTATAATTTATATTGTTTGAGTTTGACTACCATTCTATGCACTCGAGTTGTATTGCTTGCATTAATAATAAGGAAGAAGCTAACTTGTCCCTGTGGGAGGGCACAAGATAAGGACCTAAAAGTAGAATTAAAAAATAAATGTTGCATTAAAAAGATAAGATTCTAAACTTGTAAGATTATGAATGCATAATTTTAAATATTAAATTTTTACAATTATCTTGTGCCCTTAGAACACAAGTATACCAAAGACCCTAATAATAATGTATAACTCCTACAATCACATAGTCAGAAGAATCACCAATTTTTGGTTACTTTTGACCGCATATAATCTATTTCCTATACTTGCAAGTTTTCTCAATGTCGAAGGAACCTCTTGGCCGAGGCTCGGAAAGGACACCTAGAGCTAACAAAGCCATCGACAAGATGCAAATACGTGTGCAACTCATGACATGTGGCAACGTTTGTGCTACCTAGGTAAGGAGAATCCCTACTACACAATCGAAGTTCCTTTCCAACTTCAGCATACATCCACGGTGTCTTATCCACATCATCAAAAAATACAAATCCTGGTAGCTTGGTAATAACATCATCTGAGTTCACTATGCGCAAAACCTTTGTTCCTTGCTTCTCAAGGTGTTGCCGAAAATTTCTATTGCCTACACGAGGTCCACCAAATGAGATGACTGTCACCGTTAGTTTGGGAACAGTGACCTTGACATCATATGCAATCAACGTAGCCAATGCTGCTCCCAAACTATGGCCGGTGACAGTCAAACTCAATTCTTCATGATTGTATACTCGGTTGATCCTTAAAATCTCTTGTTTCACCATTTTTTGCAAACTTTCTATTGATGAGTTTGCATAATTTGATGAGGTATAGAGATTCAAGAATCCACTTTCCACCATGGTCCCCACACCTTTTCTCTCAAAGGCTATCTCATCATTGTTGTGGTTGCATGGGATAGAAAAGTTGGTGAGAGTGGCACGAAAGTTTTCAAGCCATTCTAAACATGTGCATGTTCCTCTAATAGCAATAACCACATCACGCCGTCCAAGTCTTTTGATTTCTTCCTTGTTATCACACACAGCTACGTATCCAATATAGCTTGATTGGGTTGCTACCCAATTTGGTGACTTATTCATCCAACTTGGTAGCTGAATCCCAGAAGTGGCATGTAGGTATTTGGTCACTTTGTACCCCGTGTTAGGTATACCACAACATTCTAAGAGCGTGCTTTTGGGAAATCTACAATTTGCATACTTGGAAGATGAAGGATCAAACTCAAATGATTTATACGTAGCTTCTACAAAATGGCCATAGCGTAGGATTTCGCAACGTAGAATGTCGTCCAATGGATCAAGCAAACCGTCCCAATTTCTCATCCCTTGGTACTCCTTCCATTTTTTTCCAAGATTATTAGTTTTTGGACCCAAAGGTGATGACGACAACGATGGTGATGACTGTAAAGATGGGAAATTATTATGGTTTTCGAAATTTATCGTGTTTTCTAAGTGTAATGTGGATTTTTTAGTGTTATCTATTAGTTTATGTGTTTGAGTATTGATAATACAGTGCAGTTTGAGGGTGTAGGTAGTGGTTGAAGCGAGTGTTGGTGTACGTATGTTAAGCCTCATTTCTTTTTGGGATGGGTTAGAGAATGGAATATACTGAGCAAATGAGAATGAAAAGAAAGAATTTCCTCATTTTATGGAACACAAGAGAGAGGAGATTTTATAGGTGAAGAAAAAGGTGTTTAACGTGGATGGAAGAAATAGTGGGACATAGATGCATTATTGATTAGAAAAGTGACATAAACGTCCAAATTTTTAACAATGATTACTTCCTTTATTATAAATATATTAGATTGACGAAATTACAACAACTCTAAAAATTTACATACATAAGTAAAGGAGTTGGTGTTCAAACTTCACCTGACGTTCCATTTAATGATTTCATTACTTTTATCAATTGAGCTAAGATTTTAGACAAAGATCAACATTTTTTCACCAATCTTTGCTTGTAATCAGAGATGAAGGGAGTATCTCATAGGGGAAATTGAGATAGAAAAACAAAAAACAAAAAGAGAGAGAGAAAGGTATATATACGTGATACATGCTCTGATAGAAATGGAAGAGGGACAGAAAGTACAAGTATTATATGCTCCTTAGGCTTTGGACGGTATATCCTTTTCTTCTAGTAGCATCTTTTTGACTTGTGTTATCTAAAGACAAAATTTTAGGTACAATATGTTACACAATATAATTTTATCTCTCTCTCCAAGGGTATAAAAACTAAATTAATGATCAAATGAACTTCAATATCTAATCCAAACCAATTAAATTTGTTCGTTTTTTTTCCAGTAAGTTTGAGTTAAAACCAATGAAATATGATCCAGGTATAGGTTTTACGTCATTTAAAACCGATCACCCGAAAACAAATATGTTGTGTTATCTTAAAATGGATGTTGTATTATTTCTTTTATTTCACATTATTATATTAGTAGTATTGTCTTTAAAATTATGTTGTGTTCGTGTATTCTTTTACTCATTGTGTATTTTTTTTTTTTTTACTGTGACCTATATACTTATTTTAATAGTATAAACAAAAATATATAATGTTAGATTAAAATTTAATTATTTTCTCAAATTTTTTAAATAAGTTTTCAAATGTTTAAAAATGTCAATCCGATGAACCAAAACAAACCAACTCATTCTTTATCAGTTTGTTTTGGTTTAGAATTCGTAAATTTTGTTTATAAAAACTAAACAAAACCGACTATTTTTTATGACTAGGATTTATTTTCTCCAAAAAAACTGATTTAATAATAGTATTTTAGTTAAATTAATAAAGTTAGGTTAAATTTTTTAGTCTGTTTAGAATAGAAAATCATTTATTATATTAGTTTAATTAATTTAGTTTAATATTGATTTTCTAATTGATCTAATTCATTCAAAAAAAAAAATCAATTGATCTAATTGTCCCTAAAAAATCAATTTATCTAATTGATACTAACATTTGTTGAGACAAAATTAATTTTAGATATAATTTTGTTAGTTTTAGTTTATAATATTATATAAAATTGGGCTTTTAGTTTAGAAAAAATTATATTTTTGGAAGCCTAAGATGATTACTTTGATGACAACACTCTTTGGATTGACCTGGTATTAGGGTTTTTTGTACATAATAAGAAAACCAGTATATTTTATTATTTTTGGTGGAATTAATTGTTTCTTTCTAAAGCACATTTAACAATTTATTGTATCTTTCTAGCTAGTATTCCTCTCTACAGTAAATAGTTAAATATATTATTAACAAAATAATATTAAACATTGAATTAAACTTTTAAAAACAATGTACCAAGACGAACTTTAAAAATAAAAGGAACGGAAGGATTAAATGTGAAATAGAGTAGAAGAATCTAATTAATCCTGTGTCATTGTCACCCAAAAAAAATCCTTTGCTATTTATTATATAAAGTCGTTTAAGACAAGTCATCTATTGTTTTTTAGAATCGTATCATATCATAATATATAAAGTTTTTTTTTTAGGGAAAAATATAAAGTTTATATGTCAAGTTTAGCCGTATCTTCGATTATTCAATCAAAGATTTGGACGTCAACGTTGCATATCCGAAGACATGGGTATTCTGGTCACTTTAATTCTATCATATATTTTTATAGGCATTATGTCGTAGTATGCTATTAACTTAGATGTTGTGAGTTTGTTCGCAGATTCATCATTTATGTTTTTAGCGGTGTTGAATAATGTACTCTATCGATTTCAATGAATGAATATCGTTTTGTTTTTGTAAAAAAAAAACTTGGTAAGTCCTCAATGTTTTGTTTGAATAGGGTGAATGGAGTGGTATAAGTAAGGATTACTTTATTGGGATATGTATAAATTAAATGGAACATAGTCAATAACGTTTAGATGAGATGACATATGTCTCTTCTATCTTAATCAATGTTTTAGCTTTGAATCCAGCTTTGGTCATGCAACAACGTTAAAACTTTTACAGAATGTTTATCGCTCATTTAGGCCCTACAAGACTCGAGAAATTAGTCTCTGCAGTTGTGCGCGGATAATACTCAATTTTAAAAAAAATGGAACATGGTGGAAAGAATTTCTTCTTATATCATCTCCTCGTCTTTTTCATTTCCTCCGATTTAAAAGATATGCTGTGTTTAGAATGGAACAACTCTCACCAACTCACCAAACGAAATCTAAAACTTTGACAAAAAATTATAATGGAATTTGAGTTCTTACCTCCTCGTCTTAACAAATTAGTCAAAGGAATGGAATTTGAGTTCTTACCGTAACAACATATGCTGTGTATGGTTTAAATGATGATTTTAAGAGTAAGAAAGAACTTTTTCCTTGATGTTAGGGTTTAAGTTTCAAAAGATATATAGTACATTTAAAACACATTTTTTTTGAAAGAATTTAACACACATTTTTATTTAGCTGGGAAAAATGTGTATACTACATAGATATTTTGCCATTTCTTTGCTGAATCCTTTAATGGCAACCTTGCATACTAGATGCCTCCATATAGTACCTACTGCAATAAGGTGTATTCCACCATGAGACTTTAATAATGACGTCAAGGGTGCAGAAGTTATAAACTTTGTAAAACTCTCATTGGTATCTTCCTTCTAGCCATAAGCTAAGTAGTTAACCACTAAATTGATAGCACATAAAAGATCGCTTACCACAAAACAAATCCTTCTCTACACAATGTGTCTAATATGTGTTGGACCTGCAAACCATTTATACCACATGATGATCCTTTTTGAAAGGATTTAATGCATCTAAGAACAGTGTCAACTTTAGCCACAAGGGGAACTCAAATAAACATAGTGGTCGACATGGAGGGAGGTGACTTCTATGTGTGTTTATCCCACAAAACATTCATTGTATCCTCATTAAAAGGGGGCCACTTCATATGACCCCATCTTTTTGTCTTTCTCCTTAAAATAATCTACTCCATAACTCATACTATATTGTCCAGAACCACCTAACACACTATCAACCAACTTGACGATGTTGTCCGCTTCTCTTCATGTAGGAAAGCAACTCAAATGTGATATTGTTGCAAGAAATTCCGATTCACAGACCTACAATCCTGCCTAGTATGAGGCTTGATACATGTTATGTACAACGAAGAAGCAGTAACGATCGAACTCATACACTTTCAAAACCAAGCTCAACAACCACCTGATTAAAAGCCCAAGAGAATATAAGACGACAGTTGCGATGTATGCTTTTCATAACGAAGATAGTTGCAAGATGACTCGTATAAGTTTTAAGGAATTCTTTTTTTTTTTACAAGTCTAATTTTGATGGATTATCGTCATCTAATTATAACATTATTAACTAATATAAGTCATAACTTAAAAATCATTAACTTTTATATCTTTATTGTTTTTTATATTTTTAACTATTGTTGGTAAAAAAAAAAACTTTTTTAACTGTTTGTCAAAAGAAAAATTTAACTGAGCCTCTAAAGAAAATCTTTTTTTTAATTGAGTTTCGTTTGATTATTTTTTGACAAAAGTTTCCTTTGATTTATAGTTCGCTAGAACAGTTAAAAAGAACTATTCGCTTGGAAATGTGAAATGAAAATAAAACGCCGACTGTGGGGATCGAACCCACGACCACGTGGTTAAAAGCCACGCGCTCTACCACTGAGCTAAGTCGGCTTGTTGATATAAGTTATCTACATTCAATAATATACTGTATTATATACCACAAAATCGAATGTAGGACACAAGCTAAACTTCGTATTTATTTGTTTTACCAGAAGTTTTTTTTTTTTAGACAAACAAGAAGTTTCTTTTTAAAATAACTTTAACTTAGTTGTACGCATTGATAAAAAACAATCCTTGTTGAGTGTTTTTTTTTTTTTTTTGTATAAATAAAATTATTTTTTCTTTTTTTTAAATAAGAAGAGAAAAATCACTTTCATTCTCCATGTTGGGGTCACCTCATTCACAATTTTTTCATCAATTTTTGGCTCCTCAAAAATTTTCTGCCACCGCTTATGATCCCTTTTTTTTTAAACCTAATAAAATATATTAAACAAACAACAAATGTCCCTCTAGCAGAAGGTGAGAAACAAAGAGTCGAAGTATTTTACAATACAAAACTACTGCAAGCACAACATAAAAAAAAAACTTAGGAAACTGCCTTTAAACACATCAAAGGATTCAGCCTTCAAGTAAGGTAATCAAAATCAAACAATGTATCACACACTTTTTACCACCAAAATGAATGACTCTTGACCTTTTCGAGTAAAGATGTGAAATTAGTTTTTTGATTAAAAATTTTCTCATTCATGTCCTTCCAAATAGTATACAACACTGATATCCAGATAAAATTGAATGTCAAATGAAAAAACCCCCTTAATCCCCCAAATTGTAGAAGATGATTAAATAAATTCCCTTGAGGAGCCAATATAAAACCTAACCATCCTGAAGTATAATTCCAAAGACGATCATAAAAGTCGCAATTGAAAAAAAAGTGATCTTTGTCTTCCAAACAGCCACAATCAGTCAGGTAGTGAATATTTGATGCAACAATAATATTTCTCCTAAACAAATTGTTCTTTGTTGCAATCCGATTTAATAATAAGCACGAAATAAAAATGTTAACCTTCAAAGGAATCACCTTAAGCCACATAACATGATTGCCATCCACATTAAGATCAACATTAGCTGCAGTTAAGTTATTATAAGCACTTTTAACCGTATACCGTTGAGACGAATGAAGCCTCCAAACCCAACCCAATGGTACAACACCATAACCTGCAAAACCACGTTAAAAAGCCGATTAACACACTTCCTCAACAACTCCTCCCTAACAAACAACCGTCTATGCCACTTCCACGTCTCTCCAATGACACCCCACCCCAAAGAATGCATTTCCGCAACTGTTATTAATTTATTATCTGCCTACTCAAAAAGTCTTCTAAAACTAGCATAAAAAAAGAGTCCCCTAACCAAGGTCCTTCCAAAACAAAGTATTATTCCCATCACCCACTTCTCACACAATATTGTCCAACATTATGGTCCTTGTTTTTAAATCAAATCATGTGTATACTTCATTTTTTTTTTAATGAATTTGTATAAAGATGTTTATAATAGTAGAAAAATCTCTTCTACAAAAAATTTAATTTTTTAACAAGATATGAATAAAATATGAATTTTTAAGCACTCAAAATTTAAAAATTCATATTATTAGTTCATCACTTATTAAAAAAAATTAAACTTTTGCAAGAGATATTTCTATAACATATTAAACATGAACACAAAAAAATAATACAAAGTTTTGAAGGATACACATAATTTTACTTAAAGTCAGGGATCAACAGTTATGATGGAGAATTTTTTAGGAACCAAAAATTGCTGAAATTTTTTATAAAAACTAAAATTTTGACAAGGACCAAAAACATTACAAATACATTTGAACACGTAATTCATACTTCGATACTCATCTTGTACGGAGCACGGATCGTCATTGAAAAATATTAGATGAATTTGGCTGAACAAGCCCGAACTTCTCTTGACTATCCTATCCACAGTCCTATTGGTGATCTCACTCACTTTTGTATTCAAATTTGTTCAAAAGACAAAAAAAATCTTCATATGATAAAATAGCATTTTCCAACTTATTTTTCAAACCATCAGATTTGATTTTAAAATTAGCAATATGTTGACCCAAGTTAAAGGCATTTTGCTTATTCAAAAAGAAGTTAAAAGCATTTTGTTTCTTTAATATTTTCACACTATGAAGCATTTCTTTTGTAGCAAGATTCGTACCTTTCAAAAAAAAATGTTGACCCAGGTTAAAGGCATTTTGCTTCTCTAATATTTTCACACTAAGAAAAATTTCCTTTCACACGCAATTCTCCTCTATTTAAGCCTATCAACTCCTCCTTATTCATTCAATCCAACACTCATATTCTCAATTTCATAAACCAAAGTTTATCAAAATTCTTACAAACCAAAAAAAAAAAAAAAAAAATTCTCCGTTTCAAGTTTCAACTTCTAACACTTCAAAAACCACTTTGAAACCAAAACTATCAAAGAAACAATCTTTTTCACTTCTTGAACAAACCCAAATCATAAAAATGGAAAATTTGTTGCATCTAGTTGACTGATCATGAAGACTTTCTCTCACTCCGTTGCATTTAATTAGGTCGGTGGACGTGTGATCATATGCGCAAGTCCATCTGACCTAGCAACGACATCATGTCTTAGAGAACAACGGGTGCCTTCCTAAACAGTGTCAACTACCTAACCTTCCAATGCCTAAAGATTTCCATGGATATCCTTCAAAGAAACAGTTCATAAACTACCTTGAAAACTATCCGAACAAATTTGAAATCGACCCACAAATTCCAAATATTTCTCTTGGTAAGACATGAGCCTGTTAACCAGAAAAAAACAACCTAGTTAGATTTTTTTCACCCCAAGTTAAAAAAAATTACTGGTAGCAACTAGCAACAACAAGCCACCTACAAATATGCTCAAAGAAGAAAAATAGTGAATACCTAATTTTCAACACCCTTTAAAGCTAGAAACTTTATTATTTATTGGCGTTAAAGAAAAAAAGGGTTATGCCTTTTTACTTGCCCATTTGGATTTGGATTAAGGTATACTTTAATGGTGGCTGGTTGGTGAAGAGTGGCGTTTCAAAGTTGAACTCTTTTTGTTAAGTCATCCTTTTTGTTGTGGTTCATTTACTTCTCCAACGAGGCTTCATTGGTTTTTTGATTAACAGGTTCATGTATTACCAAGAGATTTCATCATACACACTCGTTGCAGGGAGATTTTGAATTTGTTAGCATAGTTTACAAGATAGTTTATGAACTGTTTCTTTGAAGGGTATTCAGGGAAATCTTCAGGCATTGGAAGGTTAGGTAGTTGAAATAATTGTTTAGAAAGGTGAAGTTTGAATCTGTTGTAGATTCTTTTTTGTCATAGTGATGCTATGCAATCGTCTCTTTCGAGAGCAACGAATAGAGTATCCCTTGTTCTCTAAGACATGCCGACGTTGCTAGGTCAGATGGACTTGCGCTTTTGATCACAAGTCCACCAACCCAAATGCAACGGTGTGAGAGAAAGTTTTCATGATCAGTTAGACGAAACAAATTTTCCATTTTTATGATTTGGGTTTTGTTCAAGAAGTGGAAAGGATTGTTTATTTGATAGTTTTGTTTTTAAAGTGGTTTTTGAAGTGTTGAGAGTTAAAACTTGAAACATTTTATTTATTTTTGGTTTGTAATTGAGTGGATTTTGATGAGCTTTGGTTTATGTAATTGAGAATGAGAGTGTTGGATACTGTGAATAAGAAGAAGGAGTTGAAGGGCTTAAATAAATGAGAATTGCAAGTGATGAGGTGGAGGAGTTATTGCTTTTTCATTAAGTATTTAATCATTAAATTGGTTCTGTTATTAAAATGTATCGGTTGTATTCAATAAACTTCTTATTATTTTGATCTTTTTTGTTTGGATGAAATGAGTTAAGTGTTAATTAACCAATTAAGTTGGTTTAAGACCAAAAAAAAAAGTTGGTTTAGGTTGTTTATGAGCTTCATCAAAGAACAATTGTTCAGGAGAATCAGTGCTCAATTCCACTGAATTTTCGGATGTATTGACCCAATCAAAATTGGTATAAGGTTAAAAGTGCAAAATGAGTAAACTTAAGGGGCTGATTTATTATTGTTTTTTATAGATGACTAAAATCGCAAGATTATGATACTTAGGATGCCAAAACTGCAATTAAGCCAAACAATAAATGTTTCACAACTTTTAATCTTACACATATATTCAATCGTATTTCACGATAGATATTTTAGAAACTGATTTTATAAAGTGATAGAATAATTAAATAAGATGTATGCGTGAAAATTTTACACTAAACATGTATGCAAATGCAACAAATTGAATAAAAATAAAATTGTGCTCTAGCCTCTAAGTACAACTTATAAATTGCACACGAGAATATCTTAGCTATCAAAAAAATTAGAAGCAAACTCAAAATTTATAAGTTAGAAATATGCAATACCAAATTACTTAGCATTTAAAGCAAAACTTCCCAGCAAGTTTCTTGAGAAAAGAAGTTGGTTGAGTAGGTTGATCATTTGTTTGATTGTTGTTTTCTGAGGGTGGTGAAAAATCCCCAGAATCCGATCGATGGTAGCTTGAATTCAATGGACATTGAGAATCATATGATCCACTTGAGAAGCTGCTACTTTCATACATATTGTGTCCACTATTTTACTGTTGAAGACCATGATGATTTCCATAGGGAAGAGTATTTTGTGGCATGTCTTACCAATTAGGGCAACACCCACCAAAATAAACACCACCACCTAATACAGACTTCTTCACGTAACGACCACCGAAAAACGGAATCCAAAAACAACATCGCCACTGCTCATCCCAAAAAACATTCCTTTAAATAAAACATCATGTCCTCATCACCAAAACTGAGCCTCTATTCTAAAGATCAATCAGCTTCCACCACCTCTCAATCTCCGGACCGTCGAAAGAAACACCTAAAAAGCCCAAAACCAGAACTTGACCCAAAGAACTGACTCCCGATCTCGAATCAAAAGTGATCGGCCCACCAGAATACAAGACCAAATTAGAAGGGGACCCCTAACCCTCGGTCCACCAGAGAAAACACCATAGCCAGCCAGACAAGATTGCAGCTAGACGCCAACTCTCGGTCTCGAAACAAAAGTAATCGGCCCACCAACATCCACCACACAAAAAGTAAGACAAACAACATGATTTGCGGTGGTACAAACATCAATCAAAAAGGAAAAGTTGCTCAGCTCGAAGGACCCTTACCTTCAAAACACCATAAACACCTTAACAACCAAAACTCAAACAAGAGCTAGCGACAACATAAATGGACCCGAATAACAGTTGATACCGTGAAAAGAAATCACCCACAACAACTCCCAAGAAGCGAATCACCACCCCAACCACACATCAACTCCACCACCACCACCAACACACATCACCCCAACCACCACAACTGAAACACCTCCACCACCCTTGCATCACCACCGCGCAACACCACCACCACTGTATCACCAACAACACAACCACCACTGCATCACGACTAGCAAGAACAAGAGCAAGATAGCAAAGTTGAAAGTCTCCACCGAAGAAGCAATCACAATTAATATACCAACAAACCAGCAATAGAGACAAAATCACGCCACCAACCCACCTTACCATGAAAACCGACAGCAACACTAACATATATCTAGAGGATGATGAAACCCAGCAACAAAACACGGGCAGCGACGCCGGTCTGAAGTGGAAACACAACCTAGATCATAAAAAGGCGGTCGTCGGTGACAAGGAGAAGGTGTCTGTCGCCGGAGTAAACAACAACCAAGCCAAAAAGCGACATGAACCCACCAACACATTCGACGCCAGATCAACTCTCGACCAACGAACATTCCAATACCCGATCCAAATTCATCCAGCGAACATTCCGATGCCAAATCCAAATCCATATTATCCCATCACCACCTTAACTTGTAACCTCCTCATTACCACCAAATTAGGATGATTGAATTGATAAGCATTACGTTCATAAGGATAGCTTGCATGATGATAAAATGGGTCTTGAGGAGATGAATAATTATTGTTATAGCCTATTGCTTGATCTTGAAATTGGTTTTGATCAACTCTTGGAAAACCATAACTAATCCATTCAATTGTAGCATGTTTACCACCCTTCTTTAGCTGCGTTAAAATATTTTGTGGGTCTACTTTACCTTTTACGTAAGTAAATCCAAGAGATGGATTAATCTCGTAACGCAAGTCTAGCAAAAAAGAAAAGGGAAAAAAATCACAATTAAGAATAAATTTAGAAATTTTTATTCTACCTTTAATTTAATTTCGTAGAAGATAGGATGTGGATTGAATGCATTTAAAACTGCATGTACTTCTTCAGCACACACATTTTTGTCCGTCCAACTAAGATAGAACCCAAATTTTAGGGTATATTTGGATGGAGGGTTTAGGAGGAGAAGGGAGGGGATGACTCATTTTTATTGTTTAAATTACGACCAATGTAAAATGTTTTTTCAAAATAAATTAAGTGTTCTTGAAGTATTACATGATCATTTATCATATTGTTAATTCAATTTTCTAAAAAACATTTTATAACGTCTGTAATTTAAAAAAGAAAACTAAGCCCTCATTTCCCTTCTCCTCCTAAACCCTCCATCCAAACACACCCTTAGTATCACTTTTTTAAAATTTGACCTCTGTAATCTTAATTGGGCGATTAGAAATACACTGCCTCTACAACTGCATGAAATTTTGACTTCAGATCCCAAAAGGTAAAAGATTAATAAATAACAGATTGCTGCTGAACAGTTTGTTTTCTTCTTCTTCAAGATAGATATACACCACATAAGATAATTTTGTTTTAAGTATGGCAAACCATTTGTCTGGTGGTAGGATATTAATTTTTTCTACAATATACTAAGTAATGTCGTGACAATATATAGTGTAGAAAAAGTAAGAATTATACTCTTCTCCCAATACATTATGCTCATTCCTAACCAAACTTCCGAAAATACTCGTACGTGAGTTAACTAACGCATGTGTTAACTAACGCAGGAGTACTTTGGGCATTTCAGTTTGAAATGAGCGTTTTTTATTGAGAGAAAAGCAGAATTTAAAAAGTAATGACTTGGATCAACAAAAGCCCTTTTGATTTTCTATTGGCTCATCAATTAATATGAATTTTAAAGCCATTGCTTTTTGTCACTTCTCCTTTTTCTCTTGTTTGATCATACGACCAATAATCATGATAATAAACCACTAATTTCAATTATTTCACTACTTGACTCAATAAATAAAAAACTACAAAAATGACTCTAAATAAAAAACCACTAATTCCAATTATTTCACTACTTGACTCAATAAAAAAAAACTACAACTTATTTCAAATGACTCTAAATAAATAGTAAACTAATAAAAATTTAATTAAAAAAACTCTAAAAATATGATATGACAGATTATTATCAATATTATGTTAAGCGCAATTACATAAGTAAGTTTGACGTAAATTCTCCATTCAAAATTTTAAAAGATAAGGTATATGGCCTCTGTTATTTATATGCTGCTTAACACTTATATTTTCATCCAATATCATATTTCTTAATTCCCGTCATACTTAATATTCCAACAATCTTCTCCTTAATGATATGAGCAAATACATTCATCAAGCAAGCTCACCCTTAAGTGAAAGATACCTCAGAGACATATCAGAGAACCATTTGTCATAAAAGACTAATAATAATAATAATAATTCCTCTCCGTTATAAAACGAGTATCTTTTTCACAAAAAAAAAAAATTGATTCAAAATGAATATCACTTGCGCTTTTCTATGTAGAATTATTATTTTACTTCCAATTGTACCTTCTAATTAATTGAGTGTACATTACTTTCAAAGATTTACACCAATAGTAAATAAGGCTAATTTAGTAAAATTGTCATGTTTTTTTGACACCATTAGTACATTTATTAATTTGTGTGTAAAAACATTAAACGACACTCATTTTGAAACAAAGAGTGCCATTTTTTTATAGGAAAATGTTAATAGGTGCCCTCGGGACAGAGTTAAAATCATCTCCATTTGCTAAAAGTAAATGGATAATGCTATTTGATGAGAGATACATACAAAAAAAACATGTAGTGAGTCCTACCATTAAGTGGGTCTCACTACTATTAATTATTTTCAAGATTTTTTATGTCTTTATCTCTTCAAATGAAAGAAATGGAAAATAGATTAAATGGATATGATCTTAACTTCCCGGGACACTGTAATCAAATATAACATAATTGTATTGAAAGTTGTGTATTCAACTCGTCAAAAGTCTAAAAAGTTACATTTTCAAACTTAAAACTTTTCTCTTTAACTTCCTTACCCAGTCCCTAGAAGCATTGGTTTGCATGGACATTTTTTATACAACTTTGTTAGATCGCAAAGGAAGTTTTTTTTAATAAAAGGATCATAAAGGAAGCTTAAAATACGAACACATGTAGGACCAATAGATCACACTCGACAAAGAGCAAACATACAAATGATTTAAAATACTAAATTTTCATTCAAAATCTTAAGAAAATGGGATATGAATCCCTTCATAAACACTCACATTATCCACAAACATTTATTATTCACACTTAATACACCGGATCTATAAATTATCAAAACTAAGTTAGAGTTTGGATAAATGTCTTTAAAAATATATTAAAATATAAATGAAGTTGGTTAAAAAGTCATATAAAATGCTTTGGGACGAAATGAAATTGCACCTTTGCACATGTTTCACATGTGTGATAAGACAAATTAGAAAGATGATTACAATAATGGACCATAAAATCAATTACTCTTACAAATGAATCATAAATCTAAATTGGTTGTGTTTGGTGGTCTGAACTCTTCGACTATCTGATGTCTTTAGATATGTTGAGATTTGTAGGTCTTAAGTCATCTTGTCTACCTACATGTTGATATTTCATGCTCGAAAGAGCTTTATGCTTGCTGCTTTGTTCAAGGAGTTGTCGACACTTGGATTTTGATACCGTGTTGGTGGTTGATCCATTCGTTGAAATTAAACCCTAATCTTTCTTCACAGATGTTCACTTTTCATATTTTTTGTAACCTGGTTTCACGCCCGTACGTGGTTTCGCTAGGTTGCGTCCGTGATTAGTGAATTTTTTGTTATAATAAATTAGGATTGATCAGTACGTTTGATTTTTAATGTTGTATCCTCGACTGGATTGTACCTGGGCCAAGTGTAATGTCTCTCAGTCTTTGTATCTCTTTCTTTTTTGTTTAACTTAGTTTTCTTTTAACTAAAAAGAAAAGAATCATAAATCTAAATTGAAATTTTATAAATGGTAAATGGAGTTGAAGAAAACATGAATTGCATAAATTTCCACTGTTACCACTAACTTATGTAAGAGCTCCAACATTATACTACATTTCATTCACTTCAAATTAGGGCTTTAATTTCACGTTTAACATGCTGACAAATACTTTCATGCCAGCCAAAATTAACTGGTCTAATGAAGATATATGAGATTGAGCAACTTGTAGTGTAATTTAGTCAATCATACAATTGTGTGCTCATTCATTTGGGAATTGGGACCCATTTTTTTGTCCTTCTTTATAGATATATAAAATTGCGAGATTAGGCCCTCTCATATATGTCTCCTTTCTTTACCTTTTCATTTTTTGGCCATCACATACACACTCATTTAAACCAACATATGGTATATCAAAGTAAAAGTATATCACAAACCTATCATCTAAAGCCAAAGCAAAACATGGCCATTAAATGTTGCTAAAAATATCTGTGGCGCATGGGATTAAATAGTGTCATTCAGCCATTAACCTTTATATTAGCATAGAAATAGAGATATTAACAAAAAATGTATGAGAGTATATCATGAAGAAACAGGACAGATGCATTGCATACATAATTAGATTAGTTGTATAGGTTGATTCATAGTATATAGGTGAATTTTATATAGCTCTCACACATGATTTTTCACGTGTGAAAACACTGAATTTATAATAATTTTAAGAGGATGGTAACAATATTTTGGTTTAACTAAATGTAGAATTTTTAACAACTGAGCTGTTTTATTATGGTTCTCATTTTTATTTTTTTTTAAGCAAAAAGTGGAATGCAAAACATGATAATAGAAAGGACGACTCCGATTAGGTTGACACCAAATAACCTCCCAATCACAAGCAGACTCAAGCAAATACTTTAAGTCTCAAAATTTTGGAAGAAAAAAAAAGAGGATTAAAAAAAAATTCAATTTGGTTGTGAATATATGATATGACAATCTAATAATGAATGTTTTTCAAGTTGAGTTAAGAAAGATGAAGCAAGGGCAAATACACCATTAGGCATGGTGTGGCTATAGCCACGCCATATTTTTTTCAAAATAAAATTTACATTTGAAGGATTTCTATTTGAACAAAACAAAATAAAAGTGAAGGATGAGAGTAATAGAAAGAATGAAATGTTAGAGAAAGTTGTGGTTTATTTTGTTCAAATAAGCAATTGTTAGAGTTACAAATATGAATTTGAGCTAATAAAACTAATCCAAATAAAATTGCAAATAGTACATAAACTCTAATTTCATTTAGTATATTTTTTTGATATTACTATTATTTTAGCCACACCATTAGGCATGGTGTCCCTTATTCTCTTTGGCCTAGGTTAACCTCATGACTCTAGGAAAACTTATTTGTTTTATATATTTTCATAAAGTCTTTTGTAAAAGAACTATTTTAAAGAAACTGATATTTGTATAACTAATTTGTGAAAACTTTTATTACAACTTTCTCTCTCGTTATGTTTTTACTTTCTCTCTCTATTGTGATGATTTTCGTATCAATAATTATTTTTCTTTGTAAATATATAGTTATCTCAGAAATGGGCATGTAAATGGTTGTTCAAATAACACACCTCATTTTAAAAGGTCTCGCAATCGAAATTGCTTTAGACTTTTGTAAAAAAAATGAAAGTACAAATATAGCGACACAATAACCAAAATCCACGAAAAACTAGAAAATTAACTGAATATGCACACACACAAAAGCTTGCATATTGTGGCAAAAGTCGTCTATAATCAGTCTTATCCCACCAAGTATGGTCGGCCACGTGGGTAATTAGAGATATATTCTACAAGGAATACCTTATCTATAGGAGATGCATTTTTCATCGTTGAAGGCTTGTACAACAAGAGAAGAGTCGGACTAAAGTCAAATTTTACGTCAACCTTTGGCAAAGATAGTTTCAATAGCCACCATAGCAGCTTCATAGGTAGTAGCAGATTCGATAAAGGCAACAAAACACCCAGCAATCACAAATATGATTTTTTCCAATCCACATGGATAGTAGTAAAGCAGAAGAAGAAAAACAAAAAATCCAAAAAAAGGCTAACAAATTATCTAAATGAGCAATCTTTTTTCATCACGCCAAAAGTGTGTACTTTTTATCTACATGAACGGGAACGGTTAGTTAGTCGGATAGTTAGTTTGGTTGTTTGAATCAGATTAAACCGAATGAAAATGGTTGATTTGCGAATTGTTCATTTGTTTACAATTTTTATTTACTTGCTTAATTATCATTTGGTTTAACCGTGGTTTAATCAATTGAACCATAATCCAAAATTTTCACCAGTTTAAACTCTAGAGTGATTTTCAAAAATTGATTCTGGAAGTGATTGTGCAACTCAAAGTGAGGTCCGGTGTTTACTTTTCTCCTATTGAGAATGTTCCTATATCTTTGACGGCTAATAAAAATAATACCATGTTTTTTACACCTACCTTTTTTAAGTGACATCTAATAATCGTTCAAAGTTGTATTGTACATTTCTGTATACTTTCTTGTTAGTCATTGTATAAACTAAAAGTGGAAACATCCTTGTAGTTAGTGTTGGAATATTTAACACAGACGACCAAAATTATAGATACAAATTATAGAATATTGTAATCTAAAAATATATCTAAACATGTACCTTCTATGATTAAAGGATCATTTGGAGCGATTGAGATGATCTTAGAGAAGTTAGAGTTTAGAGCTCTTCTCTCCCTTACGGATGATTTAAAATGAAAATGTGTTGGATGTTGTGACATAATAGGATAATCAGTGTATATAAGCATAAGTATAGAGAGACTCTTACCTATTTTGTCTTCTTCTGACAAGACGTCGCTTTCAAGTTTTGAAGTACAATTTCTCTTCTTCTGACCACATGCAGAAACAAACAAAGAATTTGAAAGACAGAGAATGTAATGGATCAATCCCAAAAAAGTAAAGGATGCCTCAAGTAAAATCCAACGAAATTATCCATTAAGGCAAAACTTTTAAAACTGATCAAAGTTTCATAAAGAAGATTAATGTGTTGGCACTTCTTTAAACAACACTCTATTATCTTCTCCTATTTAAGGACTTGGGTGTTTTAAGAACTTACGTGACTTCAAGAAATTTTACAAATGACAAAAATCTGTCAAATTATATAGAGCACAAACACTTATAATTTTTTTTATAAACTTTCAATCTTAGAATTTCTTAAGTGTTAGAAGTATGTTGAGTTTTAAGTTAGTTTAGTCTCTCAGTATCAAAGTGTAAACAAAATAAAATTTATTTGTAAACTGTGATTGTAGAAGTCCTCAAGTGTGAGGCAAGGAAATCTTAGACTTGTTTGTCTAAGTAATTGTAATCTTCTGTGATTATAGTGAAAAATCTCTTGGAAGTGCATGGAGACTGGACTAACCTCGGATTGTAGGGCGAACCAGGATAATTGCTTGTATTGTTCTCTCTCTGTTTATCTTGCCTGATTTGTTTGGTTTAAACAACTTAGAAAAGATTTTCAGAAAAAGCCAAAACAATTCAACCGGCCTATAGAGGCCTACGATCTAGCCTACGTAAGACTCAAGTCAGATCAAACTTTATTTCAATAGGAAATGCTAAGACTTTTTTATAAGTCTATAATGAGGAGTCATCATTAGCTACCACTTCCTCCCCTTTCCCCGCCGCGACGGAGAAGTGAGTTTTCGCTTTAGTCCCTTTTACCTCACCTAGGGTGGCATTTGAGGAAACAATCGAGCTTTGTTGGAGTCTCGAATTTCCTCCTCTGTGGAGCTTTCTTGTCTTTGGTTTTGTGCTTTTGTGGCGATCATCATGTTGAGAAGGACTAACATTTACAATGCTTTGAGCAACTGTCAGTGTAGACGAATTTATCGATTTCATCGACCATGACCACTTCCTCGACCACTTTCCATAATTCTCCACGAGGTATAACGATAACTGGGATTTGCACTCGTTGGTTCTCGACCCTGGTCAACCATTGATTATACTCTTTGATTGTCTTGGTTTGTTGTTGGATCACCTTGTGCAGGTCTGCCAAGAATTTGTGTGCCCAGGTAGCGCATGATCGGGAAGGGGATTCCCTAACTCTTGAATGGCGGTCTCTCTGCTCTCTTGATGTTTTTTGAGGTGGAGGTTCCACTATTTGTTTGATCACCGGTGATCTGGTTCTCTTTATTGACGAAGTTCAACGAACTACAATGCCCTCTGATAGAAAATTGGCAAGTGTACCAATTACTATCGAAGTAGTAAAAATATCGTTCCCACAAGGACTGGTTTTAATCTCAATAATTCAATTACGTTATTCAAAAGGATGTATAAAGTTCTTTTAATTTGCCACTAGGCAGTTGGTTTGGTTTGATTTGATGAAATCAAGTAACTTAAAATAAAGATTGATTAAGAAAATATGGAGAGAGATGAGATCAGGTCTGTCGAATCCTCTAGTGTTTCCCTAATTGGT
>Ga0315915_1000576_pt1 | contig 39029 bp, 21 predicted proteins | sample MpolbnodulesMG_FD_207738 | JGI IMG/M metagenome (GOLD analysis project Ga0315915, IMG submission 207738) | Medicago polymorpha root nodule microbial communities from Los Angeles, California, United States - branched nodules | ecosystem: Host-associated > Plants > Roots > Nodule | place: USA...
ACTTGAATTTAAAAAATGGTTTCAATAATAACGTCAAAACGTTTCTATAAGGTTGCTAATAAACAAAGGTGTCGCCTACAACTTGAACCTTTGCATAGCGGATAATATTCTGATTTACAAGAGTTGCTTACATCATTGAACTCTATCTCAGACATAGAACCCACACACAAACCTTTTCCTAAGGTGTATTCTAAAAGCCCGTGCGTTTATGGCCCTGCACGTATATCCCAGTTTTAATGAACACTCTAGGTATTCTGCCCCGAATCCCTAAGGTGTATTCTAAAAGCCCGTGCGTTTATGGCCCTGCACGTATATCCCAGTTTTAACGAACACTCTAGGTATTCTGCCCCGAATCCCATAGGAACCGGCCTCATTTCCACATTCGTATAGGTGAGCCTATCAAGAGTACTTCTGTAGCTATGCACTCCACTCAACATAGAGTATAGATCTCATTAAGAGTTTCTATTATCTCATCCTTTTGTCGCTGCAGGAATCATGCTTTCTTAATTTTTCTCATAGCATGTTCTATCACTCATGACTTGTTATTACCCATTGAACCTATTTCTTGGGATCTTCAGTCATGTAGGTCGGGTTACCATCACTTGTGACCTTTGGGCATTAGTCTCATCCTATTGGATCTGTTTAGACTTTCTTTATAGTAATTCCTTTCGTCAAAGGATTGACTAAATCTTCATCAGTACGTGCACAATATACTTTAACCGTTTCTTTTAGAGCTCTCTAATTTTTCTATGTTCGTGCCTTAATTATCGTTTCTCACAATTGTGGTAACGATTCTCAATTTTGTCATAGTTGCAGAAGGATTCTCAGCTAGCAAGTATCTTATCAACTTGCTTCTTCACTAGTTTTCTCTAGTGTTCTCATCCCAGATACATTTCATAGTGGATGAGTCAATATCATTTGTTTCAACAAACAACTCCTACATTGATGCTCAATGTGCAGTCACTGGTCACTTTAAGACTCATCTGAACGATGTTCTATTTTGTATCTTGTACCATTCAAGTACAATTGGTTACTCATATTTTAATCTTAGAGTCATAGTCTTCTTAAGGCACCTCATGACTCTTTCAATAGCATGACAATGCTTCTCATTCATCTACTAGTAAACTTGCACAAAAGATTCACGACATCAGCAATGTCGGGTCTAATACATTCAATGGCTTACCTAAGGACTGTCAATGATGCTCGCATATTCTGTTTGTTTAACTCCATCTCAAGTGTTCTTACACTTGGATCATAATATATGCTTGTAAGTTTACGCTCAAATAATAACATTTCCTTAAGATCTTCTCAACTTTGTGAGTTTCATCAAAAAGGTTTTTTTTTTATTTTTATCTAGTAATCTTGAAACCAAGAATTACTTCACCTTTGTCTAGGTCTTTCTTATCAATGTTGTTGATAAACAATGATTTCACATAATTCATAACATGAATCTTTAAACCAAATATGAGCAAGTCGTCTTGATAGAGACATATGATCGTGCAAATATTATTTGTCACTTTCATTCACTTTATACTCATTCAATAGCATTAGAATGTCAAATTTTTCATGTCATTCCTTAAGAGTTTATATTAGACCTCACAAAGAATTATCTAACTTACATACCTTGTTTTCTTGTCCATGAATCGCAAAAAATTTCAGGCTGTTCTATATAGATTTCTTCTTCTAGTTCACCATAAAAAAGACAACTTTCACATCCATTTGAAGTACTACCGAGTTATGAACGACGACTAAAGGGACTAGTACTCTTATGGATATGATTCTAGTGACTGGTGAATGAGTATTGAAGAGATCTATATTTTTCTCTTTTTCTAAAACCTTTGACTACAAGGAGAGCCTTGTATTCATCAACCGTCCCATCAGGTTTTAGTTTCCTTTTCCAAAATCCAAATACAACTGATTAGTTTTGCAACTATAAGGCAAGTCAATCAAGTGTCATGTTTTGTTAGACTCTAGAAAATCCATTTCATCGTTTATTGCTTCTTGTCATAATTCAGCATCCAATGAGGATATAGCTTCTTTAAGGCTTAATGGATCTTCTTCCAATGTATAAACCAAGTTCATACATACTCTTTAGCAATTTTAGCTTTCTTACCTCCTCGAGGTTCTATAACATCTGGTACGATGTTTTCATAACTATTTCTGATTACATGAATGTGATCAGATATAGTGCCCCCACTAGTTCTTAATTTTTAAAAGGGAATTTATTTTGCCCCCACTAATGTCGTGCTTCCACTAGTGCCCCCACTATTCCTTATTTACAGAGGTAAATATTTACATAGAAATCAACATCGTTTTATTCTATGATCACTTTAGCATTTAGGTCATAAAACTTATATGCTTCGTTATTTATAACATACCCAATGAATACACATTCATAGGCTCTACTAATGAGTTTAACTTTCTTGGGGTTCGAAATTCGAACTTATGTCAGACAATCCCAAGTTCAAAAAATAAGACAAGTTGGGTTGTCTTTTCTTCAAAAATTTCTTAATTAGAATTTTTGTTCTTAGACTTGGGTACTCTATACAACATAAATTTCAATTTTCGTTATTAAAATTGAATATATGAAGCATATCAATTTTATTTTTCAAAACTCACAGTCATCAATAAATATGATAAAATACCATTTTATCATTTCTAGTTTATGTGCCATCAAGTTCGCTCATATCATACTTTATTAAGTTTAAATATTCAAATTCTCTAAACACAGATTTAAATGAACTTTTTGGTTCATTTATTTTGACTGCAAAAAATAAAATTGTCTAATCATGTAACTTTGGAATTAAGTCCAAGTTACTCAAGTTTAAAATTAAAAGCTTGTTTACATGATAAATTTTGATATGTCAAATATTAAGTTCACACAACTAATAAAATAGAAGGATAATTTAATTTTGATCATACCATCAAAGCGCAACCTTTTCGCATAAGAATGCATGGTATACAAGTCTCTTTTTAAGTCTGAGTCAACTCAGTCTCATTTAATAGAAATCTGAAATTCAGATTCTTTCTTATTTTTATATGAAACATTTGGAACAAATTTCTCATATAATTTCTGTTTCATCAAAACCGCTTTTTTCAATTGATCCATTCTTTGATTTTTCAATGTTCTCATTTTTCATATAAATAGTAATGACCATTTGGATGGTAATATTTTCCTATTTATTCCACGGTACATAACTGTTCAATAAATAAGCTTTGATTATGTTCAAAAAGTGGCTCAGTACAATTTTCCTTCTAATTGCAGTCGTTCCTGGACAAATGATAAATGGTTTAAGTTCAAACCATTATAAGCGAATAAGTGTCTCATCCTATATGTGAATGAAAGATTTGCTTTGCTGCACACAACCCACCTGCAGTAGTCACTCGTTTTCTCAAAAAGACCACGTTCAACATAGTACCGTTCCTGAATTATTTCATTGAGAAAGGGATACCTCGAGGGGCAATTTTCTATCCACAATTACTCCATGCTTTAAAAGGGATACGTAAAATTCATAGTGTTGTTATTTCAAACAACAAGCACTTTATCCTACGGTTAAAAAGATGTAATTCTATAGCTTGATTTATCCTTAATGTAGGACAACTAAACCTCAATAAGTAACTTCTTCGGTAGATATAGCAGTAGGAAACGTCTTAAAATTGTTGTTTTTGGATTTCTAAACTGTTGTATTTGGATTTCCAAATTCTATTATCTACCGAAGTTGTTACTAGGTTGAGTCACGACCAGGTCGCTCTTTTAAGACGTTTCGTGGCACTGCCCAAAATTGTGCAAGGCAGACTATCAACCACGCCGCCTCCAGGATAAAACAAGCTCAGTTACAACTGTGCGGTTAACTACTGCACTGTAGAAAACCGTTCGAGATTTACACCTTCAAATATGGTACTAAGACCACTCCTTAATACTGAAACCACTTTAATATGGTATTGTTACCACTCTGTTATGGTGTTGTTACCATTACGACCACTCAAATATGGTGATACCACCATTTCCACTTTTTAATTTCTCCTCAATTAAAATATTGAAAGAATATTTATATATGTTAAGATCATTCTTAAGTTCGACGGGGCACTATTATTCCAAAAAGGGACTATGATCTTAATAGTACTCTTTATTCTGAAGGGACTTATATTATTGAAGGGATTATGTTTTAAGACCATTCTTAATTCTAAAGGGACATTAAACCGAAAAGGGACTATGGTCTTAAGAACACTTTTAATTTCGAAGGGACAGAAAAAAGGAGATGAAGAGAAGAAAGACTCGTCAACACAAGTCAAGAAAGGGAGAAGAGAGAAAGAGTTTCCGACAACTCAATGAAACTCTTTGGTGTGTGTTTTGAACTGAGTGGATTCTTCTATTTATATAGAGATTTTGTAACTGTTTTAGCAAAAATTGCGACAACGCTTACTCTAATGGATAAGATTAAAACAAATCCACAAAAGTGGAGGAAACAAACTATTGGATTTGAATGAACGAAATATAAGAAATTTAATTAAATTCTTATTCTTATCGCAACCACCATAAACTAAATTTATGAGAAGTGATATTCTCGAATAAAAATAATAATTACTATTATTTTTATTATTATCAAGTGTTTAAAATTAAATACCGCAATTTAAACATTGCTAATGTGTGTGTTCTATTTTATGTGGGACCTCCACACTGTATTTTTTCAATTCACACAATATTAGATCAAATATAATTACTTAGTGTTTAATCTTCCAATTTATTTTCCAACATCACACTAATGTTCCAACATTATCAATTAACAAGGCACATAGTATTGTGAAGTGAAAGTGCAGAAGCTCAACTATCAACCATCAATTTCATCCAACCGTGACACAAGCAAAGAATGACTAGGACTAGGAGTCCTCACGATATGTGTATCACTCAACAAAACCATGTATTGATCATCCATACTTGGGAAGAGTAATTTATTTATTTTTAATTAGAGAGAAAGAAAAGACAAATACAAGAAAACAAGGTTTTCTAATTTTCTTAAAAGTGCAAAGGAAATTTTAGTCTTATTATATGTAATTAGGGTATAAGACGCCTATTGACTTTATTAAGTATCTTCACAAACTTCAATCCTTTGGGCCAACTACGAGACTAATTTTCACTCATTTACTTAGAATACAACTTAAAGCTCTTCACCCCCTTTCTAGAGGCATGTTTTGAAGATCGAATTGTAGTCATCCCACAAGTGGAGCATATGCAGTTTAACCAATAGAACAATACCATTAGTTTGTTTTTTGTTGCTTGGAATATCCCACTAGAAAGGAGATGACTTAGGGATATATGAGTCTTTGAAAGAAGAAGGGATGAAGATTGATTTTTTTTTTTTAAAAATGAATTTCAATTTTTAATTTTTGATTTTGTGAGTTTGAAGATGGATGTAGGTGTATGAAAATGATGCTAATGATGAAGATAAAGAAGAAGAAGAAAAGTAAAATAAAAATAAAAACAAAAATAGTTGTTTGTGATTAAAAAAAATAAATGTCTATGGTCTAGCAACATTGTTTATGATCCACATTAAACATTTGAGATAAAAATTAACATAATGAGATCAAATTAACTGATACAAATATAATTGAAGGACAAAAATGTAAGAAATAATAGTTCTGAATAAATAATGAAATAGTGTATAAATATATGCCACACTTTTTTTTTGCTGCGGGAACCGACAGGCTATTTACACAAAATTGATAAGTCTCATCAAAATCAAATGGACGCAACATATGACCTACAAAACCCACATTGAAATTAAATCACGCGTGATGGATCTGTTGGCCTTGCAAGATTTGGTTCCCATCCCCACAATATTTCTATTCTATTTGGTTTCGTTATGTATAATGGCAGCAGTTGCACCTAATTAGAACAGCTAGAAATTTCCAAATCCAACAAAGGCCACTAAAAACACCACTTGGCTATATTTTCTTACATGGATTAGATATAATGTCTTCTTGATGTATGCGTATGAATATATTGTCATATACACCATCTTTCGAATACTCTAAATGTGAAAGATTTTACAATTTTCTCACAAATTAAATTAGTTAATGAAACATTTCAATGTTATTGAACAAAATCCGTCAATTCTTATTTGGTCTCTTGCTCGTGCCAAGTCGATAGTAAAGTTCACCGGTAAAAGTCTAACCCTATAACATTAAGGTACATGGTTCAAATCTCATCGGAAACATTTATAGAATAATCATTAATGTCACTTTAATATTCTCTTATGTTTTTTTTTTAATTTTTAAAAAAGGTTGATAATAAAGTCCTAGACAAATAAATAAAAGTCGTTACCAAGACAAATAAATAAAAGCACATCTAGAGATATAATAATACAGCTACTGCTAGTATATATAGACTGGCAGTCTGACTTATTCATTTGCATTGATTTTATTATTGAGATAGTATAAAATAGGAAATTGAATTTTCTGTTTAATTAATTGTAAGTTCATTCGGATTTGGCAAGCATTGACCACGAGAGATGGTGAGGTATATTAAGTGTATTAGATCAAAGTTGTGTTCACTACAAAGTGTATATCAAAGTGTGACGCAGTTGAAATCGTAGGTTAGCAAGCGTTAAACCTATGTTGAAAAGAAATAAGTCTGCAAGCGACAAACTTGTGAAAATAAGGTTTCAGAGTCAACCAGAAGTTGAGAAAAATCTAAAATATTGTTGAATGAATAAAAGTTGCCTCTTAAGCTATATCTGTTAAGATAAAATAGGGAAATAACAAACCCTAAAATAATAGAAAATAACAAACTAAAACAAAAACAGAAAATTACTGAAATTGAGCTAAAATAAAAATACTATGAAATTACTAAGGAAACCATCCTGCATCAAAGTGGCGGTGATCGGAGTTGTGTTGGTGGAGGGAGGAGAGAGATTGCATTCTAAGTGAGAGAGAGAGAGTGGAGAGAGATATATTAAAATTGGTGACTGAGTTATTTTTTCACATGATATAAGATAACCTAATCAATTTTTGCAATATTGATTCATATGATCTTGTTTCAATTGAAGAAACTCCCTCTTGCATTGACATAGTTGTGACTTTAGTTTTGAAGTCATATCATGATGAATGAAGTAGAGTTTTCTGTAGAAAAAATTCTAACTTTTGTTTTATTTTTTGTTAGGCACACCGTTATGTTAGGTTTTGAAGACGGGACTATATGTTCAAATTAACATGGTGTGCAATCATTCATTTTTGTTGTATGAAACTGCAAAAGATAATATATCGATACATGATATTCCTTCATTTTATATCTTCCATATACACTTTGCACAATTCATGTATATATTTCTAGGAAAATACTTTCATATATTATCATGTTAATTGTTTTGGAAATTCTCATTTTGGGTGTGTACATGTATTCCACTATAAACAAAACTCATAAAAACAAATCATTTTAATTATATTATAAAGATACAATTAGAAAACAAAGATATAAACTAAACCTTAGATGTACTAAAACAGTCATATTATTTTAAAAAGTGATATCTCATTTTGTCCTCAACAAAAATAACATAATTTAGGTTAGTTCCTTAATTGAAAAAAAATAAAACTAAGACATATTAGTCTTTTTTTTTTGTTTTGTATTGAAAACTCAGTATCCAATACCTAAAGATCGACTAATCTGAATAATGAAACATGTTAGTTTTTATGTTAAGTTTCAAACAATCAATTTTTCTCTTTTTTTTAGTCGTAACAATGTTGATGTGGTTTCATTACTTTGAAAAAATTATTTACACCAGAGAACTTAAGAGAAATTCAGCCCTTGCAACATAAATATAAAACTTTATCCTCAAATCATATTTTAAATCGCTAACAAAAAATCTTTCGCCTTCTTCCTTCTCCATATGTATCTTTCTGAATTTTCTATTTCTTCTTCCTCCGTTGAAAGAACAAATTGACATGATGCATATTCACACGTAACGATGAGTGGTGACATATGCATAGATCACATACCTATATATATATATATCACCTTCCATGCAAGATATGAGCTGGAGTGTGTGAGTTCTTCGGGCATTGTTTCAATTTGATAAATGTTGTTGCCTCTGATTGGTAGGTGTTGTTGTACAAAACCATATATACGTATTCCATATAAACACACATAATTAATAATTCAAAAAGACCTTTCTTTTAGTGATCCTATTTTAAAGTAATAAATTTTTGTTTATGCTATTTTTCAAAAGGTTGATGTTCATATTAACAACAATGTTTATCTAAATCATGTGCCTTTTTATTATTGAATATGGATCTAGAGGGGTAAGAACTAAGAATATAGTTTTCTCATTTTGTGGGGATCAAAATGGGGTCTTTTCATTTCTCTCTTTTTACAGTGAATCCACAAAGAGAGTTAGGGTTTCTAAACATAGGAAAATGGAGGGATTCATGAGGAAAACAAAAGGAAAGAGTGACTATCAACAAATGCTTCACACTATCTCTTTTCAAAGTGAGTCAGACTTATGGGGTAGCTCTACACATCCTCATATTTATCGGACCGTAACTCTCAGTTGCACAAAACCTATTGGAGGATACGACCCGATCGGTGTTTTTTGCACCAAAGCGTAGCTCTCTATATCGGTTAAGCATTATGTTTTAGTAACCACCGAATTACAGAGAAATTAATTTTTTATAACTACTTTTGTTGCTAATTTCATTTTCCCTTCTAGTTCTACCATTTTTTTTCTTTCTTTCTACCTAGTGAAATAATTTGGTATGTGACCGAGTATTTATTCCATGTTTAGAAAGAAATTGATTGATATTAAATTTTGTTTTTCATGTAATTGTTTGTGTAGAATTGGTTTAAAATAATGGAGTAACATTCGGAAAGTGATAGTTAAATCGGGGGCACGTTAGATTAAGTTGGGTTATCATGCCTCCATAAAGTACATGATCACAAACATAGCATAGACATGGAGGGAACAACTCTCTGAAGTGAGATGAAAGCTCCAACCATGCAGTTGTATAATTCAAAGTTTGTGGAAGAAGAAAACATAAGCCATGGTCCATGCATGAGTGCCATGGCTTATCCCAGTTGACTGTCAATATGTCTTTTTCAATCCGTGTGCAAATGATATCATGAATATGTACTGTTAATACGCTACAGTGGCAAAATTCATTATTAAGTTCTTCTGTGAGCTAAAGAAATTGATCCGTGAAAGGTTATTTGTACACAATAATTCACCCCATAACTTGTCTTTTTTTACTTTGTTTTTATTATAAGCAAAAGTTTGTTAATTATAGAGATATATATAGATTGTAGAGGTATACGATAAGTAAGAGAGTATCAGCTCTCCCTCGACGGACCCCAATCATTTGGCGTTGGTTTATGGTGTGTAGCAGCAGGAACCGTTCCATTTAGAGGAATCAATTTTCTCTTTCAAAATTGTTCTCTCTTTCAGTACGTAGGGTTTTAAACAATACAAAATGGGTACCTAAAAAAAAAGACCATATGAGGAACCATATATAAGAGTTCTCGGGACGCATGCTCTCATAAGAAATCACGGAGTCACTTATTAATGGTAATTGAACTCTGCGCAAAGTTTCGTATATCATGTTTTAAAAATCGAGTATGATAAATTTTTTGTATATATTAATATTAAATATGATCAAACCGAATAGAATCAAATGACTTAACGTCTAAAAAAAAAAAAGAAAACCAAGGCATCTATAAAATAATACAATTATTCATATATTTTAGGCTAAACTACAATTTTGCTCCCATTACTTTTCCAATGTTGCGATTTTGGTCCCCTAATAAAAAAAATGAAAATTTTGGACCTCTAAGATTTGACCCCTTTGCAATAGTGACCTTTTAACCAATTTTGACCGGGTCAACGCTTAGTTGGCACTTCATTTATTGATCTAACACGCCACTTGTGTATTTTTTGTTTTTATTTTAATACAAAATGTCACCTGTGTAATTACTTAATAAGAAAAAAAGAAAATAGTTAAATCATGAAGTTTTACTATTTCCCCTAATATCTCACTATTGCCTCTGCAGTAATGTTCATGAAGTTTATTTCACCTAAATCATCCAAACTGTTTACCGTTGCTGTCGAATCAAATGTACATCCACCGGTTTCTTCTACATTTTCTCTAACAGAGTCACCTGTCTCAGATGAGTTTTCTGTACCCAGCGAAATTTCTTCCAATAATTAGCTCACCTTTGTTCCTTAGATTGTTGGATTTGGTACTCCATCTTCCTGCTCGCAATGACGAAGAAATTCAGTATCATCCATAATCGTCTTCCTCTTTCAGCCACTCGTCAGATTTGCGACGGCGAGGGTTCGCCGGAGATTTGGTTTCTGATGTCGCTAAATAGATTTGATACAACGTGAACCGAACAAAGATTTCTCTTTAACGGTACTGGAGAATTTTATTTGCGGCATCGCTGAAGAGAATCGAACATGGTAGTGTGATATCAAGATCTTTAAGCTCTGAAGTTAGGGTTTGTTGGGAACAATTGCCAACGAGTGAAGAACGATCGACGACGGTATTGCATGGAAAGATTTCTGATTTGATTTGTCTGGATCTTTATTAGGGAAGACGAGTGAAAAATAAAGAATCATGAAATCAAGATCTTTATTTGTTGAGGACAAGTGAAAAGAAGAAGAATGATTTTTTGAGTTACAGTATTAGGCAAGTGAATGATTTGTTGAAAGATGGGTGAAATCAAGCATTTTTTTGGGTTAAGAGAATCAAAGATCTTCATTTGTTATGTATCAGGATCAGAATATTATTGGGTTACGGTATTACATCGGTGGCATTTTGTTCAAGCCTTTAACTATTTTTTTATTTTTTTTATTCAAGTAATTACACTGTTGGCATTTTGTATTAAAAAAGTGAAAAATACACAGGTAGCGTGTCAGATCAATTAATGAAGTGCTAACTAAGCGTTGATCCGGTCAAAATTGGCCAAAAGGTCACTATTGTAAATGGACTAAATTTTAGGGGGCCAAAATTTTCATTTTTTTATTAGGGGGCCAAAATCGCAACATTGATAAACTTAGGGGGCCAAATCTGTAGTTAAGCCTATATTTTATACTTAAACAAATTCATACCGTCTTTAAATCAATATAAAATATATATTTTTAATTGGAACACACTTATTCATAACCATGTGAATTAAAAATATATATTTTAATCGTAGATATAATAAATTAGAAGGAATAATTCATGAGCTATGATCCTCTCTATTTAGTAGTATCTCCATTTTTTTTATTTGAAAAGATAAAAAGATAATAAATTTTAAAAATAATTAATGATGATGGGACCCATCTTTATATTGTAAGTATAATATGATGATACAAAGAAATTTGAAAAAAAATATAAAATAATTAATGATGATGAAATCCACTTAACAATATCATATGTTATCTATTTTTTTGTGTCGATCTCACTCTAAATTAGATACTCCATTTATTTTGACAAATAAAAAGAATTTTTACTCGTGTGTGTTTTGTTGTTGTGTATGTCACGAAAAGATCTTTCTTATTTCCTACCGTAAGATCCAAAAAATAAAAATAAAATAGTGAAATGCACTCCTATATCTCCCTCTTAATATATCATCAATTGAAAATTTCGGTTGTTTTCCAGTGATAGGGACTTTAATTTTTCTTGCTGTTAATATGCATGTCCACTAAATGCTTTGATTGGGACTCAAAAGTTCCTGTTCACTTACACGGGCACTCCTTTTATCTATGCACTGGCTTCAAGCTCATAGGTTTCATTCTCAAATCAACTTTAATAAAAATAAATCTGAGTATAATATAATTGTAATACACTTACAAAAAGCATAGGTATGGTCATGGATATTGCTGTCTTTCAATTTATTGAAGGTATGGATATTGTTCAATCGAGTTTATTCTTTTTATCTTTATATTCTTAAAACCCGACGAAAACATGAATGATAAGAGTATGAACACGGTATAACATAAAACTGAAATATCCCTTCCTCAGGTTTATATGTCCCAAGATAACACTTTAAACACTTTTCGAGAAAGGGAAAAAATAAAACAGGATAGCTCCAAACTTTTTATCCCTAAAAAAAAAAAATCTCCAAACTTTTTAAGGCATGTCCAGTTTGCTAGATGCATGTTTGTATTTGCTGCGAATTTAACAAAATGAGTGACAAATTGACAATTTAGATTTGATAAAAACTATACCCCTTAGATTTCAACAAAACTACGGTGGTATTATGTATAAAAATTAGTTATACTAGTAAGTTACATTAATTTAAATAAAAATGCTTATTTGGTCACAAACACAAATATAAAATATTATGGATGATTTCCACCAGTTGTGTGACGGGTGTTCAAACCACCACAATAGGTGCTGACAACACCTTAAATTGCTGCAACTCTATTTATTTTGTGTTGTGTTTAACAAAACTTACCTTTTATCCAAACATTATATTGTGAGTCATAAGTCAAACACACACATTACTTGAAAAAAGTGACGGTTGAATAAGCGAAAAAAAATCATATCTTTGAGTACCTTAAGGTTTTGGATAAAGATATTGTATCCAAGGTACTATTGTCTCCCTCATGGTATAAATAATTAATCTTAATAATTTCTTTCACTTTTATTACTACATTATTGATTAGGTAAATAATGAGCCTCCATCCACGAAACTGCTCAATTAGCCTTTCTAGTGGCTCATTTAAGTTAGACTTAGACCAGTCAAATGTACTGCCTCTTCTACCTTGCATGGGAACGATTTACTGATTTAATAAAATATTTCAGCATTTTTATTTTATGTGCCCATCCATATTCTATTCTATATATAGACCATTACCTTTTTGTCACACACCAACTTTCCTTTTGAGTACTTCATTACTATCATCACCACTCTTTCTTAAGAACAATCTAATTGCATATTCAAACTCATCATGGCAGCTTTTTCATATCAATACCATCCTTTCCTTGTTGACTCATCATTCATGCTCAACATGAACACTGCTTCTCCTCCTCCACCTTCACAGTTTCACCCTCTTCATCAAGATATTATTAACTGTGTTGATCAACAAAGCTCCAAAGTTACTACCATAACTGAGAATGAACCTTCTTCTTTCACCAAAAACCTTAGTCCACAGTCTTCCATGGTTCTGGACAAGCTTGAAAATGGTGATGAGCAGGTTACTCAGAAAAGTAGTCCTACAGAGAAGAAGAGGAGAACCAGAAACAATACTAACCCTCAATCTCATGTAATAATATTAATGATTTCTGTTTCCATCTCCATCATATATATATCACTGCTAGAGAAACTAAAATTATCAATCAAAATTATATACATAAAAAATATATAATTCCTATGACAGAATTAGAGTTATGTTTAACGTTTTTCTTTTCTTAAGAACTTAAGAAAACTTTTAGCACTTTTTTTATACCATAGTTTCATTAATTATACACATGTGTGTGTTTTGTTCCTCTTATGAATTGAATTGATTATTTTGTACTGAATTTGTTAGTAATTAAATATGACAGGATAATGCAGCAGAAGGGAAAAACAAGAAACAGAAGAAAAACAAAGAAGATGAGAAGGCAAAAGCAGAGAAAAAAGATCAGAGAAAGTGTTTAGATGAGCCCCCAACTGGCTATATCCACGTCCGAGCAAGAAGGGGTCAGGCCACTGATAGCCACAGCCTTGCTGAAAGGGTATAGTATTTTCATTTCATGTGGGGTCCACTTGTATAATACAATTCCAAAAATGTCCCTTTTAGTTATCTTCATGTCTCATTCTGAATGTTGCAAATTGAATTAAATTGGAGGAATTATATTCAGGTAAGAAGAGAGAAAATAAGTGAAAGGATGAAGAAGTTGCAGCAACTTGTGCCAGGCTGTGATAAGGTAGGTCAAGTAAAACCTTCATGACAGCACATATAGGCCCATGCAATTAAAAGTCTCAAAATTATACTGTTGAAAATAATATCTTTAATAATAAACATTCTATTTTTCAAAAAATATAATTATTCATGGACATTTTTCTCCCTTTGTAACCAGGTAACTGGAAAGGCTCTTATGTTAGATGAAATAATCAATTATGTTCAGTCTTTACAGAATCAAGTGGAGGTAACATCAATATTCTCAAGCTGTTTTGTGGTTATTTATTTATTACTGAAAATGTATAAATATACTAACAAGCTATATGCTCTCTATTTTTTCAGTTCTTGTCAATGAAACTTACTTCCGTGAATCCTATGTTCTATGACATGGCAACAGACCTAGACACTCTTTTGGTTAGACAAGAGGTGAGTAATAAAAATCAGTGATATATGATGATTCACATGTAAGGTATAATAATGAAATTAACTAACTAACAATTAGTATGTTTGAATTATCAGAAATTAAATAACTTGGCATCACCATCAACATTATCATCTGTGTCACATTGCAATAGTCCTAAACAAGGCACAACTTTTGCTGATACAACAACCATGACTCCAACCAACATCTTCCAAGCTGCTAATGACTACCTTTTGGATACTTCAGCTTCAATTTTTCTACAAGGGCAAAGGTCATCAAATGTTGTCTCTGAGGTATAAAAACAAAAATAACCAAAAAAATTATTTAATCCTTAAATGGATGTAATTATTCTTTTCTTATTCTGACATAAAATAACATTTTCAGGATGCTAGTCATTTTTGGGAGGTAGAAGAGCAGAGACAAAAGTTTCTTCATTCACATGGATTCAACAGCAACTTATGTTCCTTTCATTAATTTAAAATTCACAGAGGTGCATGCCCTACAAAACTACCAACATGTTTGTAAGCTCTCAAATCCTGTCTCTTATATTATATTATATAATTTAATTTACTTAATAATTCTTGGTTTCTAATACTTATAATTTTTTTTTCTTCAGGATTTTTAGCTTTTTTACATTAGGTAAGGAAATTCCAAAAAGCAACACAAGAGTTGAACCAGAAAGAAGTTACTCCTATGGATTAACACTTGGTATAAAACAATATGAGTACATTAAAAGGTATCAAAATGAATGGATGAAGAACCGAAAATGACAGAAAATGCAGACCAAATATAAGACCATATCTTTTCTAGATTTGTTGTTCCGTTTCAGTTATTTTTGACTCTTATGTTGCACAAATTCCGAGAGACTAGTATTGATCCTAGCTAAGTAGACATTGAAATTTATGTCATTGTAAATTATTGAAGTAGTGATTGATTCTTGTGGTGGCAGTTATTCTGTTGGTACAGTTATTTAATTTTTATCATTATTGAGAAATGAGAGGTTGAATACATTATTGGGCAAGGCCATGCATTTGTTGGTCTAGGCCTAGCTAGATTTATGTATATGAATGATCTGCAGAATCGTCTGAGTTTTGGCATCATTATACTGTATGCATGGTTACTACTGTGTACAATTTATAATATTATTTTTTTACTATTTATGGTTTCAGCTGTATGGTTTTTCCTACTATAACAACACCATTCATGTTTTGTTAATGAAATGGTCCAGCTCGAGTGAAAAATCAAACAAATTGTTAAGAGTTTGAAACACAATGATAATTCATCTTCTTGTGATTATTAAGTTACTCCATGCAGTAATTAGTTTTTTCAAATTAATAATTGTCTATTAATTCCTTACACAATTAGGCAATTTCTTTCACGATCACATCAACAATCTCATTTCTGTATGCAAATTTACTGCGTGACACGACAAAGTAGATTCTCTAACTTTGAAAATCGAAGAGTTTATACTTCGTTTGGTTCCACGTCAGTCTCACTAATTTCGCGTCCCAATGTCAATTTGTACGTGATATTGTGAAGCTATATTTTCAAGCTTTAGCTCAAACGCACGTTATATATAGGTTATCATGCCGCGAAAATAATAACAAGCTTAGTATATTTACAAAAGATTATGGTTATTATAATAAAATTATTTAGATAAGATAGACAATTCAGACAATCTCTATACTTAGACTTACCACTGTGTACATGGTTATTCTTTTTGTATTCTAATTTTAGTAGTTCCTTTCAATGATGGGGTTGTGTTTGTGTATATAGGTAATCTTACAAAAAGAGAATTACTAGCATACGTAATGACGTATGTCCGTTATCAATTTAATTTTTCTGTAGGAAAAAAACAACTATGTTAATTCACTTTCACTTAAATGATACAAAAACAAGTATAGAAATTGACATGACAAATTTTTGTTTTAACAGACAAGGATGTTATGTCTTTTTATGTGGATAGAACTGTCAAACTGTGGAGAAAATCTTGCATGTTTTTAGGTGCATGTGCTATGAGAACACACAACAATTCTTCCCAAGCTCTGTACCAACCATTAATACTAAAATATGGAGTGGTAGTGAGTAGTGACCAAGATAGAAATTGTCAGGTGCAGAAAATGACATTTTAGAAATGGACTAGATGCTGTTGATTTTTTTTTCTTCATGATCACTATGGTGAGCACATCCAAGTCATTTTGGATCAAGATCAGACAACCTCGTTTTGGAGTTTGTATTTTTTAATAAAATATTAGTAATTTTGTGATAAATTATGTTACAATTAACAAAGGATAATTATTATCAACATATGAATTCAGAACAATAGCTGCTTGGATATTGGCTATTATCTAGAGCTTCCATATATAAATGAACATATTCACTGAATGGTAAAGGGATTGGGAGATGGTGGTGTGAACAAAGAGAAGTTTCTTTTGATTACTTAGAACTAGAATGGGTGTGACATCTACAACTGTCTATCCATATCGTCAAATTAAGAATATTAGCCCTCAAAGCAAAAATAAAATGCGACAAAGACTAGCTTCCTTTTGCTTTTTTTTTTCCTCAGCTAAATGTGGGTCCTGATATACCAAAGGATTGAATGAACAATACTTGCCACTCAATCTATCTACCTCACAAATTAATGCCACTTCTTCAATTCTCTCTCTTTTTTTTTTTTGAAAAGGCAAAATTAAATTAAAAGGATCTATGCTATGCACAAGGAGTGCTAAGAATAGATCAAAAGAGAGTATACAAGAGTTTGAAATGTGGTGGCATACACATTAAGAACTTCTTCAATCCTCTTGGTTTCTCTACTTATGAGAAGTAAATGTCTTGGGTATACAAAAGGAAAAAAAGCAGTACTTACTTAATCTCAAAATATTGATTTTTTTTTTAGAGGGATAAAAATATAGAATTTTATTCAATAATTAATCACCATAATTAAAAAAGTTTCCAATAAATATTAAATTTATTAACATTTGACATTATTTTTTGAGTTTATCATTCATAATATATAGGGTTAAATATGTTTTTAGTCCCTCTAAGTATATCAACTTTTATTTTTGTCCTTCTTAAATTTTCTTTGAACTTTGGTTCCTCTAAATGTTATGTTACCAACTTTAATATTTGTTTTTTTTACAAAAGACATTAAAATATCATTAACTTAATAACTTAACAATTTAATGTTTAATTTAAAATTATAGATAAATCAATAAGGATTAATTATTAAATAATTAAATTAATAATAATATTTTAAAGTCTTATCTAAGATACGTCATTAAAGTCGAATAAAATCAAAGTCTTCTAGCCAATAAAAAGTTAGTTTGTCGTCAATAATAATATGGATTTTTTTTTTTGGAGGGAAATAATAATATGGATGTTGTTGTTGGTTGAAAATATACATGTTTGAAGTCCTACATTGCTTATAATTAATGAAGCGAAATGCTAAAGAGTGCCCTTGAGACATTGGTTAAGAGGACAAATTTAAAAATGTTGTATTGGGAAATGGTGAGAAGTGATAGATTTGACTTTTTAAAAGTTAAAAAATTGCTGAATTTAATGCAAACTTACCATTTTTTATTTCATTAACTGGTGTCCTTAAGGCACTGGTTAACATAACCCATTAATGAAAAGGAAGAGGTAGTGCAAGACAAGCAATGTTGCTTCTTGAAGTGCAAGACAAGTAATGTGCTTTCTTCACTTGTTTACTTTTTCTTGCTTGACAAGTCTTGTAGGTCACAATGTTGTTTCTGAAAGTGCAAGACAAACATAGTGATGTTTGTATATTCATTTATGCGTTACAAGATGTATCCGTCAGAAACACTTTAATCTTGTATTTGACTTTTTCTTTTCTCTTAAACTCTTGCCTTAGAGTGTTGGGAGATGTAGTTAGGTATTTGCTTTGGAGGGTGTGAGTGTAGTGGGAGACAATGAGTGTTTGAGAGTAGTTTATATGTTGTGAAAATTTGTATATAGTCGCATTCTCTAGTTTTAAAATTTTCACGTTATATTCTTGTGTTCATGTTGTGTTCCCTTAGTTTCTCTATCCCAAATTTTACAACAATCATTTTCTTGTCTTGTTTTAAAGTTTTCACACCTTGTGTTCATATTTCTTGTCTTGTGTTGATGTTGTGTTCCCTTAGTTTCTCTATCCCAACATTATTCTTGTGTTCATGATGTGTACCTTAGTTTCTCCATCCCAATTTTTTCCAACAGTGCTAGATTATTATATAAAAATAATGTTGTAGATGATGTGTTCTTAGCTTATCAAGACGGATGAAAATCAATGTCGGATAAAATCAAAGTCTTTTTTTTGTGGGTAGGATAAAAACAAAGTCTAAGGCTTGACAAAAAAAAAAAAGTCTAAGGAAGAGAGACATATGATATGGTTCGCAAGCAATAAAAAATCAAACCAGTACACATAAAATCAAATGAAGTGGAGAGAGATATAGACAGTCCACGTGAAGTACGTGTTCATCCTGTTTTGTATGTCGACTCTCTTGTTGCATTGTCTTCTCCAATCACACCCACCTTCATCTTTCTATGGGTCATTTCCCTATATATTGAGATACTATATGATCAACTTGGTTCTTATGTGTCTTGTATAACTGGCGTTTGGTATTAGAAAAAACAATAAAAATATATCTCAATGTTTATTCAACCATGTCTAATCATACCCCGTTTAGTTAGTCTGCTCTAGAACCTACTACTTCCTTCCAAATTATCTTATGTTTATATTTGTTAATTATTATGCAAAAGATCTAGAGAAAGTGGAGTGATTAGTTCAATATTATTATTTTCATATCATGACCCATTCCTTCAATGCTGGAATTGGACATTATTATAAAACACAAACTACTATTATCGCGGATGATTGGTGCATGTTTGTCCAAAAAAAATCTTGATCAAGAAAAAGTTAATTGTTATCTTTAAATGTGTAAGGGGTCTATATATGTAAAAAAAATTGTAAGGGTTTGTCGCTGTAATCTATGAATTCGTTATAATATTATTGAAATTTTATTATGTTTAAACATGTGACATAGTCTCACATATTCAAAAATAAAAATGGTTATTAAGAGTTTGACGTAAGCAGCTTGGTTGATAAGAAAAGAGTCCATGAAGGAATTTGAAGTAGGAGATCATACGTCCAATCCCCGAAAATTAACTACTACTAACATATTGTATATTCATCGACTTTTATATTATTTTTCTTTCTATTCATCGGACGTCTACGTTTATTTGTACATGGTATTGGAATACTGATTTTTTTTTCTCTAAATACCACTTTTTTTTAATGAAAAAAGCAACATGAAAGTTGCAACACAAGTCCCAACCAAACGAGTTTGAATGGACAAGGTGCTGCTAATTGTTAGCAATAAAGAGAGTTGTTAGTACCAAAAGAAATTAATGTTGTGCATATTTGTTGCTCACCAACACATCCATCTGCAATTCAGGGGTCCCCATTGTTTTGCTCAAACAAGGTAGGGTCGTCTTCCCTAAACTGACAAGTAATGCAGTACCGGCGTTGTCTCTGGTCGATATGTACAAATAATTTCGAGCTTATTTTAAGTGGTCAAATGGGAGAGGTAATGTTGTTTACTTGAGTTAAGAGGAGAGCATAACCTCTATTATGGTACAAAGAACCATATGTTTGTGTTAATTTTAGTGTGTAGTCTTGACAAGTTAAAAGTAAGTTTTAATACATATGCAGATATCTAAATGATAAAGCACTTTGACGTTTAATTAGATTCATGTCATTTTCATGGCAAAATCATGTCAACGTATAACACTCTATTGACTATTTTGATGTTAGTGAATGAAGAATGTATGCAGTTTGGCGGTCTGTGAGTATAATCGTCGAGATAATGAATTACTAACGAAAACACCAATAAATTACACTACAATTAACATAAGTGTTACTGTCGATAAGAGTCTCATATATTAGATGGAAAAGTATATGTTAAACAGTATACAAGAGAGATGACTCGTAATTTAATATCTTAAGGTTTTAGATTAAGATGTGAAATTCAACTTACCTATATGATTGCTCAAAAGTTCAATGTGATGATCCCATAGACCATTCATGAACTAACAATAGTATTAGAACCAATGGTTGAATCGGCTCCTGGTGTGGCACTTGTCACACCGGGCCTAGTTCAAGTCCGCCCCAGACCATAGCTGTTTGAGGTGAAGAAATTTACATAAACAACATGATCATGATACATATGAAATGACTTCATGATGTATGATAATAAATTGGTTGAGACTTTCAGAAAAATCTTGACATTTGGATGAATTATCACATTGAGTTAAAAATAATCACCCGATCGAGTTTGAACACCATATTTATTAAAAAGGTGAATTTAGACACAATATATTCATCCAAAACTTGAAAACATTATATATGTGTGTGTGTGTATGGATTTTCACATATATGTTATGTAATATCTATTCTTTCATCCAATGAGGAACTTTCAACTCACATTTAACACATCAACATTCTCTCGCTCAAGTGCGAGACTTTCTACGTCCTTAATTTAACACCATGAACCATTCTCACACTCTCACCAAGTCGAATGAGACTAAACACAATTAGTATTTCTAGAAGAGCCTAAAAGCACTGCGATAAATCATCACATTGGATTAAGAACAATCATACAAGTAGATTAAACACCACACCTTAACCTAAAAGCTTAAAGTGTTTTGTATATACGTTTTCTAACTTGTATGTTTCTCAACATCCAAATTTTCATCCAATATAAGACTTTTAGCTGTCACTTCGCACAACAACCATCTCCCCTCTAACTTAACACATAAAGTTCTTATGTGTCAAGTTTTAAAACAAGTTTACTTTAATATTTAAGTGTAAATCAATTCATTTCAAACATTTTTTACTAAAATTTGATCACATTCACCATTTGGCCAATATTTTTTTCAACTTTAGAAGCTACTTTAAACTTGAAAAAAAAATATAAATAGAGCAAGGTTGTTTTGTAGCTTCATTATTTTCTAACTAGTTTAAAATATATTTTAAAGAAAAATTGTTTGATAAAATATTTTTACAAACTCATATTTTTCTATTAATAAATATAAATGAATACATTAAGGCAAAAAAAATTATGATATAAATAAAAAATCATATAAAATAATAGATTTAGAGAACTAAAATATTTAAAGATGATTTAATAATGGGATAAAAAAATATAAGCAATGGTATTTAATATTAATATGTATAAGTTTAATCAGAATCAAAATTTCATAAAATACACTGTTTGTAATTTATACGCATTAACACAATGAAACAAACGGACAAACGAGCACAGAGTGTCCTTGAAAACGCTAGTTTCAATAAAGAAAACGTAAAGAAATGGCAACGAATGTTGTTTTTTACAATAGATGAATAGTACAAATATACGTGAGTCCCCGGTCCTTATTTGTTATTAGATTGAAGAAAAAAAATGCTAGCATTAACTTTTGGAGAAGGTCCTTATTCTTTGATCTTATTCACTATTTAATATTTTCAGAGCTTTAACAAAAATGTGTTTTATCAAATTTTTACAGTTAAGGAGAAGATAAGTTAATAAAACTTTTGACAGAAAAAGCTGGGTCAAATATTAATACTTAAACTTTTCATGTTTCTTAATCAAATAAATTAAATGGCATGTTTAATAGTCATAATAAGATAGAGAAAACATATGATAAACAATTATATCTCATCTCAATGGAGGAGTGTTTGATGAGATCATAACTCATAACCATAGTTGTTTGTAGACTTTTGTTTTTCATGCGACACAAGGGTTCGACTAAAGCCCCACCTTTGATAGAAAAAAATAGATGATTTGATATGAGTCCTTGAGGTTTTTAAAGTCAAAATTGTCACCAAACAAATAATAATAACAATAAATTACCCTTAAAAAAAATTAATTGAGACCGGATGGACTAGTTAGCGCATGCTTATTGTGAGTCAAGAATAAGTACATGTATCTTGCATGAACAAACCTTAGTAGACGCTAGCTAATCATGAGTTTGGGAGTATAATTATGTTTCTTTTTCTGTTTGTAATCATGTATGATAGTCAGTGTTTTGCTTTTTATCATGTCAAATACTAATGCTTAATGGGAAAATGTTGATCAAACCTTAATCCTTGTTCTAATTAACTTATTTGTCGGGGTACATATGATTTTGCTGAAGTTATATGTAGCTGTGACACTGACACCACAACTTTCCCCCAACAAACAAAAACAGTGATTAAAACACAATCGTGCTTATGTGAATGATTAATTTCAATTGAAATTGACAATTATAAAAGGGTGGCTGTAATCTCTATTATGTAGAGGACATCAATCACTCATTCCATTGCCAGAAACAATATAGATTAATAAACTCAAGTTATTGAAAAGTTATCGAATAATTATAATTAAAATAAAATGTCCAAAACTATCGATAATAATAATAAGAATGAAAAAGTATTTTTCATATTTATTTAAGTAGGTTGTGAGAAACTTTAGTATTCTTTATAAAAATAAAGTTATGCACAAGTTAAGGAACTTAAAATAGAATTAAAAAATAAATTTTATATTTAAAAGATAATTTTTAAAATTTTTAAGACATTGAATGAATGTGCAATTTCCCAAAAAAAAAAACTACATTTAGTTTTTTAATTTATGTCTCAAGGGCACAAGCTAACATTTATCTAAAAAAAAAATAGTGTAATTTGACTTAGGCATAACGTAGGCTAGACCATAGACATCTATTATACGTCAGTATTACTTATCCCACGCCTAGAGGTAGGGAATAGGGATAAGAGCAAGAGAGAAGAGATGATCATTTACCTATTATCCTCACGAATCCTTTAGAGAGGTGATAGTCTTAATTAGAAGGGAGAGGGACCAGGGTGATGTGAGTGTGAGAGGGCTGGGGACGGTGCAGACCCAATGTAGGGGTAGAGACCCACCTACTGTCCCACCAACCAGGCAAAAGAAAAGCAAACTTGGCCTCATGGCCATGGCCCCTTAGCTCATTGAATTGCCTTGTCCCTTTTGTCTTTGAGGAAGAAGGTTTGAAGAAGATAGAAGGTGACATTGATTTATTAGGAAGGTACCCATAACTCTTTGCACCTTGGACATGGCATGTCCCAACAATGTGTTTTATTTTTTTTCTTTATTTCTTATTCAACTCTTCTTGTCCCTGCTTTATTTCAATTACCCACCAACCATCTTCTCTAAAAATATATTATTTGAGAGATGGTATTAGATGTTGTTATTTTTCTTGACATATTGTTAAAACTAAACGCCAAAAAACAAAAGATATTGTTAAACTTATAATATGCTATAGTTTATATCAACACCAACAAAAACCTGCTCACAAGCATGTATGTCAAGTGGTGGTACTAAGTTAATTTTCATAACTACTTGCTCATGTTCTCCACTCTTCAGTGCTCTTTTCCACCAAATCTATAAACATTAAAATTACGAAATGAGACATATTTTAGTCAAATTTTCATATAATACCAACAAATGTTCCATACTCTTATCAGTCTTACTCTAACGGTGTTTAATGAATTATGAAAAACATGAAGTTAAATTTTTTTCATATAATACCAACAAATGTTCCATACTCTCATCAGTCTTACTCTAACGGTATTTAATGAATTATGAAAAACATGAAGTTAAATTTTTTTTGACAAGTTGTCCACATCCAGATGATAGAATTCAATAAATATTGGTAAACAATATCACTAGGTGTTGACGATTGCTCTTTATGTACCAAATGATTGGCCTCAAGCACCCACCGAACAACAGCTGTTGTTCAGCGCTTTTGAGATCGGTTGAGACACTTTTTAAATCAGTTCATCTGATTTAAAAATTGTTCCCGGATGGTAGTTAACTACCGTTTGACTTTTTTGGGTGTCTAAAGAGCAATACCTCTATTTGTTTCGTCAGTCCAATCAGATGTGGATCAATATGGGTCTGTTGGGCCATGACATAGAATCCACATGATAGAAATTGACAATTGCTTTTCTGACATATAAAACTTCATAATAACACATGAAAATGATATTTTTGCCCCCAACAGTAGTTAACTACCACTGGATTGATCCGGCGGTAGTTAACTACCGTTGTACACCAACACAGCTTTAAAAAAAAAAAAAAAGACATTAAAAAAACTCCAACAATACCGTGGAGTATGAAAATATGATTATGTGTTTGTCATGAAGAAAGTGAATAATTGCCTCTGGGTTGTAATACAAATAGGTCAATTTTTTAATGGCTTTTATGATTTATCTGATTTATTGGAGCATCTTTGTCCAGATACTACTCTTTGTCGATATACCCAAATACAATTAAAATCATCATATACATCTCTTTCACACCCCAAAACTGATTCAAATATTATTCAAATGAAGAGCTTAAATCAAATTTACATCTAATTTTAAAATACTTTTAATAAAAATTCTAGATCTGAGATACAAATTTAATTCATGCACTTCTTATTCCTTCCTCATTCAAAAAATCATTTCTAGATCTGAAGAATAAAATTTTGTTGAGTTTGGCAAATATAAAAGCTTTTGCACAATCCATACACGTTCTTACCTTATCAAGTTTTTTATTTATTTTTTTATTTGTGGAGATTTAAGAGTGGAAAAAGAGAAGATGGGGAAGAATAAGATTAACAGTGAGTTATGGTTCCATGTACGAGAGAGAAACAAAATAATGAATTACCAGGCTAAAGCTAAATGTGGCCACCAAATAATATAGGCATAAATTGATGATAGGAATTCAGCGTAGTTAACTACCGTTGGGGGCAATTTGATATTTTTCATGTGTTATTATGAACTTATGGATGTCAGAAAAATAATTTTCATAGAAATTAGATGCACTAGATATATTTGACAGTTTCTTTTTCCACCCTCCACATTTGTTTCAGATTATATAATATGAAATGTTGTAGAATGTTGAAGTATTCTTAACAGGTTTTTACACCTTTTGGATTATATAATAAAAAATGCTATAAGGTGCATGAAAAGCTAGTAGGGTGGAATACAAAATTGTCGACATATTTTGCTATTTTGTTTGTCACAAACTTAAGAATCATGAGTTTCAAAAATATCTTCTGTAAGGCTTAAATTATCTTGTACTCCGTTTTTCCGATAAAAAAAAAACTCTGCTTGGATCTGAAACATTGCCCCTTTGATATGTGAGCAGTTCTTTTTAGGTTCCCTTAATGTCTCCTAGACCCCCAAACAATTTGAGAGATAACTTCCGGATGCCATTTTTATAAAAAAATAAAAATAAACACATAAGGAAGATAATTATCGGATGACATTTTTGGGTACAAAAAGATATCCAAGAGGCCGAAAAGGAAATCCTCTTGATTTGTTAGTACCTTAGTAAGCTAAAAAAATACTTTTGAGCATGGACTGGCATAACGATGAGCTCGCCCCCAGTTGTTAGATATGAATAATCTTTTGTTGACAAAGGGTTATATACTTGTGTTGTTTGTTCTAATAATTTTAATTTTCATTAGCAAAACATGAAAGAAACTGGAGCAAGTTTTTAAATCAAACGGGGTTGGGAAAGTTAACCAATACTACTGAATTTGATTTGTATTCATATTTTTTTATAAAAGACTGCCAACTTAGACATGAATCTTCTTTCAAAAAAACCTTAGACATGAATCTCCCTTAAACAAATTAGACAGGAATCTCATTAATTATGTTAACACTTTAGGACCTACGTTACGGTATCGTTTAAGATTATCGACTATCCCAAAAATCAATGTGTGTAATTTCAACGTTTTTGTTTTTTCACAAGTGTTTTAAGTTAAGCACACTCAACTATAAAGTTTTTATGTTCGTAACTTTTGAAAAGAAGGTGCATTTTGCTTTTGTTTTTACAACTTGTTGATATGTATAATATTAATCAATTCTTATAAGCCTTTATTTAACTATATAGTCTCATGTTTGCACAACTTAATGGTTTCATTCGATCTCTGAAGTGAATTTGATTCATTCAGTGTAACATTAAAGGTTCTCTTGAAGAATCTTTATCAAGTTAAAATAAATGCATATTATAAAAAATTAAGAAAGCCAAGTTCATTACAAAGAAAGTCATGCAGATAAATAAATAATAAACATAAAGTTTTATATAATTTGAGTGTAAAGTAGATAGTATAAACGTTAATTAACAACTTAAATCTAGATATTATAGATACATTATAATAAATTACGAGTTTTTGTTAGGTATCAGAATAACAAAATACTTCCGCACGATTAAAATAAGAGATGAGAAAAGAGAGGAAATGAATACACAATATTACGGTAGAAACTATTTTTTCACTCTAACTCCACGGGAACAAAACACTTTATGTTGTGTTAGTTTGTTCTTTGATGGGATGATTTCCTTCACTGCCAATGCCTTCAATTTACAGTGGAGTGATTTCACAATTTCATCTATTCCATTTATTGCATTTTCAACTTTGTGCCGTAAACTAGAATGGAAACATAGGAGATTATGAGCAACAATGTTTGACTTCCATCTAAAGTGGCTTTTCACAATGTTCATATTTGTTGCAATAACAACATTTGATTGTCTTACTTTACATTTTAGTCACTTTAGAAGATTATTGTCTAATTTGACTTCCTTCTCAAATTTATGCGAGTAAAACCAAAACCTAATTATTTTGTATCTTCATTATTGATTTATTTTGTTAATATAATGAGGACAGAATAGGTATGGAAATTTTGTGTGGCATGCATAACGCTCAATTGACTTCTAATTGAATTTGATTGAGCTATGAAGAGTTATGAAAGTTTTACACTTAGTGCAAGTTTATAGAGTTTGACGGTTTTGCTTAGGGGTGACAATTTAATCTACTAAATTCATATTCATTCAATCCGTCAAGTACAAAATTCTACCAATCCATTCATTAGGGGTGGCAAATTGGATAGATTGAATGGATATAAGTTTAGATCAATATGAAGGCTCCATACATATGTGGCGTTTTTGGTTGAAACTAAGTGGCTACATACTTTGCAATCAGCCAGAATAGTTCAGGATTCCTAAATACAACTCACATAAGCATGTAATACTCGCATGTTCGAAACCTTAACAAGCAGCATACTTCATTGTTTGAAAAAAGTTATGTAGTTTATAGGGTTGATGGAAACTTTCTATATGATTATTATAGGGGACAAATTCTTGCAGTAGTAGGCAGAGATCTAATAATCAAATGCTTCTAATTGCACGGTCATTGTTGAAAGTGAGATAGAGGAGTGTAAGAACAACTGTAATATAAAATGTAACATAAAACAAAACATCTTATATTGCACAATTATTTACCAATATTTACCAATATTCTAAGGAGTTGACATAAATACATAAATAAAAGGAGTTGACAAATGTTTTATCATTCGTAGAACAAACATCGATATCTCAATTTCCTCCCAATAAGAACAATTCTCAAGACGAATGTTTTATCTCTTCTTCTACTACCTCTTCCACTTTTGCATGCTTATCCTTAAATATTACATCATTCATAACCTTCTAAATTGCCCATAAAGTCGCATGTCTAATCAACAAGAATTATGTCAGCTTTGTTATAGAAGAAGCAAAAGCTTTCTAGCAATATGAAGAAGAAGAAAAAAGATCGGTTATAAGTATATTTTGTTTTTCATGTGAAATTGTTTTTGTTGTTATGTAAATCGGTATCTCCGCACGCAATTGTGAAGACCGATTGTAAGACTTAAATGCGCGATAAAACCTCTCGATGAGTTTTAAGGCAACTGTATGTTTAAGCCTGGATTTGAACTCATGATCTTGATTAAATTAGGAGACAATGTGTCATTTCATCAAAACGCTCTTGAATATTTTCATGTAAAATTTCTAAAATAAAATAAATGAATAGTTAAATATTTGATAAGGTACTCTTATTAAGTAAATTAATAGTTACATGACATTTAACAAGAGCTCGGTATTTAACCACAGGGATGGCCCAGTGTAAATGCAACAAGGTCTTTTGCAAAGAGCCTCAAAATAGAGGGTCCTCAAAATATAGAAAAAAACTTGTGCTTGCAAACGAAATCTGTCATTAAATGTCTTTTTTTTTAGGTAAAAGTCAAGTCAAGAATGCAATAAGTTTGTTGAAAATTTTCATTTGTCTATAAGTAAAAGTTATGTTTGAGTCATTGCGTGTATATTTAACTACAATATAGATGTTTGTCACTATAGGTGGTGTTAGATTTTTTCCTCCAATACATTTTAAATGAAAATTGTCAAAATTACAACAGATTCTTTGAATTATGGGGGACGACATTATTTAGCCACATCACCCCCCTCTTATAAATGCATTTTCTGATTTATCGTACAAATAGTGAATTTTTATTAAATGATGTATAAAAAATTAATAGTTTTTGGAAATTTGGTATCCTACTACACAAGGATTGAACAATTAACGGAGCGGGGGGAATAGCTTATGCAAATTTCTACACAACGGTTTATCATGATAAATAAGTTGTTTATCCAAACATGCCTTAAATTTGTTTCTGTCATATCAGACTTACTCGCTAGTTCACTTGGACACAGCAACTGAAGATTCCTATCGTTTCGTTCACTGTCTTCACTCTCTATCTACTCTTCTTCAGCAACCACCACATATCTCGCCGGAGACGGAAGAAAATGGAAGAAGTTCCGCCACCGGAGGTCCAGATAAACGGCGGAGCAACAACCGTAGCAACACTACCCCCTTCCGAACCTCACGGATCGAAGCGGCAGCGCCGACCCAGCGTCCGATTAGGCGACATCGGAGACCAACCTTCCGATTCCCACCCTCGCCGCAGTTCAAAATCATGGCGATTCGGCTTTGGCAACGTCTCAGGTAAACCCTCAAAGACTCGTCCTTTGACCAATTTGACTTCCGTTTCTGATTTCGACGAAGACGTAGAAACAACCAACACCGACGGTGTAATCATTGGTAGCTGGAAAGTGAAAAAGGGTTCCAAAAGACCAAGATCGAATTGGGTTTCTTCGCGAATCGATGAAGGTGAAGATGTTGATAATGATAATGATAATGATAATGATAATGGTGACGATTTGTATCGAGATTTTGAAGGTGATAATTCGGGTAGTCGAATTCGTTCTTCGGAGAATTTAGGTGATTTTGATGCTAGGAATGAAGATGGTGGAAGAGGTAGTTGTGGTGAAGATGGTGTTAGGATTTGGCTTAATGGATTAGGTTTAGGTCGATATGCACCTGTTTTTCAAATTCATGAGGTTGATGATGAAGTTTTGCCTTTGTTAACACTTGAAGATCTTAAAGATATGGGTATTAATGCTGTTGGTTCTAGAAGGAAATTGTATTGTGCTATTCAGAAGCTTGGGAAGGGATTTTCCTAAGCTTCTTTTTCTTTTGTTGTTGTTGTAACCTTATATTCATATCATGTAGTTTGTGAAATTTTCAACCATTGCAAATTATGATGAATGCAATGAAATTTTCAACCTTCTATTTTTTTTTTTAGGTATGGTTAGGTTCTTTTATAAGTGCTAATTTTGTTTGAGTATATAATTGTAGGTGCATGTAACATTTATTAGTAAGGGGAATGTATGATGAATCTTATGAGGAAGGAAATGGAGAATTTAAGGATGTGTTATTTGTTTCATTTCTCAATTGAGTAATAAATGATTAATGTTATGCTTTTTTGGCTACTCTACCTATGTCTGGCTCTGTTGGTCTCATTTGTATTTGTGGGTATGTTGTTATTCTTCAAGAGTTACCATATAATAGTGCAATCAATACAAGTCATTTTTGTTTTAACATATAATATGACGTGGTTTCTTAGATTTGTTACTTTACCCTTTTCTCTTAGCCTCTATTTGGTAGTTATCAATGCTGTTAGGTATGTTTTGTCTGTTACAATCCTGTTGAACGAGTTGTGAAATTCTACTTGTTTAGTTAATCTGTTTGGGTGTTGACTATTCCATAACATTTTTTTCTTAGTTCTATGGGGAGTGTATTTCCATTGTTGGTAATGTTGGTATTACAAAAATTTATTCTTTTTAGTTCTTAAAAAATACTGTGTATACAAAATACTAATGAGGACTAAAAACAATCTATTTTTTAAAATGTGGAGATTAAACAAATAGAATAGTTATACTGACATAGTCAAATTTTGTCAATCTTAAAGACACATACATACCATGAAATAAAGAACTTCATTCCAGTTCAAGTCTCTCTGACAGCCAAAACAAGAAGATATAGACCACATGAAAAAAAATTCCTGAAATTAAGAACAGCATTTACTATCATGGTGATTCATCATAGATAGTAGTAAGATTAAGAACTTTGATATGATATGGGAAGAGTGAAGGTCTAGCATGTAAGATAAGAGACAGTCAAAAAGCCTAGGATAACCCGCCTGCTCGAAAACTAAACAAGGGACATACTCATCAGGTCCCATGTAATGGTTTTTAGCCAGGCAAGTCATCCTTGGCTTAGAAGGCATGACTCTTCATCTACATACAAGACCCCTCTCTCCTTTTTTACTAACTCCATATATCTGCTCTCTTCATCTGGTGTTAAACAGTGAAGGCAAACTTCCCCTATTTATAGCCTCCATTATACATGTATCATATCATATAATTCACATAAAAATGGCACTTTATTGGTATGTGCTGATATATTCCTCATTATCACGAATTAAATGTTATACATTGGCCTCATTCATAATTTTCCCTTGCTTCATTTTATCATATGTGCTGCAAGAGAAAGATTAATGACTTAAGAATATGTTCTTAAAACTTGGAGGGACCATGGATCCATTCATTTACATGCTAAGTGTTGCTCTTCTAGGCCATTGTGATGGCAGTTGACAATATAGCAAGTCAACTGCATGGTCCTGCGATAGTTAGTTTGTGTGTTGATGAACCAATTTGCAATCGAATCTGTTCAGTTTCAAAATCAACCTTTCTCAAACTCATCAATTTTTCAATCTTCTATTCTCGATTGTTATGTTTTGTCTTGTAATGATATACATTTTCACTTTCTAAGTTACTGCTTTCATGCTATCAGAAAGGGATCCATCGATATCTCAATAACTCAACATTTTATTTTAGGTCCCGTGACACTGACTGAAAACTAATCTTTATTAATAATATATGTCCCTTCAAAAAATAATCTATATATGTATTGTGTGTATATATATTTTTTTGAGGGAATTTAATTTGTAAAAACTAATTTAAATTAATTACCGCAACACTATGACCATATATATAATTTAATTTATCAATAATATAAATATAAAATATTTTTCACGTAAAAAAATCTATAAGTATTTTAGATTACCGATAAATTAGATCACCGTTGAAAAAGGAAAAAAAATTATTAGAAGGAGCAAAAATATCACCGTTGAAAAGTTTTTATCAATATACATATATCTTATATGTTTTTTGAAGAAGGTAAATTAGTCCACCCAAATTGACACATGAGAGAATCGAACCAATATACATATATGAGTTATAACTTAGTGTGTAAAACCAAACCTGAATATGTAGTATTGTTCACTATACGGTTTGGGAAAGAAAACCAAACTGAATTAGTACAAAAGTTTGTTAAAATTGAATTGAACCGTTAATTGTTCATATGAATGTCACTTTCGGTTTCTAATGCAATAATAATTTTTTCATTTCAATTGTACCCTTAAGTTGATATTACATACACTACATCCAAAAAAAAAATTTCTGAAAAACAAACCAACAGTTGATTATGATAATTTGGTAAAAATAACCTCCTTTTTTTAAATTAATGTATTTCTTAATATACATGTAAAAACTTTAAACGATATTCATTTTGAAACGGATGGAATATCATATCTTTCGATGGAGTTCGAACTGAACTTTTTTTTTGTTGAACCAAGCAACATCCAATTGTCGACAGCTTTGCCTCTAACAAGCAAGATTATATGGAATATGGTGCTATTATCAATGAATGCAAATCCGTATTTAGTCAGTTTTATGAAAACTCTAGTGTTGAGTTCGTACGGAGACAAACAAATGAGGTTGCCCATAAGTTAGCAAAGACGCCCCTATTGTCAGCTAGTTTCCAGCTCCTAGTTGAGCCACCCTTGATTGTATTGAACACATTTTGACTAATGAAATGATATAAGGCCTTTTCTTTAAAATAAAATAAAATTGGTAGTTAGGAACATTGAGAAAAACTAAAAGTCAAGCTGAGTAGAATATTATGACTATTAAATTGAAATGATGCTAGCCACAATTTGGTTTGAATGAATTAGGCCATAGGTTTCAATGATGTTTTTTATTTATTTATTTATTTATTAAAAGTAGTGTTAACATGTGCCCTAAGAAGAAATATTCTTTAAAATTCTGTGCATTAAATTCATTAAAAAGTTAAATGTAATGCACATATTTTAATAAAGTATTTCTATATTTGAAGGCATAAGTTAACATTTTAAAAGGCTTCAATGATGTTTTTCTTTTTCATTTGGTGAAGAGAAACAACAGTTGAATTATCCAATCATATTTGTAAAAGTATGTTTATTTGGCGAAGAGCAGTTGAACGTGAAGATAAACAACACAAGGTTTAAAGTTTGAACCCGCGTCTATCTGCTCGCCCCCAATCATCAAAACCATTTGGCCAGTGATACATTGTTATTGGCTTGTTGAATAATTCGATTTCTTTAATTTCTCATTGCTTCTTCTGGCTTACTGTGAATATTAATTTGAAAGGAAATTAGACTTTGTTATTAAACTTTTCTAGAGGTATTTGCCGACCTACCTGACTCTCTCTCCTTATTTGTTTGTTGTTTTCATAGAGAGACTTGGTCATTCTATTTGCGCGATGTTGTGAATTAGAATAAAATAAAATACGAAGTAATTTGGTCTAATCTGTTATTTGATAAATGCATTTTGTGTTAACCTCCAATACTCATGGAAAATGGACCTTGATAATCTAAAGTTTGATTGTGAGGTAAGTAAAGTCAAACCAATAATTATATTAAACTCATGCTTTTCTTAACAATTGGTCTTTCGTTGAACTCATTACCTACTTAAACTCAACTAAGAGATGTTTTGATACTTAGGCATTAATATAGTAATAATTTCTTTTGCTAATCAATTAGGTCATTTACTTAATTGATAAATTATGCTAGATCATGAAAAAACCTCTAGTCTATAATCAATTCGAATGTTATGTTAGAAATATGGCATTTGTGAATAATTAAGATTGGAGAAATGATATTTGTACAACTATTATGTGATAATTTTTTCTCTAATATTCACATGATGTTTTTAATTTCTCTTTCTATTGTTTTGGTTTCCGTGTCAATACCAACTTTTTTGTTGTTGTAAATTTATGATTGTTTCAAAAGTTGTAACACAAATGGTTATTCAAATAACACACCTCTTATTTTATCATATTTTCAATTATACATATAAAAAAGTATTATATTTATGTGTGTGTATAACTTATATCCATGATAGAAAATTTAATTAGATAGAATAGATATGATAAGTTTTAAGATTAATTTATCATTTTATGAGAGGTGGATTAACTTATAGGGACGGCCTTGATGAAGTGCAACAAGGGCCTTGGCACAAAACCTCAAACTAAGAAAGTCCTCAAAATTTGTAAAAAAATAAAAATAAAAATTTATCTATGAAAGACAACAATTTTGCTGTCAATTATGGATTGTCTAAAGGTAGTCTATTTGTCTGTAAGTAAAAGTCATCTTTAAACCATTATTCATATATTTAATTATAACTTTGTTTCTTTGTCTCTATGAGTGGTGTTAGATTTATTTTCTTCAATTGTTTTTAAATGAACTTGTCAAGATTATGGTCCCTTAATTGACGAGAACAGCCCTAAACTTATAATATTATGTTGTTTAATTTCATCAAAATTGAGAAATAATATGGTACAATTATTTTATTTTGTCTCTTATCCTAGCCAGTAGCCACAAACGGACCATACATTAATAATTGTTAATGGTTTGATAGAAAGAAAAGAAAAAATAACCATTCATTGAAATTGTTAGATTACAAATAAAACGAGTCATGAGATGCTATCCATGACAAAAATATTGGAAGATATTCATCAATCTGATGGCTTGGTCTGAAATCAACAACTTCATTTTAGTTCAATTGTCCTTGAAATTCAATCAAGGCAAGAAAAGAAATCCTGAAATTAAACTTCATATATTATCTTAGTGTGTGTATTCACTATTCAATGGTAATCCTCATACTATAGAATAGTAATTGATATGATATGAGAAGAGTGAAGGTCTAGAATGTAAGACAAGAGACAGTCAACCAGCCAGAGATACCTGCCTACCAATAAACCAAACAAGAGACTTCACTTAATTCATCAGAATATATACAAATGAAGTCCCAAGTAATTGGTTTTAGCTAGGCAAGTCATCCTTGGCTATCAAACATGACTCTTCATCTACATACAAGGCCTCTCTCTTCCTCTTAACTAACTCTATCTCTACCTGATCTCTTCATCTGATGCTAAACAGTGAATGCCAACTTCTATTATTTATAGTATCCATCATCACATATCATATAAGTTCACATAAAAATGGCCCTTTATTGGTATATGCTGACATATTCCTCGTTCCAAGGAATTAAATGGTACATTGGCCTCATTCATGATTCATCCCTTGCTAAGCTATAACATTTGCCGCATTCAGAATATGTTCTAAGAACTTGCAGGGACCAACCATTATTAACATGCTAAGTGTTGCTCTTCTAGGCCAATGTGGTTGCAGTTGACAATATTGCAAGTCAACTGCATGGTCCTGCAAGATTTAATTTGTGTGTTAATGACCAATTTGCAATCGAATATGTTTGGTTTGAAATTCATATCATACCATCAATCTTCTATGCTCGATTGTTATGTTCTGTCTTGTAATGATATACATTTTCACTTTCGGAGTTATTTTCATGCCATCCGAAAGGGATCCATTTTTATCTATAATTCATAACATTTAATTTAAATTATGACAAATAATAAATTTTATGCATTTATTTTGTGAGTACAATTTATTTAAAAAAACTAATTTAAAATTGTTAAATAATTGATTACACATTAATGTGAAAGCTATTTATCACCCAAAAAATAAATAATTTTTTTTTCCCACCAAATGTCTATCTCTATATATTTCTAGAAAAATGACATATGTATTTTTTTTATTTTTTTAACAAAAACAAAATGATATTCATTCATTCAAATTGAGAGATTACATCATTCAACACCGCTAAAAACGTAAAATATGAATATGCGAACAAACTCACAACATCCAAGTTAATAGCATATAACTGCATAATGCCTACAAAAATATATGATAAAATTAAAGTGACCGGAATATCCATGGCCTCTGGATCTGCAACGTTGACGCTCAAATCTTTGATTGAATAATCGATCTTTCAATATGAATCAAATGAACACCGCAAGAAGACAGGAAATCAAACAACGCCGCACAACAAACCACCACACTTAGATGATGAAATCACAAAGAAAAACCTATATCTATGTGAAAATCAATTATTTAAATTGAAATAGAGAGAAAAATATGAAGAGGGGTGATTTCAGGTCAAGAATTGACCAAAAACCACCCCTCAATGAAGAAATTGGAAGAGAAAACCTAAAGAGAGAAAATTAGGGCCGGCTTGTTCTTTTTTATTACAACCTTATATGTGTATTTATAATTATAAATTTGAAAGTGAAAAAAAAAAATGTATACTTTTATAAGATGACATATTTTATTCAAATATGTCTAAAGTGACGTTGGGGTGTGCGGTAAACTCCTCCAGGTATGACTTATGAGAATTGTATATATTCTGCTTAGTGGGCTTCCCCGTGGCCGTGGGTAATTAGGGTGTTTTGTCTTTGAGCTTTTAGTTCTATATTGTCCCTAAAACAAATGTGGTACCAAAAAGAAAATGTGGTACCAAACTTCCTTTTTTAATGATTCAAATTCTTATTTTTATCTGAAAAAATCGAGGAATATATATCCTTTGTAAATTCATAAAGATTAGATTGGTGATAAAGAGTTTAATTAATTTTTATTTTGTTATTAAAAAATTATTTATAGAAAATAATTAATTTTATTATCCTACGAATTTAATACGTCAAAGGTTGATCTTTTTTGTAGTATTTAGTACTTTCATTAGTAAGGTATAATTTATTAATAATAATAATTAGAATAATGTCTCACATCAGGTAATATAAAGAAATATACAAAGGTTTGGTCATATAAATAAAAGTCTTGTGTGTTAGTATTAGATGCACCAATAGTTAGTGGGTTTTGTTATAGCTAAGCATTACTTCTACTATTCAAAATTTGTAATTATCAATTACATTATACAATTTCTTTCTTTCTATATTTCTATATGGTATCAGACTGAAACGGTCCAGCCCCATCTCCCTCTAAATAAGGACGTCGTTCCTAAACCCTAGCTGCCACCCTCGTCGCCATGGCCACCGACAGCTATACCTCACTCACCAACCCCTATGAACCATCCAAACCACTTGCCTGCATCACACTTGGCAGTGTAACCAAACTTCTTCCCACCAATTACCTTAATTGGCAACTCCAGGTTGAAGCTTTCCTTGATGGCTATGATCTCCTCAAATACCCAGATGGATCGTTACCGGCGCTGTCCAAAACGATCACAACCACTGCCGAGACTCCAATGACAACACAAAATCCTGCCTATCAAACTTGGTGACGACAGGATCGCCTCATCTATGGCGCCCTCCTCACCACCCTCTCAAATGAGGTTGCCTCCCTGGTTTCCCAAACAAAGACCTCACACGGTCTTTGGACCCTCCTCAAGAACACCTATGTCAAGGCTTCTCGCAGTCATCTCAAGCAACTAAAGGAGCGCCTCCGGACAACATCAAAAGGTACTCAATCCATCACCACCTATATGCACTTCCTGAAGCAAACAGGCGATCTCCTTGCCTCGCTTGGATCACCTGTATCCATTGAAGATATGACTGATTACATCCTACGCGGCCTCGACGACGACTATCGCTCTGTCATTGACGGAGTGAATGCAAGGGATAACCCAATTACCTTTGACGACCTTCTTGAGAAGCTTCTCATCCATGAACTCTCAATCGCTGATGTTCAGCAACAAACTCCTGCACCACTCACTGCCTTAAATGCTCAGGTGAGACCCAACTACAACAACAAACCGCGCCCTGCCCAGCTCCCTGCACAATCAAATCAACGCCCTGGAAATCGCAAACCCTTCCTCGGCAAATGTCAGTGGTGTAATGTCAGAGGACATGTTCTATCCCAGTGTCGCACCTTCAGACAACAACATCCTGGTATCCCTCCACCTCCTCGTGACTCGCCTCAGGTCAACACTGCAACTACTGGTCCCCCGCAAACTGATTTTTTGGTTGATAGTGGAGCAACACATCACATAATAAATGAACTTGCAAATATGGCAATCCATCATCCTTACACGGGCCCTGACTCGCTGTTCATGGGCAACGGTTCAGGTTTAAACATCTCCCACTCTGGAACACTTTTAATTAATGATTTATCCTTGTCTAATGTTTTGTGCGTTCCCTCTATGAAACAAAAAATTATTTCAACTTACCAAACAAACTAACTATGCTGTTCTTTTTCTGCCACATTCCTTTTATGTGAAGGACTTACAGACTGGCCAAACAACTCATAAAGACTCATGTAACGATGGACTTTATCGATGGCCTGCCCCTACACCAGCTGTTCACACCAATTGCAAGGACTCACCCACATCATGGCACCATAAGCTTGGGCACCCATCATCCTCTATTTTCAAATTTATTTCCCATCATTTTTCTTTAGGCACAAATCAATTCCAGCAATCTGATTGTAATTCATGCCAAATTAGTAAAAGTCACAAACTTCCTTTCCATGAATCTACTCTTATATCGTATTATCCATTAGAAATATTTTTTTCAGATGTATGGACTTCGCCCATTTTATCTTTTGATGGTCTTCGCTACTATTGCATGTTTGTTGATCACTCACCCGTTATATTTGGCTCTATCCAATGAAACGTAAATTTGATGTACAAATCATATTTCCCAAATTTAAAACCCTTGTTGAAAATTTCCATAAACAACAAATAAAAATATTGTACACAGATAATGGTGGCGAATACATTGGTCTTCGCTCTTTTCTAACCAATCATGGTATAAGTCATCACACCACTCCACCCCCACACACCTGAACATAATGGAATTTCAGAACGCCGGAATCGTCACATTGCCGAGACCAGTCTCGCCCTTCTCCATCACTCAGGCATACCCCTCACCTACTGGCCTCACGCCATGACTACTGCAACCTACCTTATAAATCGCATTCCCACTCCCATTCTTAAGTATCAATCACCCTATTTCAAGTTGCACAACATTAGTCCGGACTATCATAAATTAAAATGTTTTGGATGTTTGTGTTTTCCCTGGATTAAGCCATATGATAACCATAAACTTGCACCAAAGTCTGTTATGTGTGTTTTTGTAGGTTATTCGGCTGATCAACATGCATACTTGTGTCTCGATCCCACAACAGGCAGGATTTACACCTCTCGCCATGTAAAGTTTGTTGAATCAGAATTTCCGTTTAGCTCCCTTGCTACTCAAACACAGGCACTCGCCCCAGATTTGACGCTTGCTTCGCCAAACCAAAACAAGCTCACTCAAATCATTCAACATCCCACAACTCCAAATGA
>Ga0315915_1000577_pt1 | contig 39027 bp, 21 predicted proteins | sample MpolbnodulesMG_FD_207738 | JGI IMG/M metagenome (GOLD analysis project Ga0315915, IMG submission 207738) | Medicago polymorpha root nodule microbial communities from Los Angeles, California, United States - branched nodules | ecosystem: Host-associated > Plants > Roots > Nodule | place: USA...
AAAATAATAAAATAAATAAGAGTTTGTATTGAGAATATTGTAAAAAAAGTGTGTTATAATCATTTCTCTAACTTTCTCGTAGATAAAATAAAATAAATAAAAGAGTATGTATTAAGAATATTGTGAAAAAAGTGTGTTATAATCGTTTCTTTCCAATGAATCCTTAAAATTCATAAAATCTTTTGAAATCTTATAAAATCCATAAAATCATTTCAAATCCTTTAAAATCTTATGATGTAAATCCATTGAAATCCATTAAAATCATGAAAGTCATTAAAATCATGCAAAGTCTTTTAAAATCCTTAAGACTTTTTTAAACAAAAATTGTCCTTTAAAATCCTAATTCAATACACCCCCTTAACTTATTGACATTGTTTCTATTAAAGTGTATGTATATAAATAGACTTCCCAATTCACATGCATGTATATAAATAGACTTCCCAATTCACATGCATCACCGTTGCATTCCAAAACATTTTGCCTTTAAAGTGTATGTATATAAATAGACTTCCCAATTCACATGCATCACCGTTGCATTCCAAAACATTTTGCCTATGTTTTTAACATTGCCTTCTCTTAAGTGTGAGTGAATGAAATATAATTTCCCTTTTTACCATCAATAGAATAAGAAAAAAATATTAAATATATTTTTTTCAAAGAAAATATATTGCCAACATTGGGCTAGTGGATCGATCACATATACTCTTGCCCTTTTGGTAATTTCAACACAAGGGTTTTAAAATATATAAAAATAACTAAACCCTATTTCACACTAACCTTTTCTCGACGAAATGACAACTCCTCTCATTCTCACTGGTGGCTCCAGTTACATAGAGGATGCTGAAGAAAACAATTTTAGTGCTATGATCTTTAATGACTTGTTCAACGATAAAGTTCAGATGCTCGACATGTTGTCTCAAGGTAACTATTTCCTCCGCTCACACCTATGCTTTGTTTTGCACTTCTGCTCTCGTTTGGAATAAGAACTTTATCATGTTTTGAATTTTGTTTGAAACAAGACCTTTTTTGAATTTATCACGGCAAGCCAAGGCAAGTTTGCAAAGGGACCCTGTTTTTTTTTTTTTTTTTTTTTGAGAGGCGTAACCTACGCAAAAACAAGGTTTAGTTTAGTCAAACAGTCTACTTTTTGTTATCGTCAAGTCTACTTTTTATAAACTTAAAAAATCTTGATACTGAGAATCGATTGGTAGCGTAATTAAAGTTGCAAACAAACCCTGTTGTTTATGCATGTGCGAAAAATCTGAGTTTTTTTATTTTTATTCATAGTTTTTGGGTGCAGCATAGGGTTTGTTACTCTCCATAAAAATTGAGCATTTTGAGAAAAAATATAACTGCCTCCTTGTTCTTCTCTTGCTACATTCTTCCTACAATTACCTTTAGAATTATTTCCATTTTTAATTTCCTTTCCCATATTCTTGGGATTATTAAATCAACCATGTTTAATTTCCCATAAAAAAATATGTATAATTGGATTTTTTTTTTTTTTTTGCTTCAGAACCAAAATCAACCTGACCTGTATCTAGCATCTACGCAAAGAGAAGAACATCAAAAGAAAGAAAGTAAAAAAATAATATGAAAATGAAAGTGAATTATTTTGTTTAGTTGTTTGGTAGTGAAAATACATTTTTTTGAAGTTTTCCTCATTTGTGTGATTGTGTAAAAAGTATATTTACAAAATCACATAAACACCACAAATAAAAAATATAATGAGCTGGAGAATTTTCGTAAATAAATAAAAAAGTTTGAGAGATTGAGATCAATTAAATAAATATTTAAAAATTAAGATATAAATATACACACAATAGATACTTTATGTAAATACAAACATATTATTTTTGGGAGAAATTTAAGCTTGATATTTTTTTGCTCACATACTTTTGTACTATATCTTTTTATTTTTTTTGTGAAAATTTTTGTACTATACTTGTATTATAAGATATATGATATATGAGTGTATATTAGCTAGCTAAACGATTTTTTCATCATGACATAGTTTAATTAGCAAAATTTTTAGTAAAAGGTAGTAACTTTGACGTTTTGGTAATTTCAGTCAAAACGCCATTCTTATCCATCTAAACAAAAGACTTAACCTATTTCACAACAACTTTATTCTGCAAACCCTATTTCCATGTTGCCACCATTCAATGACAATTTCTCTATCTGTCCTTGTCTGACAAGTTCCAATTTTGATGTAGAAAAAAATTCTGGTGATGTACACAAAATGAGTAGCAGTGACAATTTATTTAACGATGAAGTTCAGATGGTTTATAACGTTTTGTCTCAAGGTAACTTTTCTCCTCTATAGATCTTTCTACCATTTTCAATTTTTCAGAAAGGAGGTTAGAGGCTTAGAGTAATCAAACTGAACCATAAACTGAATTTAAAAAATTGTGTCGCCTTACGGGTGGTTTATTTTTCTGTGTCTGTTTTGGGCATGTGGTGCTGTTATGCGCCAGTTGTGCCTGTTGTGGTATGGCCAGCTTAGGTTCGTGGATGTTACTGTTGATGCTTGTGTGGGGATGCCTTTCTGCCCCCTTGTATTTTCAAGTTCCTTCCACTAGCTTTGTGGATTGTTCTCTCTGTTAATATATTTTGATTTGATGTTAAAAAAAATAAAATTGAACCATGTTTTAATGCTGTCAGATGTTATTACAATTATTATATGTCATGGTTAGCACACACTAATCACTTAATGGGACATGTGTTGCTTTCTAATTTCTACTTCGGTTCAATTCATTTTGCAATTACTATGTGATGGAGTGGCTTTAGAACAAAATCCAATGAATTTTTCACAACCACATTAACTTACATGTTCTTTCTAGTGGCGAATTCGTACGGTACTTCGAAGTGAATCAATTTCGACGCTCATAATTTGCAATTAGTGTTGAATTTTGAACAAAATACAAATCATAGTAAACTGATCCTTAAAATCAGTCCAGTTTGGTCTAGGTGAAACAATTGCAGTGCGGTTCAATTTTTTCGAATACTTTTTGTGGTTTAGTTCGATAATATTTGGTTCAGTTTTTTTTTTCTTTCTAAAACTAAAGCTTGAAATGTCTAGACTTGAGTGACTTATGATTATGATTAAAATCCGGTTTTTTGAATTTTTAGTTGTTTGTGCTTATGACATTTGCATGACATTATATGCTATGAATTTTATAATCATAAGTTTGAGTTTTATTAAGAATTTTGGGTGCTATTTGACATACATACATACATATATATATATATATATATATATATATATATATGTGTGTGTGTGAAATTGGGTAGGATTTTTGTACGATCCCTAATTCTAGACCCTGACTACGTTAGTAGAGGGTTTGATCTCCGACTGATGTGCGTAGACTACCTTAGTTTACCAAAAAAAGTAGTAAACTAGTGTTTACATTAGTTTCTAATTTGAACCATAGACTTTTAAAATATGTATCTCAACTCACCAATCAAACTTTCTCCTTGAGATAACATAACATATATTCAAATATAGAACACAATAGGAGGAATGTGTTATATTGAAATCTTCTCGCTTTCTCTTACCTACTCAAGGAATATACAATGTTTCTTTTATTCTTATATGTTTGTAGCTATAGTTTGAAACTCTGCATATTTACAAATTAATCATTGAAAAATAGTAGCTAATCACAGTTAACGATGGCTCAGTAGCACTTGTCTATAATTGATACATAAACAATATTAAACGATTTTAATCTCCGTTAAATTGTAATATTGATAAACTTTTTTTAGTTTTTGTTTTGGAATGTGCTTGTTTATAATTAAAATAATTAAGTCAATACTCTAAACCCTTTATGACTATACAGATGAAGATGTTGAGTCATGTCAACCGTTGTCGTCAAATAAAAGGAAGCGTAGCCAAAAGGAAGTTAACGGTGAGATGCAAAAAAGAGTTAAAAGGAAGAGATATCGGCCTAAAGTGGTTTCTCAATTTCCCAAGATAGCAAAGAAATTCTCCGAAAGTAGTAACACTCCCAAACCTGTAACTCCAAGGCAGAGGAAAAGTTATGTTAGAAAGAGTGCCAAGACTCCCGAGTGTCAACGGCCATTATTTGTTGCTGATGGAAATTCCATCTCTTTACCATTTTTGGAAAATTTCAACAATACAAAGATTGAGCAGAGTGGATTTGAGAGTTCAACCATAACTAATGTATCTGCTATCGAATACAATTCACTACAAAGTTACCAACAAATGACTTCATTGTCATCTTTATGTCTTGTTGAGAATAGAAGAATTGGAGGAAATTTTCCAATAATGTGTAAGAGGAAAAGAGTCAAAAGAGAAAGAATAAATTTGGTAAAACTCTTGAACCCTTTTGCAAAGGGTAATAGATCAAAAACTTTTATTAGGAAGAGGAAATGTTGGAAAGATTTCTATGTAGAAGGAAATTCTACAATCAGCCGAAAAATGAAAACAATAATCAAGAAGATTATTTCCTCGAATAAAAGAATACATCGAAAGGAAAATAAGATAAATGTCCGTAAAAATTCTGGAGAATTAGTTCTTTATGAACGGTCATTGTTGAAAGTCAACATAATGTTTGACGAAGAGACATTACGAGTATGGAACTTGCTAGTTGCTGAAAACAAACATGATGAGAAAGATGAACATAAGAGGAGGTATTGGGAGGAGATAAGAAAAGCCTATCATGAAGTTGTTGAATCATTTTTAGCTCGAGTGCATACTGTTCAAGGTATATTTTCATCACTATTGATATCATATTCCATTATTAATGTTGGGAAGTTTCCGTAAGTTGAGTTATCTTTAATTTATGTTGAAATTAAAAGGAAACCATCTTTTGTTTTAGCATGACCCATGAATAGACGATTGACAAATCTGAGTAATTGTGAAATTTTATATTGGAATTTTTTTTAGACAAGCCTTAATTTGGAGTCTTGTATTTCGACATTGTATGCTATACATATTTCCATATCGATTGTTCATTTTTATTTTTTTTAATTAATGATGGAATATGTTAATTTGGAGTCTTTTCATTTAGGAAAATGCTAAGTTTGCTCTTTTCATTTAGGAAAATGCTAATTTGTGGTCTTAGGATACAAGATAATGATTTAAAAATAAAATTAAAAAAATAAAGGTTGCATTGAAAAGATAAGTTTTAAAACTTTTTAAATTATGAATGCACAATTTTCAAAATTAAATTTCTACATTTAGTTTATTATCTAGTGCCCTTAAGGCACAAGTTAGCAAAACCCTTTAATTTATTGCATTATTTATGAACCAATTGCAGATCATGAGTCATTGATAGCCTAATATTAAATCTTTGCTCAACATAGATATCAATGGCTTTTTGATTAATATGACTATATCTTTTAAGTGTTAATTTCTAGTAATAAGTTCTTTTGTTGGGTCAAAATAATTTTAAAATGCATGTACCAATTGTCAAATCATTGTTAATTTTTATAAGTTGCGATTCTAATTAGATTAATATGGTGTTGCTTTTTAAATGTTGTGATTATAATTAGATTAATAAACTTTGTAGGTGATAGACGATTCTTACCATGGAAAGGATCAGTATTGGATTCTATAGGCGGAGTTTTCTTAACTCAAAATGTATCTGACCATTTGTCAAGGTAAAGTTAAATAAATAGTCAATTAATTTATCCAATTTTTCTTTGGTGTTGAATAATAATACTCATTCTTGTTTCAAAAGCTCTGCATTCATGTCACTTGCTGCGAGATTCCCAGTCAAATCAGTTAGCTGTGAACAAAGCAACACCATGATTTTTTCAGATCCTAAATCTGATAAAAAAGTTGAAGAAATGGAAGCTCATAAAGCTAATGAATCTTCCAAAGTTGTTAACGAAGCTCAGAAAGCCAATGAAACTTCCAAAGTTGTCAACAAAGAAACTCAAAATAGTTCATATTTCATAGAGAGAAACTCAAATTCTTCTAGCAATAAGGAACAAACACGTGATACAAAGAAAAGTAAGAAGCAAGAGGAAAAAATGTTGATACTGAAAAAGAAAAGGAAGCAGTGGGAGGCACTAAGAAAAATCCACACTAGAAGTGATCGACACATTGATCATGTGGATTCTATTGATTGGGAAGCAGTAAGAAATGCTAAAGTTGGTGAAGTTGCTGAAGCTATTAAAATGCGTGGTCAACATAAAGTTATTGCTAAAAAAATACAGGTACAAAATATATAGTTTGTAGTTAATAATATATAACTTTGGACATATTATTAGTGAGGTAATTATAATTTTTACATTGTATATTTGTAGCTTGCATTGAACAAGTTCTTGGAACACCATGGAACCACGAATTTAGAATGGCTGAAAGATATTCCACCAAACGAAGCAAAGTAAGTCTAAACATCTATGTCTGTTTTCAACTTTTCTTTTTTATATAGTTTTCCTATATTAGGCGTCAACATGAGTTTTTTTAATCAACTAAAATGTTCATGTTACAGGGAATATCTTTTGAACATATTTGGTTTGGGTTTGAAAAGTGTGGAATGTTTAAGGCTTTTAACACTTCAACATATTTCTTTTCCGGTAAGAATATGAAGACACAAATTCTTGTTTTTATGGATGAAGCTATTTTTGTTAGAAAAAACATGTTTTTTACTTATTAAATGTCACTTTTGAAAGGTGGATGTAAATGTTGGACGAATTGTTGTACGATTGGGATGGGTTCCCCTACAACCCTTACCAGAATCAATTCAAATACATAATTTAGAACAGTGAGTCTCTCATAAAGTTTTTTAATTTTACACTACTTTATATATCACTATTCATTCATTAATTACACTGTTTTGTTTTGAAACAGGTTTCCAGATCCAATCAAAATCCAACAATATTTGTGGCCAAGATTATGCAAACTTGATCATCATACATTGTAATTATCAAACATTTTTTAATGTATTTAAGTTTTGTATTTTGTTATATATCTTACCCATATGATATGTTGCCTTGTATAGGTATGAATTGCATTATCAGTTGATAACCTTTGGAAAGGTACATATTAACATTCAAAATAATTCATTTTCACATTTCCATTAAGAAAATCAAAATCATTTTAAAACATTTTGCAGGTTTTTTGCACTAAGAGAAACCCAAATTGCAATGCTTGTCCGATGAAGGACAATTGTAAATATTATGCAAGTTCTCTTGCAAGGTATGCGTTGAATTTATTTATTAAATTTGAAGAATATGCTATGGCTTGATGTTGGAGGGAATATCAATAACTTTGACAATGCATAACATAGTCATTCTCATAATTTATTAACCCTTTATTCAGATCTAAAAGCTAATAAATGTTAGGCTTAATATCAGTTTTCGCCCCCTAATTTTCACGAAGTTGTGATTTTGGCCCCCTAAGAAAAAAAACTACAAAACCGCCCCCTAAGTTTTGCAACTGTAGCAGTTTTGGCCCCCAAGGTCCAATTTTGGTAAAAAATAAAAATAAAAAAACAACACGTGGCATCTCACTTAGGGTGACCGAGTCAAAATTGGCCTTGGGGCCAAAACTGCCACAAATGCAGGGGGCGGTTTTGTAGTTTTTTTTCTTAGGGGGCCAAAATCGCAACTTTAGGAAAGTTAGAGGGTTAAAACTGCTATTAAACCTAAATGTTATCATCGTTCTCACATAACATAGTCATTTTCACTAGATATGTCCAATATATATATATATATATTAGGGGTGGAAAAATGAATTAATATGGATCATAACAATTCATTAATCCTCTACAATCCACAATTTATTTTTTTTAGAAAAAATTCATCCAATCCATCCATTAAGTATAAAATCCATCAAAGCCATCGATGATTAGATTATTAATGGATGAATATTCATTCAACTCATCTATTAATGTGTTTTTTTTTTTAGTTTTTTTAAATTTTTTAAATTATTATTTTGTTAATAAAGTGGTGCAAAACTATTCACCTCAAAATAGTTTTTTTTTTGGACCCAAAACAATTTTTTTATTAAGCCCAAAATGCACAAATAACATAAATTTAGTATGTATGATGTATATGTATATTTAAAGGTATTGGTCCTCCAGCGTTGACCACGACATCCACGGGTGTAGCCAGGGTTGTCAAAATCGGGATTTTGCTTCAGGTTGAAAGAGAAGAGCAAAATCGACAATCGCAAAATCGCAACCAAAAGCGAAGGATTTTACTTAACTAGTTTTGTAGAATCGATATAAGAATTCGTAAAATCCAATCAAAATCGATAGATTTTACCAAAAAATAAAAATATTAAATATATTTTATAAATGGTATATATATAGTCATAAATGACTTGGTTTATAAGAAATCGTAAAATCGTAATCAAAATCGATGGATTTTGCCTATTTTGGGATTTTACTATGGATCTGAGTCATCGAAGGTGAAGAAAGTCACAAAATCCTAGATTTTAGTATTTAAGTCGGGATTTTGATAACAATGGGCGTATAGCTACCTTAGAGAGAGGGGTAGCTTTGGCTACCTCAAAAATTATATTTTTATTTGTATTAGTAGTGTATTGTGTTTAGCTGCCCCAATAAAATATATTTATCTACCTCAAATAAGTTTCTTTGTGCAAAGTTAAGAGGAATAAAGTACTTAAAAGAATACCTCAAAAAAAACTTAAAAGATTACCACTCTTTTAAAAGATTTATTTTTTCTTATTTTTATATTTTCGATATCTTAAGCAACTAAAAAGATAATATTATCAACAATGAAAATTGTAAAGATAAACTAAAAAATAAAATTATCTAATTGTTTAAATTGTAAATATGAATAAGGTCAATTATAAAGGAATTTGACTCTTTGAACTCATTTTTTTTAATAAATAGCTTTTTTTTGTTACTTTAACTTACGTTTTATATAAGTAAAATGGTTGTGATTTTTTTCTTATGAATTACATTTAATATATCAATTTTTTTTAAAAAATACTTATGTTTTGCAACCCGTACAAAATTGGCTAGCTTCGCCGCTGACGACATCATTCTAACGGTTTCATGGTGGTTGATGGCTAAGCTCTGGTGTTGACCAATAACCATCACTTATAAAGTTATAATAGCTAAATATTAAAATAATATTTTAATATTTAAATACCAAGATAATTTTAAAATTTACTTTCTTTTAAAGTATTTATTTTTTGCTTTTATCTTTCAGTTTTTTATTAAATAAATTTTATACATGAAATATTTTTATTTTATCAAATAAATAAATGTGTATTATTATTTTAGGTGATCCATTGAAATTTTATAATAAGATTGATGGATTCAAACCAATCTATTAACAAATTTTAGTTTTCTAGGAAAGTTTTTTTTGTTGAATGTAGATTTATTTGTCTTGGTGAGTAAATTGTATAATGTCTAAACCTACCACAAAAAGCTTTGAGAAAATTGTAAGCATCAACTTTGTCTCTAAAAGCACCACCATGTTAATTGTAATATGTAAATTTTTTAATCTATTGTAATCTATAACTCTTAGGGTTAAATAAGTTTTTAATAACTATAAATATCTCAAATTTAGTTTTTAATATGTCGTAATTTATAAATCTTATTATCTCAAAACAATAAAATTTGAGAATTATGATATTTGCTCCGAAGCCATGCTTCAACCACAACCCATTTGTATCTATTATTATATTTTTATGGGGATAATTACTTCTTGAAACCTAATTTTGGATGTTGTTTAGCAAAATATAAAAATATTATGGTCTATACTTAACAATTGTAAGATTGTCATTATCACATGCACATACGCATTAATATTCCATTTACTCCCTAATATTTGCTTTGGTATAATTAGACTATACAATATAAAATTGTGCTAATATAATATATGCAGGACAAAACTTGCTTTACCACCAAATTCAACTACAGATCAATCAATAGTAACCCATATGGATCGTGCCAATGCATATTCTTTCCCATACTTTGATTGTTGGAGTAACTCTACATCAACATTATTTACTGAAAAGAGTAAAGAATGTGAACCTATAGTTGAGATGCCTGCATCACCTGAATTTGAAAGCACAGAATTGATTGATGATGAAAAGATGTACTATGAATATGATTATGCTATTGAGAATGATGAAGACATTGAGGATATGATGACACTCGACCTCTCTTTGAAAGAGCTTGACCATGACAACACTAATAACCTCAGTAGTCAAGAATCATCGTGCTTTTCAAAGATATGTGATAATTATTTTGAAGAGTTTGACCATGACATGAATGCATCAACATCTTTAGTTGCAGTACATCCAAATGCTACAAACAATCGTTTATCAAAAATGAAAAATGCTAGCCGCCTGAAAACTGAGCGCATAGTGTAAGTTTCTCACTTTCCTATATTCTTAGGTTATTTCTTTTTTGTTTTTTTTGTCTAACTTAGGTTATTTCTTTATTTGGGTCGTTTAATAATCTGAAATTATTTGCAATTTTATTGTCTTGTTAACATGCAAACCCACTTAGATTCACCTAATGATGTTGACTTGAGATCTTGGAGTGTGCATCTCTTAAGGTCTCAAGTTCGATTCTTCTTTGTGCCAATTTCGGTGAGCTAGTTTAGCTTTTTCAAAAAAAAATAATATTGTTAACATGCATTCCTTGATATTCTTAAGAGTCTCTCATTAGATGAGATATGATCTGAACATGTGTTTATATTTGACAGTAATCCTAATCTTAAAAGTTAATTTTGTATGATTGAGTTGGATCCAACACAAACTCTAAGAGTTATTAAAATCTTTCTACCTTTGTACAAATAGTATAAAGTATGACTTTTTTTCTTTTACTTAAACTATTTTAATAGTTTTCTTTGAATTTCAAAATTTGTAGAAGAGTTGATTGACTATGCATGCTATTATTTTGTAAAATCTTCCCCTGCTTATCGTAATTTATACAATAACGACTTCAGAACAATTCACAACTTCATCTTCCAATGATATATGCATGCTCATCAACAAGGGTATTGATGAAATGTACTTAATAAATAGTTGATATGCATCCAGAATAATCTACAAACTTGTTAACCTATAAACTTTATATCAGATTGTTAGAGAATATTTGCCGAATTAAAATTATAGTTTGTTTAATTTTTTAATACGTTTTAACAACGTGTAGATATTTCAAATTTAAATAAATTACTTACTACTTCATAAGCTAAGCCTTATGCATTTTTTCCCTTTATCTATTCAGTTATGTCCTCACAGATAATCATCCTCTCCTAACTGAGGTAGGTATCAAAATAATCACGAAGTAAACTTTTATACACACATGAAAGTTATATCTATTCATATTTCTCACTTTTTTTACAGTATCCTCCACGAGAACATGATGATCCTTCCCCTTATCTTTTGGTTGTATGGCTACCAGGTACTCCCTCCGTCCCTTCCTCTCACACACACACAAATTTTGTTTATAAAAGATTAAATACATCTAGTTATTTGAAAGAAAGCTTATCTTTAGGAATAAATTTTTTATTCTAAAAGGTAATAATGACTAGGGACAAAGATTATATAGTACATATTGTAGGAGTATTACTTAAAAGAAAGTTGTTCTTTGTTTGAAGAACGTATTAAACAAAAATACCTATGTTTTGTGTATTCTTAAAAAGATGAATTAGAAAGCTCGGACGAATCAAGCAAGACTGACTTGCATGAGGAAGAGAGTAGTCAGACTGAAACAGTTCCTGGAACACTTATGGTAAGTTAAAGTATAAAACTACTAGTTTTGGACACCATTTTTTTACGAAAAAAAGGGCTAATAGATTCAACATTTTATGAAACAGATACCATGCCGAACTGCAATGAAAGCGTGTTTCCCTCTAAATGGAACATACTTTCAAGTTAATGAGGTGAATAAAGAAAACTATTTTTGCATGTTTGGCTCATAAAGTACATAATGTCTTGAAAGATACTTATTGTAATATCTTTAATTTTTTATTTTATTTTTAGGTTTTTGCTGATTATGCTTCAATGATACAACCAATTAATGTTCCTCGAAAATGGATATGGAGTCTAGAGAAACGGATAACGTATTTTGGTACCGGAACATCAACAATAACGAGAGGTAAATGAACATGATACACTTTGGAGTACATAAGGAAATTAATAAAGGAAAAAAAAAACCTAGGTGCTTTTCGTATAAATCTTAAATAAAAATACCTTTTTTTTTTTTTGTTATAACAAACTTTGAGAAAAATATGAATTTGAGAAAATCTTAGTTAATTTAGTTAAGAACCATACGAAAACATTTCAAAAAATGTACTAAGTTTTATCCATTAATGAACTTTGTTATTTTTTATAAAATTATTTGTTTTTCTCTTCATGTTACCATTTCCTGTTTGATATTATTTCGTTTTATTTTTCTCTATGTAGTAAATTGTTAGAAGTACTTTTGACAAAACAAGAATCCTTGTCACTTTGATCTTTAAAAATCAAATCAAATAAAATAATACTAATAGATAAATAGTAATGAAAAAGGGATCTTGTTAACAAATAGGAGTGGTCAAATGGGTTAGGGTCAAAAAAGTATGATTGTATTTAGACTAACTTTTTTGAGATCCTCTGATCAACTATATGAGCTAATAGATCGACTCATCAACCCGTCCATTATTTACCGTTCTACTTTTATATTGAAAGAGAAAATTTTGTATTAAAAGTAACATTTTCTTAACTTTTAAAATTGACGACCCTTTCCTCTCAAAAAAAAAAAATAAATTTGACGACCCTTTTGGCACTTTCTTAAAAAAATTCTAAAACTCCAATCCTAAATTCTTTCTAAAAAACCAATATTTAAAAGAAATGGCGAGAATTGTTGGACTTTATCATAGTACAAATAGTAACATCTATTCTATCAAATACCAATGCAAATTCTAAAACTCCAATCCTAAATTTTTTCTAAAAAACCAATATTTAAAAGAAATGGCGAGAATTGTTGGACTTTATCATAGTACAAATAGTAACATCTATTCTATCAAATACCAATGCAGGTTTGTCAATGGAAGAAATTAGAGACTTCTTTTGCAAAGGTAAGAAAACAATATATCACTTGATTAATGGATAAATTTTACTTGATGGTAAGAACACAATATGTAATGTTATCTAATGTTTTATAGGGTTCATTTGTGTGAGAGCAATTGATACAATAACAGGAGCTCCAAGACCTATATTATCTATATTGCATCGCAACACAACCAACAGAGTTAGAGTTGGGAAGGGAAACAAAGTGTGACACCAAATGAGTTCAAGCAATTCAGTACTTAACTTTAAGATACTTTTACTCTAATTATTTTTTCTTGATGCTTCATTCATTCATATATTCAACAAAGCATCGGTGTGTTTTTTTTTTTTTTTTTGAATGTACAATTTTTTATTAAAATTGACGACCCTGTACAAGACCTCATAATCGAAAAACAAACTAAAAGGTGTCATATCTAAGAGGAACATTTGCTACCGGTGTTTCCAAGTTGCTTGATTTTTGAGTCCGTACGTATTTCTATAAATACCATTTGTAAGAAACTAGGTCATTATTTGCACACCAGCTGGTTTTAGAGATCAACTAGCCCATGAGGGTTGAATTGGGCATATGAATGCTTGAACAAGCATTGGATTCTTGAGCAGTGGAGATATTATATCCGCATAGAATTGTGAGAGTGTGACACAAGTGAATTTTTGGTCCGCGATGATAAAAATGAGGCTAGGCATTGTTGGGATTTCTTTTAGAGGAAATATTTGTTAGACTATTATATCTTAATGTTTACCTAAAACAACGAATTGAAGTTCTTTTCCATATTGTTCTTGGAGAACAGTTGTGGTTTGATGGTAAAAAGCTTTTTGAAAGTGAGTCTAACCATGTTCGATTCTTAGAAGAGTAGTTTTGCTACTAGCTAAAAGAAAAAGTAGCTCACATGCAAGAAACAAGACAAAAATAGGTTTATAAGAATTAATCATATGACCTTTCACGTATAAAATAGAAGTTTAACTACCAACAAGGTAAATATACTTGTATGGAATTATTTTTGAGTTAAAGTTTCAATTCTTGGGTCATTTTTTAACTAAAAAAAAAAAGAAGTTTGGCCGATAACATGGTATATATACTTGCATGAAATTTCTGTTTGAGTTTTTATTTTTAAAACCTAAATTGAGTTCTTGCCGTGGAAATGCTCCAAGTGTTCGAATGACTAGGCTCTTTGATTGTCATCAACAAGATGAAATAAGAGTTTTGAGACATTACCATAGATCATAGAGTTAACATGCCTGCTATATATAAAACTTTGTTTTCAAGTACTTTGTAGAAAACTTTATCTTAGGATTGTATAAAAGTTATCCGAGGACTTTATGATTGTATATTTATATATGCCCAAAATATCATGGGAGGCAGCAAATATTAACTAAATATTATAATTGAAATTCATAAAAATCATATGCAATTTCTATAAAAAAAAACTTCACTACAACAACTCAAAATAGACTAATGCTTCAAATTACTACCTACTAACCAGAGAGCCTATTCCTTTGTAAAAAAAAAAAAAAAAAAAAAACTAGATAGCATATCTAACCTTATAATGCTTGCCATTTGCAGGACATGATTGAGCGAAGAGAGTGAATTGAAGCGGCTGCGAGAGAGCAGAGAACTAAGAAGACATGGCTACAATGGACTTCCACCAAGAACCACCACTCATTGTCCATCTAATTACTTATTTAACATTAGATATTCTTATTATTTACTTTTTAAAATTAAAATATTTTGAATAAAAAATGCCGAATAAAAATATTTTATAGTTTTGAAAAATAAAAGGTTAAATAAGTTTTTGGTCTTTATAAATATAATCAATTTCGTTTTTAGTTCTCAAAAAAAGTGATATGTCATGGTCCTATAAAATTTTTTTCCAGCATATAGTGTTAATCCTTGTTAAATTAAAATTTGGTTAGGTATGCTTAAACTTTTAATTTATTTTAATGATTATTTCATTCAGACTTGTTTAAAACATTATAAAATGCTCCTCATAAGTCATAAAAAATTGAGCTCAAAACTTTAATTTTAGGTCCAAATTTTCATTATTTATTTTTTAAAATTTTGACGTTTAAAAAATTCATATTTAATTTATTACATGTTATAAAATTCTATTTCTTTTTATAAAACATGTTTTTAAAAAATATAAATTTTAATTTAACATGGACTAAAACTACCTGTTGAATTTTTTTACAGGACCAAAACATATCATTTTTTTTACGAGGACTTAAAAGGAAATTCGTTTTATTTATAAGGACCGAAATCTTATTTAACCCAAAAATAAATAATAAAAGAATATTAAATGTTTAGTAATTAATTGCGTAGATAATGAGATAATATGATGCAATCCACATCAACATTGTCACATAAGGAAAAGTGATTCCAAATGTGGTGGAGGACAAAATCCTGAAAAAATATAGAACAGAGGTTAAAATTCCGAATTTTGAATTTTAAAATAGAGGGTTAACATCCATATTTAATCAAAATAGAGGAGTTAAAATTGCATTTAAGCCTATATTTTAAGATCGAGTATAAAAAAACATTATAAAATTAGTCCAAATAATTGATCAAAAATATTCATTTGTTACAACTTACAAAGTATTGATAAAAAAATTGGGTAGGAGTGGGAATAAGGTAAGCTGGGCTAGACTTTGTAAGATTCAAGTTTGGCCTCTAAAAAAATTTAAAGTCTAAGCATCACCGGCGGCCTGTCATACACTTATATTTCAGGCTTAAGTCTAACATTTTGAAAGTCTAATATGATATACTATTATGTTTAAGGAAAATGTTCTTCTCCCATCACGTTTTGTTCGCGCCCAACCAAACTTTCAAAAATATCCCTGCGTAAATTAACTCACGCAGATATTAACACAACATGAATTAACTCATGTTGTGTGACTTAATTCACGCTGAAAACACACATTGAACACCGACGTGAATTAACTTACACTGATTTTGTTTTCATCTGTGTTTGTCATTTATTCCATTCCCATCAATTTCAATTTATCATTCTGTTTAGCATCAAATGAGCGTAGGAGGGTGTGGCACCACATTTAAGATAAGTGCACGCCAATTGAATAGAGTTCATCCGGCACTTGTCCTTCCAACAAGTTACTACCATTCAATAGCCTGGCATAACAAAATGTATTAAAAAACAGAACGAAATATGCAAAAATGAAAGGATAACAGGAACACGTGCTCAAGACTTGCTAGAGTTTTAAGTATTATCTACCAATTCTTTTCTACAATGTTAGTACACCTAAAGGCACCCGATGAGAATGGAATAAATGACAAACACATGTGAAAACAAAACCAGTGTGAGTTACTCACGTTGGTGTTTAGTGTGTGTTTTCAGCGTGACTTAACTCACGTGGTGCGAGTTAACTCTCATTACATTAACATCTGCGTGAGTTAACTCACACAAGGGTATTTTTAGAAGTTTGTTTGAGAGGGAGCAAAACATGATGGAGGAAGAGCATTTTTCTATGTTTAAAAGCCTATTTCATATGTACATCTTTACATAAGTAAAGTTATATAAGTTTAAATATAATAACAAACTGATCAATAAAATTTAACTCTCTTTTGATATTCAACTTGATTTGATTTAGAGAATTTGACTGTATATAATACATATTTGAATTCTAGTTTATAATAATACATTTAAATATGCAAAACATTAATGTATACAAATAAGCTTAAGTTACTAAAAATGTTTTTTTTTAAGGAAATAAGTTACTAAAAATGTTAACAAATTTATAATTTAAGTATAAAATATAATATAATAATGTTATTGGTAAATAATATTATTCATATTTACTTAAATAGGTCAATCTGATAGGCTTAAGAGGTTTTTAATGACATGTGACCCAACGTTTTTAGCGGAATAGACTTTTAGGTACAGTTTGGCCAGAATTTTTTAGAGTCCAAAAGCTACTTTAAAACAAAGTTAAAATAAAGGTCTTTAAGAAAGAAGTTAAAGTTGTTTGGTTTCTTTATTTATTTTTAGTTTTAAAATTGTTTTTAAGTTAAAAGTTGTTTGACAAAATATTGTACAAAACTTACTTCTCGACAATTTATTTCACAAGCACCTCTCTTCAACTCACACAGGGAACTTTTATTTTTTTAATATTATATTTCAATATGTTTTTTTCTTCCATTTTATTTTATTTTATTTTTTTAACCGGTCCATTTAATTTTTTTTAAGGAGGGTCCATTTAATATTATTATCTATTTTTGAAGGAATTTTATTATCTTTTTATCACTCATATATTTAATTTCAATATCGTTTAATTATCACAACCTCGCAAATATTTTTATCCACGGTATCATTGAAGACACCAAATATTTTTATTCCCTTTCTTCAACCTCGCAAATATAAACACACACACATTAGCGTTTAGAGTAATACTTTATGTCTGTCTGGTTTTGATTACCAAGGATTAGAGACTTTACAAATAAAGCCCAAGGATTGACATTCGATTGCTGTTATTTTATATGTATATGGTTACAATTATCTACGTTTCCAAAGTGCTGTTTTTTGTAACGCTAATGCGTATAAAAAAATTTAGTGTTGCGTAATTCGTATAATTTTTTTATATAAAATTTTGATTTTAATTAAAAGTACAAGTATAGATGCCTAAAAAAAAATTATACTTATATATATTTTGCACATTTATATCGTAACAAACTATGCATATCTTTTTCTTATGAAAAAAACTAAACATATCTTTTTCAATGACACCAACAATGTAACAAATATAATATGAATTCTTATATTTTTGAATGACACCAAAAATATGGTATTCTTATAACAAAATTTGTTATAGAAAAAATTATACGCATTGGTGTAGCAAAAAAACAGACAGACGAACATAAAGTATTACCCTAAACGCTAATGTGAGTGTATATATTTGCGAGATTGAAGAAAGGGAATAAAAATATTCGGTGTCATTCAATGACAGCGTGAATAAAAATATTTATGAGGTTGTAATTAAACGATATTGTAATCAAATATATAAGTGATAAAAAGATAATAAAATTCCTTCAAAAATAGATAATAAATTAAATAGATCCTCCTTAAAAAAAATTAAATGGATCAGTTCAAAAAAATAAAATAAAATAAATGGGAAGAAAAAAGAAAATTGAAATATAATATTAAAAGATAAAAGAAAAGGTGGCGAGCGTGAGTTGAAGAGAGGTGCTTGTGAAATAAGTTGTTGAGAAGTAATTTTTTTAGAAGGTACTTTATTGATATTGTGTTTGATATAGCTTCTCCTTAAAAATGTAGAGAAGCTGGAGAAAAAAAGCCGGTTCAAACAATACCTAAGTCTTCTCTTTTTTAAAAAATTTCGATCCCACGTGATTTGTCGTATGTTAAGCCGTAGGGTCATGTAGATTGCCGCAACATATTCCTATAGCTAGGATAGGGAGACAATAACATAGGGATGGAATCAACAAAGTATATTCCAGCAAAGTACTTCTTCCCTCTAAAAATAACCAAGTCATTTAAAAAAAAATTATCCTAAAATAGTTAATTTATTTTATTTTTCAATACAATATTAATTATTTTTTTTAATATGTGAAATGAAGAAAATAATTAGCTATTATGAATCGGAGGAGTATATTTCAAAAAAAAAATAGTCTCAGGAGTATTGATCAAAAGTAACAAAATTCATTCAATAGTCCAAATCACCGTACGGCTCCTTCGTAGTCGTCATCTCATACTCTTTTTTGTAAAGGATCTCGTACGATTCCTTGGTCATTACTGATAGAAAATAGAATATTCTTACTCCACAAAGAAATATCCTCTTCTGAACCAAAATAGAAAATGATACAATACAACTCAAATATTGATTAAAAAAGACAAAAAAAATATTTTTTTTCTTACAAGGGCAACTCAAATAAGTTTTGCAACTATTTTTTTCTTGTGAAAATTTTTTTATGTGAGTTCAGTTTAAAGGTTCACCATTATCATGGAGCAAATCTCAAAGCTAAAAGATAATTTGTTTATAAGAAGGTTTTTACCATTCACTCACCAAATAGATTTTGCATCAACCTAATAGTTTTTTTTTCTTTCTTTTTTGACAGAATCAACCTAATAGTTAAACACAAGACTTTTACGAACCAAGTCAACCTTTATCGATCCATTTTGCACAAATTTAAAAGGGAAAATAGCACTCACCTGCCTTGAGATTTCATTGAATGTCATAAACATCCTCTCTAGTTTTAAATTAGACATTCACCTCCCTTAATTAAATTTTCAATTGACATATACCACCCTGTTTTGTTTAACGCCGTTTGTTGTCTGTTAAAGTCCACACGCTTGTTCTCACTCACCTTAGACTCTCTATGTGAAAGACAATAACAAACATTCCTCTCTATGGTGATTTTTCAATTGACATATACCACCCTCTTTTCTTTCTACTATAATAGTTGAATCGGTTCCTCTAATATTTATTGTTCTTTCTTGAATTTTGCAGAATCTCTAATTAGGTTTCCGTGTTGTTTTCGTTTGGAGGTGGCCTTTGCTGAAATGGGTAACATCATGAGAATAAATGGATATTCATACAGTGTTTGGTACACTATTGTTAAGTTTGGTTTCTAATTCATATCACAAGAACAAATGAATATTCATATTCAGGTTTCCATTGTTTTCTCTAATTCGTGGGTTGTTGATTGTTGCAAATGGATGTTCATACCCAAAATTGTTGTCACGTCACACTATTACCCTATTAATAAGTTGCTTCTTCAATATAAAACGATTTGGCTGAGTTAATTTGTGTCACAAATGAACATATAGTCAAGAGCATGAAGTAAGGCATAACAATAAAGAAGGAAAGTTACATGTTGCAAATGGGTTGGATAGGACCTGGTTGAAATTCACAGAAGGTGAATCACAAGGGAACATTTCTGTTTTTTTCTTCTTGAATTTATTTGACCAACAGTGTTGACCACAAGGGAGGTGAGTGTCTAATTTAAAACTAGAGGGGGTGTTTATGATATTCAATGAAACCTCAAGGGAGGTGAGTGTAATTTCCCCCATTTAAAATTCCCATTATAAAGGGAGAAAAAGCAAAAAAGACAAGAAAAAGAGACGACCGCGTAAAAATAACGAAAATGGGGAAGAACGCGAAAAACACGGACGGCGGCGCCATACCACTACCACTTCCGCCGCTCCTCCGAACCCTAATCTCTTCCCTATTCACCACCACCGTCGTTGACAAAACCACCACCTTCTTCTCCTTCTCTGTCAACTACAAACTCATCGAAACCCTCCGTTTCATCATCCTCACTTTCTACCTTTTCCTCCTCCGTTTTATTCCTTCTTTTTTCTTCATTGAAAACTATGAACACTCCGCCATCAAAACGCAGAATAAGTTCACACACGATACACGAAACGACACCGCGATAGGACGTGCTCTTTCTCAGCTTCTTTCTGCATTAAACGATATTCCAGTTAGTTCAAGAAAATACGAAGTGGTTCGATCGTTAACGGAGAAGATTATCGATGATAATCACCTCGACGGTGTCCATTCTTTACGTGAAGTTAATCGTGTTGCTTTGTCATCAGCGTTTGGGAGGGCGTTGAGGCAGTTGGAAGTGAAGGTGGCGGAGAGAGATCAAGGAGAGGGTGAGGAAGGTGATGGAAGAGAGTTGTATAGGATGGTGAGGAGGAGGGTGTGGAGGGTGGTGGGATGGAGGGTGAAGGGAGGTGAGGGTGGTTTTAGTGGTGGTGTTCCGGCGGAGAAATTGGCGGCGGAGTTGGTTTGGATGGCGAAGAAGATGGTGGAGTGTGGTTGTGCTGATGAAGCGCTTCGGAGATGGGCGGTGGCGGATAATTTAGGGTTTCTTGCTCTTGCTGCGGATCCTCGTTTGCAGGCTTTGCTTGTTAAACTTGCAGGTACCATATTCATTCTTCATATTTTCTTATGTACTTGTTATTTCAACTAGATGATTAACAATGATTTTACAATTTTGAACATGGTTTAAATTAATCATATATTCAACTAAACTAACCATAATTTTGCATGTAATTAACCAGATAGAAAAAATTGAGTCTTTATCAAAACAAAATTGAAGTGTGCATAGCATCTTTATGAAAGTTACTTGCCCGAGAATATAGGTGGTTTGAAAATATTAGCTTGAGAATGTGGACGTAGGTTGGAAAATTTCTAAGGCAAAAGAGGAAAGATGATAAGGTCGTGAATTGTTCAAACACTTTGTCAAAGCTGTTTGTGGTTGATATCATTCCTTGTAATGCAATAAAACAAAAATATTGTTGTCCAACTTGTAATTCTAGCAAGGGCACGTGTCTTGTTCTTATCATCTTTGAAAATTAAAGTATATACTTTGAGTTTGACATAATCTAGATGTGCCACTATTATTTTCACAAAAGCTACATTTTTGAGATTTTAACTGTGAAATTCACTTTGATTTCAAAATTGCATGATAATAATAGCCAAAGTTATACATTCAATAAGAAAAAGTACAATTTAAAATTTTTACTTTTTAAATCATTTAGAATGGGTTGGCAGAAAGTTTAATAGATTACAACAAAAGATTTTTAAAATAGATATAGTGGCAGTCACAATTTTGATTTGTTATATTATCTAGCCATTTCATTCCCCCTCCCCCTTATTAAATGATTATCATGACAACGTTGAAATCCATTTAAAACATTGTTGTATCATCTTTAGTCACAGCAACATTCTGGCTTTGTCTTCTCCAAGTTTATAATGGCCAATAAACTTATTATGGGGCTTGAATCAACTTTCTATCCATCAAATAGAGATTAGAACAATAGAAACAGAAAAGAGATATAAGAGAAAATAAGTACGTCAAAACTAGAATTGTTTTCCATTAGATTCTTGATCATAAATAACTTCAAGGATTGTGGTCTCTCTGCACACCTAGAATGAAGAGTCACCTCTCATCCAATTTTTGGTTTATATTCTGAAATGTATTTCTAGTTAAAGTGGGAGATTAAGATGACTCCAATACTTTATAGTGGTTCACATTTAGAAGTGTTTAGGAAAATAAACTCAACACACTTCAAATTTCTTAATTTTCAGTAATTATTAATATTACAGTTCAATTGAATGACAATACGGAGTAGTTAAATTTATAGGCTAATCATCCTATGATATCTTTAATGTTCGCTAACAGTTGCTTTGAATTTTCCAAGCAGCATTCCTGTTCAAAGAAGCCAAAGATTTTGGCGCAGACGAAATTGAGGAAAGCAAGTTGAAGCAATGCATGCAGGTAAAGTTAAAAATGTTACAGGCATGGTTGCCATTGTTGTGCAGGGCCAGCAATGGCACTGATGCTCCAGCATTGAGCATCCATGAGAGGGCGGAGTTAGAGAGGGTATTGGAAGGCATTATAGAGGGGTTGGAACAAGAGAAGCAAGAACAGGTTCTTTCTCTTTGGCTCCACCATTTTACACATTGCTCATCCTCTGACTGGCCAAACCTCCAATCATGTTATGCTCGCTGGTGCTGTAAATCTCGCAAGCAGTTGCTGCTTTCGAATGAAAATTGATATTTATACACTTTACTAATCATGTAGAAGCAATTACAATTATCCAACTTCAGCTCTAGTAGTTGTCAAAAGTTCTAGGTTATATCAACAGGCCACTTAAATATGTCTTGAATGTCAAAGAATTATCACGGGAATAGATAGAAAATATATAGATACTAATTGTATCATTAAACCGTTACCATTTATAAATTTGGAAGTGTAGCATCAAGCCTCTATGTTGGTTCTGTCTGTTTAAGTTAAATATGGTTGTTGTGGCCTCCCTATCTATGAGGGATACATTTTTGCTTTTACTTATGTTTGTCAATTCACAATTCTATGGGAGTTAATTTAATAACTTGCTCATAAGTCATAATCAACTACTTTAGAATGTAGGTTTTCTTTCATCACTTTTAGTCACAATGTTTCTTCTGAAATATTGTTGTGTTGTTTACATGTGCTTTTACTAAAGATTAACACACATGTTTGTTTTGAGAGAACACTTAGCACAGCAATTTTCTGGCGTGGTATAATCAAGCTTGAATCAAATACACTAATGATGATATTATAAATCAACGAAAAAATAGATGATAATTTTATTCATTTTTTGAACACACGAGATATAAGGGGAAAACATTCATAAACGGAAGAGTTGTGTTTTTACGATGAAACTGTAGAGCTAGCTCAGTTTTCAACTTTTCATGGAACACTCTTTCAAAGTTACATATCAATATTTTTCCCTCCTTTTATGGCACAATGAAGTAGTAGTATTACAGAACTTCCCCAATTTGAATGCAAATCTCTCCCATAAACCTTTATTTCCTTTCCCAAATAGACATTATATTTTATTTTCTACAAACAGGACCAACGTCAACTATTCCTCTTATTCATTTTATTTTTCAACGTGACTTCCAGTTATGTTCACATTGCAATAGGTTTTGAATAAATATCAAATTTCTCAGAACATGACAGTTGTGGCTCCTGCAAACAAAATTCATTTTGAATCAGCTTCTTATAGGTTCATATTAATGATAATATCAATATGTTTGTATGAGAACTGAGGGAATACATGAGCATACTGCTGCCGATTGTCCATGACATACTGTTGCTTATTCTGGCCATATTCTTCTCTAGCCCCACGAATCGTAGAACGCATGGAATTAAGCAATTGACCATAAGTCAATCTACGTTCAACTTGCATGGCTTGGATGAAACTGTAAGTCAAGGCACCAGCACTTTCCATGCCACTAAAGGCCTAATATAAACCAATCAAAGTTTTGGATCAGAGGAAAATTACATTCTAAATCACGTAAGTCAGTAGCAGGGGAAAATGATGCGTCAGCGTTACTATTACTAGTACTAACCGATGTGTCTGCTGCACTTCCATCATCATCACAAGCTGAAATGCAAACTGCTAGTCCACCTCTTGTGCCTTTGTAAGCAGCTCTGGGGTTTCTATGATCTTCCCATCCATAATAACCTTTTCTGTTTTACTCCAAAGAAACAAAATTATATCTAGGTATTTTGAGCAAACGTTTTCTGGCATGTTTTTACTTTTAATTACAAAACCGTTGTGTTGTTTTCAATATATTTTGAATATTTGTACATGAAATACTTTGTAATTAATGACTTATGATGGCATGTATGCATATATAAATACAGTTTTGATTCTAAACTAACCTGCTCACTCTGCACATAAATGGTAAATCAAGAACTGTCCCACTGAAGCATGTATCAATGATAGCATGAAGTTTGGAACCATGAGGTAGAGGCCTAACAATTGTAGCGTTGATTTCATCGTCGAGAATCTTCCCCTCGCTCTCATAATCAACAGGGCATATAGCTTCATCATACCCATCAACCTCATCCATGCTACAGTCTACTTCCCTTGATCCATGTCCTGAGAAGTGAAGCACCAACGAGTCCCCTGGTTGGCAGCCCTCAACCAACCACCTCATTGCCATTCGCATGTTATATTTTGTTGGAATTCTCATCGGATTTCTCTCCCCTGGTTCATCTGTAGGTTGTTTTTCAATGTTATTGTATATAATTATAGATAGAATAGAATGGAAGGAATGAGATTGAGACCCTTTTTTGGCTGTTCATTTTAGACCTTATCTTATAGTCTAGTTAAACCATAACCACCATCTCATAGAACACTAGCATCTAAATTATGACAAGATTAACTTGCAGGTGTATATGAAATATGAATCGTGTAATCATCATTTGCTATACTAAAATGACAACCGTCTCCCGACTCCCAACAGGTGCAGTATGTAGGCAGTCTTATCCCCGCAAGCAAGCCAAGATGGTATGACAAGATTAACTTGCAGGTGTATATTATCTAATAAAAATAAAAGTTAAACAAGCAATTAGTTAGTACCTGTGAGCATGCGAATGGAATCAGCAGGAAAACCTAACTTTTGAATGAGAAAGTATTTCATGCTGTGAACATCATTGAGAGAACCTTTAAGGCTGTTAGCATGATTACCATAACTAATACCAAATAAAACAGCCCTCTTGTTACCATATGGAGAAGGAGGTGTCATTGAATATTGTGGGGCCATCGGTGTCTGTGGCCAAGACTGACGTCTCCCATAGGCAGGCGGAGGAGGTGCATTGTTGTTATTCAGAAAAGGGTAATTGGGTTGTTGGGAGAAACCTTGAGAGTTGCAACCAGAACATATCATGGTTATGGAAGTGGAATAGCCATAATTTTCTAGTTCTATTGGCACTAGTATAGCCCTTCCACACTTGCTGCATCTTGCTCTTCTAGTTGCCATCTTTTGGAGTTTTGGAGAAGATTTTGTTTAGTAAATTATTAATGAAGAAAAAGAAGTAAATAAACTGAGAAATGTGTTGATGATGAGATTGAGGTAGAGGTGTCTCCATTAAATCAAGTGTGTTGGAACCTTTTTTGGATATGATAATATGGACATATAGAATCACATTCTATTTGCCTTTCCTAGTGGACCGGGAATATATCAAAACCTGACCAATTTTTCAAATTATGCTTTCTATCACATATTATTCACTAATTTATTGACCAATTTTTCAAAATACGCTCTATCATATTATTCGCTAATTGATTGATCAATTTTTCAAAATATGTGTTCTATCGCATATTATTTACTAATTGATTTCTGAGATGAAGATGACAGCATGATGACATTGGAGAATACATTTTTTATACTATGGATTGGATTAGAGCTTATTAGTAACAATTATTTGTTTTTTATGATTATGAACTGTTACAGAAAAGAAATAAAGTAGGGAGATTATGAGACTAACATTAATTAAGTTCATACTTGTAGAGCGGTTTTCCTTTGTCGATTATGGATTTTTGTATCTCGTTCTGGATCAATCTTAGACATATATTTGGCCAATATCAAACACCAATAGGCCGGCCCATTATCGGTCTCAATGACCAACTGAAGATGGTTAGGCCGCAAGAGGTCATTACTGTCACATCGGAGACAAACAAAAATGGTTACCCAGTTAGCAGACTCATAATCCTTTACATAAAGGATGGCTCATCTCTTCTAAAGGTGCCTTTTCATAGTGATACATTTTCACTCATCTCTTTTACTGACTGACATAAGTATTAAAAGTGCTTGTAGGTACACTACCATCGCTCTATGTCTTTGTTGTCATTGTGCGAGATCAAAGGCTTAGGCCAAAACCAACACATGCTACCTGACACCACTTTTATCAGTTGTTGCGCCTCCAATTTACAACGGAGTTGCCTCATATTTTATTTTTTTGTTAATGTGTTATCCCATTTGATTTAATATTTTCAGATGCCCTACATTTTTTCCTTTTGACATGTTTTGTTTCTATTGTTACCTCTTAAACCTGCTAGGTGTAACAAATGTTATTCAATAACATTTTGCATATTCTTTATTGTCACCGTTTGAAACAACAAACATTCATCCATTGTTATATTTAAGATACAAAAATGTTGCATGTAAAATCATTTATGTGTTTTTATTTAGGTGCTTCAGTTTTTGGAATGTTTGATTCTTGACATGGTATCGAGTTAACCATGTAGTTTAGAGTTCAATCCTTATTGCCTTCATGGCAATAGTGGGTATGTGCTTAAGCTTAAACTTTTAGAATAGTTAGTTCATGACAAAAAGAACACACATTACCAAACCAGCCTAATCGTCAGTTATGGCACGAATAGAGGAAAAAGGAAATAACCAAATTAGTAAAATGTTGGCAGCAAAGTTAGCTAAAATTTAATGGGCACGTCGAAGTAATGAGTGTGATCATGAGAGGTATATAACAGAATGTAGTAAGAAAAAAGGGGATATAGAATTATGGTATTGTTCTAAGTTTTTTTGTTCTTGGCTGCCCCTCCTTTCTTATGCATAGTTTTGGATTTGTACTCTGCTTTATCTATCAAGTTCTTTTCATTCTAATTGAAAGATTATTCAATTGTTGAAATACTTAGCATACTCATATGAACATCTCCCTTCTATTCTGTAACATGCTTATTGGATTAGATCTGCTACATTGTGAACTTCCCCTAGACCACATTCTTTGAGATTACTCTCATCCTTATTGATGATGCTTTACAACAGTTTTATAATGCATTCACTAATTCATTCATCTACGTAGCTTCTCGGAAAAAGATTTGATCTACCTCAGCAAAAATCGAACAAAAATGGAACCAAAATTCAACAATGTAATATAGACAACTCATTCACCTCCTTAAAAATCATAAATAAACACATAAATCTGAGAATGGCTCAAGTTCCATCAATGTTTTGGAACAGATTGTGCTTGGACATTACAAATGATTCAGTACATACAAGTACTGCCCTTATTGCCAATTGGACATTGACTTTTTTCTATTCCTGCACCCGCACTGTTATTTATGTGTCAGATTAGAAATAACTTTGTAGAAATATCAAACTTCTCTGTAGAGGATAGTTGTGGCTCCTGCAAAACACATTTAGAATCAACTTTCATGTAAGTCAGTAATCTATAAATAATAAACAATTGATGAGAGTCTGAGCCTTGTATATAACTGATGCATACATGAGTATTTTGTTTCCAAGTGTTCCGGGCAAAATCTTGGCCTTTTAGTTCCAACTTCCCTGCTTTAGCCCATTGGATTGTAAAGAGCATGTCATTGAGCAAACGACCATATGTCAATTTAGGTACATCTTGCATGATTTGGAGGAAACTGTAAGTCAAGGCCTAATCAACCAGCAAAAATCTTTTGCTATAAGTGACAATTATATATATTGATTCTAACTGATTTATATCAACCATTGGAATGGAACGGAAAAAAAAGGTACGCATAATGCATTACTACGAACCGATTTTCTTCCTGCCTTTCCATCACCATCATCGCAGGCGGAAATACAAACCGCTAGCCCTCCTCTCGTGCCTTTGTTGCCAGCTCTCCGGTGTCTGTGATCTTTCCATCCAAAAGAACCAATCCTGAATGAACCCAACATAGGCTAATGAATAAGGACATCTTATATCAAATACAATGATTCATATCTTACTAACTAACTAACCGGTTCATCTTGCATACAAATGGTATGTCAAGAATTGTCCCGCTAAAGGATGCATCAACAAGGGCATGTAGTTTGGCACCATGAGGTAGAGGCCTAACAATTGTAGCATTGATTTCATCATCGAGTATCAACCCCTCGTGCTCATAATCGACAGGGCATATTGCTTCATCATACCCATCAACCTCATCCACGTTATGGTCTTTAACCCTTGATGCATGACCACAGAAGTAAAACACCAATGAATCCCCGGGTTTGCAGCCCTCAACCAACCACCTCATGGCCATCCGCATATTACTTTTTGATGGAATTTTGTTTTTGTCCTCTGAATCATCTACAGGATATATATAAAAAGTGGTAAGTATATAAATATGCACTCGTACTAGTAATATCATAAATAATAGTTGAACAGAAATTACCTGTGAGCATACAAATGGAATTGCTAGGAAATCCCAACTTGTCAATCAGAAAGTGTTTCATGCACCGAGCATTATTCACAGAACCCTTAAGCTTCTTTGGTGCGTCCGTGTTAGCATAACTGATCCCAAATAACACAGCTCTCTTGTTACCAAATGCAGAAGGAGGCCTCAATGGAGGATAATAGGAATGGACAGGTATTTCGTACGTAGTAGGAGGATATTGCATGGTGTAATTGTGGTTGTAGATGCTAATGAAAACTGATCCATTCCCATTTCCTGAAAGGTTACTAGGTAGGTTGTTTATCAATGTTTTGTCCTTGTGTTCGCCATCGTCAACATCCTTTAGTCCAGGATTAGCAGATGTAATAGACTGCAATTTCACACTAACCAGCTCTTGTTTTTTGTTAGTGTACTTAGCAATAGGATTATCCTGGTTGTGCTGACAACTGCTATTCGACCTGGTGTTTTTCATGCCAATTTTTAGGCACCTGAATGTTTGCCTGCTATAGTGAATGTGAAACTGTGCTGAACCAAAACTGTGCTTAAATCACATTTGTTTGGCAGACCGAAAACAATGAGCTAGGGAAGGAGAATCTTTCTATCGCATCTAAGATAAGATTTAGATTTGTCTTTGAATTAAGATCACTTGCCATCAAGAACCAGATGCTGGAACCTGTTCTTGATTCTCTCTTGCATTATAGAGAAAGAAGAACCATGTGTTTTATTTTAAGAAGATTATATTTATTGTATGCAACTTGAAATTGAATGTCATGGAAATTTTGATTTGATTCTTTGCTAATTAATTTTATTGTAGGATATGAGAATGAGAGGAATCTGGTCTGATAAATGTTCTGTTGTGTTGATGTGCTTGTAGTGACAGTATTCATTTCTTATTTTTCTACCTTCCAAGACCTTTATCACTGATTTGATTGAATGAGGTTCTATTTTAGCCTCTCATGCTCACGTATTCATTTGCTGATATTCTTTGAATTGCAGTTGGAAGGAAGATACGTATATAACATGACTTATGGAATTGCAAAGAATGGTTGGATTGGTTTCTTTAGGATTAAAAATGGTTTTTTCAACTTGGAGATTCCCAAATAACTTTAGAAACTGCTTTTTGAATCGAAGCATGGTTGCCAAAAATAACCCTAAATAAAATTACAATGTTTAAGTAATGGAGTCATATATTCATCTATATAGCTTTTCTGCAAAAGTGCATATAACATTTGATCTATCTTAGCAAAGAACAAACAAGAATAAAACACAAATCTCAACAATGTGAATGAGATAGCTTAATATATAAATCAGGAGGACAAGCATCTATATGAGGAGTTTATTGTCCAAAATGACTTAATCTGCATCAATGCTTAAAAACGGCTAGTGTTTAGACAGCACAAATGAGTCAGTACAACACAATTACTGAATTACAATATAGTAAGGATCTCAGAACAGAACCAACTTTGAATAGATATCAAACTTCATGTAGAGTATGGTGTGTGTGTGTGTGTGTGTGTGTCTAGGTTTGTTAAGACAATTATATTTATAAGAACTTTGTATAACTGATGTAATATATAGGCTGATGGTGCTCCGAAGTGTCCGTAGCAAGCTTTTGGCTTTTTATTTCAACTTTCCTGCTTTATCTCGATGGGTTGCAGAGTAAATCACATTGAGCAAGTCGCCATATCTCAATTTAGGCCTTTGTTTTGTTCTGATGTGCATGCTCAAAACGATATTCTCGCATTAACGTCAATTTTCTCCGATGATGATAAAAGAGGATTCTGCAATGCAATGTTCCAATTATTTATGGGTTTAGTTTTGAATGAGTTGAATATACAATACTGATATTTATGAGTAAAAAAAAAAAGGAGTATCAATGTTTCTTCAAACAGCCAACATATGTAGCTCCTTTCCTATATCGTAGATGAAACATATTTGGGTATAAAATACAAATGATAAAATCTCTTTGCTTTAGAAATTTTAAAAAAAAAAAATTAGATACAATCTAAAACAAGTTATCAGGATTGTTAATACTAGTCTGCCTCTACTGCTGTGTGCAGAAAACATTCACAGATGTTAAAATCTTTTCTGTTTTCACATTGCTATATCTTATGAAAGTGTAAAGTCTAGTTAAGCTTGCACAATAGGACTTTTGAAGATCATGTTAGATGTTTTAAACTTTCTCTAAAATCTTTGAAATTATTAGGTAAGGGGAAAATGCATTCATTTACAGTGTTATGTGTGAAAGGATAGCTACTTACCTGCTCAATTCTACGGTGAAAAATACGTTTCAAGATCCCATTGAAGTGTTTGCTTCGGTGAACCATTCCAATTTCCTCTTGCAATTTTTCTAGCAAACCGGCATATGTAATTCCAGAATGTTCTCGGATTATTTTTGTTAAAAGATAGGTCATAACACCGTTCATCTCTTTTCCTCCAAAAGCCTGCACAGGTTGGTCGCAACTTACAACTCAAAAAACGAAGTAAGTGAAAAAGTATGTCCATTACATTGCATTGCAAGAACAGACTAAAATTATATCGAAAATTATTCTTACTGCAGTATCAGCAGCCATCTGACAATCTTCACAAGCACTGAAGCAAATGGCCACTCCACCATTTGTACATTTAGTGACAGGTTCTATGCTAGGGGGAATGTTATTCATCCATTTCCAATTGCCACTGCAAGCATATATGCATACAAGTGATGAATTAGTTAACTGACTTTCAAAGTCATCTGATTTCTATTCAACAGTATAGATAGACTGAGTGCAAATTACGAGAAATTTGGATCGATGAACTAGAAGCAGAAAATCAAATAGAAGAAAATAAAGCATTTATATGTACTTACTTGTGTTTTTTATAAGCATACATGAGATCAAGAGTTGTTCCACTATGACAAGCATCAATAATAGCATGAAGTTTGACACCTTCCTTGAGTGGCCGAACAATGGTAGAATTGATTTCGTCGTCAGTGATCATTCCTTCTCTAATGAAATCAACTGGGCAAATAGTTTCATCAAACCCGTCAATTTCATCATCTTTGTCTATTGCCGGTTGTTGCATACCATGTCCGGAGAAGTAGAACACTGATGAGTCTCCGAACTTGCAGTCCTTCACCAGCCACTTTAACGATTCCATTATATTCCTCTTAGTTGGTAGGAAATTTAGATCCTTCTGTTCTTCTGCAATTTACAAGTTTCACAATAATATCAATCTCTTATCTTTAATCATTACCACAAAATCTGTTATTAAAGATATAGGAAGTTATAGATTAGGAATTAGTTGGCTATTATAGCATGTTACTAATTCATATTAAAAAAATACCATGTTTCTAATTGATGCCATGTTTACTAACATTTGTCTCTAGCACTTTCTATGTATCTTTATCACACATGAAAAATTGAAGATATGATGAAATATAACTTGATATTAAAGAATTGACAACTTAATATCCATCTTCTATGACATATTCTAGTCGTATGAATTATCACATTGTAGTTCAGAAGCAGCTTTAATTTTTTTTCCTTTGTTATTCATTGATTAAAACAAACGGAAAACATGAAATAAATATACATTGAGCGAATACATGCATGGAATTAGTAGTGTATCAAAATAAAAGTTTCTATAACAGATACCTGTGAGGACGCGTATGGATTCTATTGGGAATGCAAAATTATTAACCAGTAGTTTTTTTATGTTAACAACATCATTAATGGTTCCCTTGAGCATGTACCGTCTTCTGCTGTAAGTAACTCCACAGAGAACCGCACGTTTGTTACCGATTGTAGTTGTAGACAACAACGACGAGGATTGGCTTGATGCATTTGTACTAGCATTTCGTCGTTGATCTTGATTGAACAATTTGGCTCCTAAACTATTTTCTCTTAATTGTTTATAATTTGAAATTGATTTACCAACACCTTCACATTCGTTGCATTGGTACATAGTTGTTTTTGGTGGCATGACAAATTCGCCTTTGCACTCACTGCAAGCAAGTTTTTTTCCACCAGTATGCTTTGAAGTTGAGCTAAGTAACTTATGATAATTTAAGCAAGTACCATTAGTGTTATATCTGGTAGCACTGTTTTTGTTCTTTTTGGCTTTTAATTTATCACTCATTATTTGATCAGGCCAAGTATATATGCAGCTAACAAGAAGAATGTATAAATAGAGAAGTTTTCAACTCAAGTGTACCATTGGATTTGAGCTGTCCTCAGCTCAAATGTGAAAACAAACATATTATTTTTGGATTGACAACTTTCACTTTTGATAATGCATTTGCTTTCCAGAAAATTGTGAACCGTTACATAAACAAAGTGACATATTTTTTGTATTAATAAAAAGATGTGAAATGTGGAATCCAATCCCTCAATTGGAGGATGCATATTGTTACCTTTTTTGGTTCTTAGACACTGATTAAGGCAATTCTGGTGCTGGGCTGGAAACTCAAAAGCAGAATTCATGTAAGAAGGGATGTATTATAATTAAATATAAGAAAACGAGTTATTGGTTGGGGCATCTCATTTGTGTAGACGATATATGCTTTTATCCATTATTCTTGCATTAAATCATCAAGAACCAGATGCTCTTTACTTTAGTTTTTTTTTGTTTTCCTTTCCAATAGAGTCTAGATATGGAGGTAGAACTCGTGAAGAATTCGTTCGGCTCAAAACTTCAACTCGTGTTTGATAAGAATCTTTTTTTGTTTAGCTCAAGTTCGATTCATTTAAAATTCATGCAAACATCCTTTTCATCCGCATTTAACACAACTCAAATCAAATCCCACATCGATACAAATGAAAGGAAAGTAGAGATATGTAAATAGAACTGTGGGCAATAAATGATAGGTGAGGCTAAAGAGTAGCTAAATACATATTTGCTCATCCGAGTTCTTACCTTTTTTATGAAATAGATTTTTTTTAAAGAAAATTTCTTTTACATTTTGTATGACATAAAAAAAATTCTTTTTATATAGTTTTTTGGTACAACTGAAGAAGAAAATAAACAAAAACAAAGAAACGAAAAACTATCAACTACTTATATCAAATATAGTTGTATCCAAATTATCAAATATCAAAATTACTTTTATTTTAATTCATAGCAAACATGTCATTATCATCCCTAAAAAAACAGGTCATTATCCAGCAAATTATTACCTAATTTTGTCCTCATATTTTGAAAATGTTATTTAAATAATAATCAAATTATAAATTGTTTATAAATAAATGTTATTTAAATAATAATCAAATCATAAATTGTTTTATGCATAAAAAACTAGTAAGTAGCAACTAATTATAACTAACATAATTAACTGGTAACTTCTTTAATCAATAATAGCAAATTAATATTACACCTAGACAACATGTTAATTCATTGTTGTAATATAGATAAGTTAAAGAACCAAATTAAAATGTTTTAAAGTAAGAGACAAACTCGACATTTAAAAGTTGGTTAAAAGAACTCAACTTTTAAAATGAGTTAAGAGACTAAAGTTGATATTTAAGAAGTAAAAAAAAAAAAACCTAGTAATTTAGAAAAAAAACCTAGTATTCTTGGAGGATGCATATTCTAATGAGTTCCTTAACATGTGCTCTTGAGATCCCAAGTTAGCATTCGCGTTAGAAAAATATAGCAATAAGTGGAAGAAATATAGAACATTGAGGGGGAGGGCATTTGGAGGAATTCAAAATTGTATTAGAGAAGAGTTTTTGGGTCCCTGTGAGCTACTTGGTAAGGGATAATGCATTTTATATGTAGGGGCCGGGGTTCGAACCCTGGACACTCCACTTATTCACCTTTAGGGTGAATTTCTCTAGCTACTAGGCTACTTGACAAAAAAAAAAGAGTTTTGGGAGGTTTTGGAGAGTTATATGAATTCTTTAAATTTAATTTATGTTGTTATAATACTCTTAAAATAAAAAATATGTCAATCATAAACACTAATTTATCATTCTCTAAAAAAAATACTTTTTCAAAAAAAAAAAAAAAAACTCTATTTTCCCATGTATTCTCCAACCCCCTCAAAGCTCTCTTTTCCCTCTCCTAGACTCCCAAACAAAGTCTTAATATGAAAAAGTGAAGAATTCAAAATTCAAACTTAATAACCATACAGTTTCAGGGAGAATATCTTAACTATAAATTCAAACCTCTTGAGTCTTATCCAAATGGGGAGAATGTCTTATGTTTCCCTTCCTTGAGTTTCAACTACTTTTGGCTCCTTGACACAGGGTGAATTTCAACTTGTCTCCAAAATCTATAAAAAAAAATAAAAATAAATAAAAAGTACTTGATAAAGCCACTAACATCGGAATATGTTTCGGTTAATAGCTAGCACGTATATTTCACATAATTTTGCTAAAAAAGTATCATACTAAAATGAGAATGCGAGGTAGAAAATTATGGCCTACTAAAAGATGAGGAAGAACCTTCTAGCCAAAAAAAAAATAGCACTAAAAATCAGCAGTTGCAGTCTCCTTAACAAGTCATATATTATCCCCACCACCCATAATACCCCAAAGCAGTCCCATTAACAAGTCCAACAATTTTCCTATTAAACATGGTACTCATCAAATATTAGAAGAAACAAAAGTTGTCGAAGAAAAACCAATCATGAACCATATTAAATTAAACTACACACATGCCAAAAACAAGAATATAAATATAGCAAGGACCCACAAAAAAAATTGAAAAGTATTTTACATATTCTTACTTGATTAACTATGTTGAAATTGACCTTCAAAATTTTGCATAAGGATAGCCATTTGTTCTTCTAATGCATGAACGCTTAGATTATTTGCTACCTCTTCTTCTAAGGCCTAATCTCTTACAATATTAACTAATTCATTTAAGGATAATTTTTGCTTAGCTTGTACACAACACAAATTATATGTGACCTTCATAGGACATAGTTCATCAAACCATCAAATACAGTAGTTGCATGGTAGATGCAAATGTACGACACTAAGTAGTGCATAAATTGTCCATGATCTTCATAGCTCATACTTCAAACCACCAAATTCAACAATTGTATGATATAAGCTAATGAAACAACAAACATGATAGATAAACTACTACTTACATATTCTATATATGTTATCAATAAAGAATTCTGCTCTTCTCCCAACACAAAACACTCACGTCCAACGGAACTTCCCAAAATACCCTAGCGTGAGTTAACGCACGCAAGTGTAAATTCCAGCGTGGGTTAACTCACGCAAGTGTTAATTCCAGTGTGACTTAAGTTGCGCAGCGTGAGTTAAGTTGCGCAGAAATTTATACATGCTTTAGTTAACTAACGTAGAGGTATTTTGGTCAGTTTAGTTGGATGGGAGCAAAATTTGTTGGGAGAAGAGCAGAATTCATCAATAAACGGAAAGTTGACAAGTTGCGGAGGCCCTTGGACATGAGGATAATTCCCTTTCTATTTCAGGTTGTTCTTTGTCACTCCATATTGTCATGGTTTGTAAAATTTTTGCATTATTTAGAATATATCTTGCTAACAAAATGTGATGTTGTAGATCTACATATGCAAAGTCCCGAATAGTGCAAGTTCAAAGATATGACGAAAGGCATTGTGGAACGGGTGTTGGATCCACCCATCTTTCTCGTTCTTGTACTTCAATCTCTCGATCCCAATCAGTTTTTGTCTTCTGTAAATAATTCACGAAACAAAATTAAACATAAAGGTACTACATTTTTTTATTTTACTTTAAAAAGAACCATAAAGTTTTAATAAGGAAAGATAAACTAAATACAATTCTTAAACTTAACCAACCTGATAAAGCTTTAGATCTTGAAGTTTAGGGCAGTAGTAAAGCACTTTTAAAAACATATCCATGTAAGTGTTGATCACCAAGTGAGTCAAATTATTGAAGGTAGGAAAATCATAAGGAGGATCGATCTAAACTCCGTGGAAAGACAAAATCAGAAATCAGAAGGAAGTTCACAAAAACAAAATACAAATGATGAGTCATATATCATATTAATAATCAAACGAACCTCCCATGGTTGTATTCTTAAAAACTCCGAATTATAAAGTGCTTTCATTGGAAAATCACAATTCACTTCAATAATATCTGCCCTAATCAACTTGCTTAAGTTTAAGCTTTGAAACACTTGAAGTTCTGTCCTGTCACGGTACGTGAATACATTGTGTGCCTTAAAATCCTCAAGAAAATGACACCCACCAAGAAGCAACAAAAATTCCCGTTCATCAACGAAGGTTTAGAACCACTAGGGTTTTGCAACTAAATATGCTATTGGGTAATTTGGGGGCTTGAAGCATGTGTTTTACAGCAAGATGAAGATCATAAATATCAACACCCAAGTGAATAAGAAGATGGAAATACTTCACTTTAAGTTGAACGACAAGGTTTACCCATGTTGTGAGATTTGGAATGCTATGAGATTTGATATGATTATTGTTAGCATAATCAATGTTAAGGATGAAACTCTTGATGGAATGATTACTAGCGATGTCTCGAGAAACCAAGACGAGTAGACAAACTGATTGAATAGGAGAAAGGTCACGGCCTTTCAGTTTGATATCGGAGAAGTCGAGAAGAGGAATAGAGCGCCATAGATTAATCCATCTCTTGGAAAGAACTCCGGTGGTAACAGCGTGTTTGGTTGGGACGAAAGAGAGAATATGGCAGATGATTTCATCTGATAAATTGTTTATTCTGTCCTCCGAAGGCGCCATTGCTAAAAGAGAGATGGAGTGAGTTCAGAGGTTAGAGGAAGCCAACAACGATGTTAGGGCATAGAGGTATGTTGGGTAAGGGTTTTCAACGGTGTTCAATTTCTTAATGACCTAATTTAATGGACGGTATAGTCATTTGCAATTTGTTTTTTTATTTTCACAAAAAATGGATCAATTAGATATTAATAAAAACAAAATCAATAACAAACTTCTTAAAGAAATGATTATTGTCTAAAATGTCATCCGTTAAACTTTTAATCTCACTAATTTAATAGGCTTTATGGTCAATTCGTTATTTAATAACAAGCAAAAAGAATGTGTTATTTTATCGGATGTCCCCGAAGGGGGAACAACGCTTGGCCAGTACGCATGCCTCTACGTACGAGCCGGATTAGTCGTCCACCTTTGGTAAGTCAGAAACCAGTACGAAAGCAAAAAAAAAAAAAAAAAAGAATGTGTTATGGTATAATTTCTTCTCCTCTCTTATGTCATAAATATAAGAAAATAATTTACTATCATTTCTTTTAATTTCTTAATATCATTAATTTGCATATAAAATACAAAATATTTAAAATTGTTATGTGTTTTCTTCTTAAAAAAAAAATTGTTATGTATTTTCAAAATTTTATCGTATAGACTTTCTTATATCGACACAAAAATTCTTTCAGGGAGATCAACATCAAATGCAGTGCAAATATTTAACGGTATTTTGCATATAAAATTAAAAATATTTAATTCAAACGTTATATTAATGTTGAAAATAGTCATGAGTTTTCAAAATTTTATCACATCTACTTTCTCATATCAATAAATAAAAGTTTGATTTTGCGTTTATTTCTACATGTTGTCAGAAGAAGACAAACTATACGATCAGAACTTGAAAGAGGCATTCCTTCATAAGAAGACAAAATAGGTCAGAGTCTATGAGAGTTGATTATGACGTGTCCATCAGATGTTGACCAATGATGTGTCCACCATAGTCTGCTTTCTATCAGAACTTGTTTCCTTCAGTTCTGCTAGGCTTCAAGCAACTTATGATCACCTTTGACCTTTTGTTGACATTTCTTCATATCGTGCACACGTGAGACAAGTCTTGTGCTGAGACTTATGGTACAATGGTCAAAAACAAACTTATTCATGGTGCAAGACTAATTTACTTGTAGACATTACACAAAGCCCTCATTTTATTCTTTTTTTTTTTGAAGAGGCACCCTCATTTTATTCTTATTTTCTTTTTTTTTAACTAGTGTGTTAACCCGTGCAATGCACAGGTGATAGGCTATTAATTTTCAATTGAAAAAATATATTATTTTTTATTTATCTCATGTTTTTTCAAATATGTCCATGTTTTTCTTTTTGCCGCAATGACAAATATGTGTCCCGTATTTTTTACGTTTTATTTTTTAGGGTTGGATCCAGTTTGTGGATCTTTTTTCTTTTTCTTTTTATTGTTTTGATTTTGCCCGTTAGGGTTGTTAACTAGGTCAAGTTTTATGTCCCCCCAGTTTTGTTGTAATTTTCCCCCTTATTTTAATAATATATATGAGCAATCGACAACAAATAAGAGTATGGTTCCAACTTAATTGGAAATTATTCTTTTTTATGACATTTTGCTCTTGGCCTATAAAAAAAAAAAGATGTATGTCTTGTGCTTTTATGCATTGTGAAAATATATTTCTATTAGTTTTTATATATATATATTAACGAAAAACATTTGTATTTTTTTTGTATTAATCACAAATATTTGTCACTTGTTTTTTCTTTAGATTTATCAATGACAAATATTTCTCCCATATTTTTTATTTATTAATGACTAATATTTAACAATGATTTTTATTTTATTTTTATTTTTA
>Ga0315915_1000578_pt1 | contig 39022 bp, 18 predicted proteins | sample MpolbnodulesMG_FD_207738 | JGI IMG/M metagenome (GOLD analysis project Ga0315915, IMG submission 207738) | Medicago polymorpha root nodule microbial communities from Los Angeles, California, United States - branched nodules | ecosystem: Host-associated > Plants > Roots > Nodule | place: USA...
TTTTTTTATAAAAAAACCACACAACCTAAACATTATGATTAAAAATGAGTCAAGGTACTTACTTGTGATTAAATAGAGATGATTCACTTGATTTTGCTAAAAAACAACGAATTGAAGGAGTTGGATATGCTTTTGGAAGTTTTTTGAACAAGTCAAGGAAACTAGAAAACTGAATTTCTGTTTCTGTATATGTTCAGGATGCATCGGAAGTTAAATGCCGATGGAAACAACAATAGTTAACTGCCGAAGTTTTCCTCGGTAGTTAACTGCCGTCGGTTCTATTTTCCTCGACAGTTAACTATCGAGGGGTAATGTCGTCTTTTATATGTATTTTTCAGCCTTATAACATGTGTATACAACAATTTTGAAAGACCTAACTTAAAGGCCCAACTAAAAACCATTCAAAGGAAAGACAAACTAACATAATTAAATATCTAAATAACTTATTTACGTCTAATTGCACTCTCAAACATTAACTTTTATAGATAATGTTCTAATATTTGAATTTTATATATTACTAGAGGAAAAACAGACAGTCTTCGTGAGCTTAACTCAGTTGGTATGGACAATGCATAAAATATGCAAGGTCCGAGGTTCGAACCCCGACCACCACCAAAAAAGAGGAAAAACAGACATTCACGTGCCCGTTTTTCCACTCTTTGTAGATGCTACCAAATCCCCCAGTACTCCTTCCATACGCCTCGACTCCATTCATCCTTGACAATTCTACTTCTTCCTACTAATCTAAAGTGATTCTTGAAATAATCAATTTTTTCATGAAACCTCACTTTGGTAAAGAATTTTGGTTTATATTCATGGTATCATTTAAGGACAACCACAAAGTTTTTTTATGTGATCTCTTATTTTTATTTTGTAAATCAAACACACTCATCATTAATCAATTTATCATTTCCTTTATTATAAAAGAAATATTTTAAAAGCAACTTTTAAAATATCTATCAATCTTAGTCAGATACTTTTCTCTATAAACTTATCTTTAAAAACACAAACTTTTTAAATTTGAAATCAAAACATGCAACATTATTATATATATTACATCTGAAATTTAAATAAGTACACATATAATAGACACAGTACACCTGGTAAAATAGACATCATACTGATAATTTATTCAAAACCCGCAGTTTGATTGAAGTTATTAAAAGCCGGAAAAAGGATGCTAGAAGTTATTAAATTTATTCTTGAAATAATCAACTTTTTCGTGAAATATAATGAAACCTCACTTTGCTAAAGAAATTTGGTTTATAATCATGGCATTAGTTAAGGTGAATCGGACTCAGCCATCTCGAGCAACGGGATTAGAAAAGGTAGCTCATAGGAGGAGGCGATTAAGATTGTTAGCCAGAGCCATCGTGTCCACTAGCGCTCCTGTCCAAAGCGAAGAGAAGGCGAAAAAGTGCCGCCATCGGATCGAGCACATAGGGTGCGAGCCCGAAGTCAATTAATTATCTTTGGCTAAAAGCAATCTTCCTGTTTTGTGTAGAAAAATTTCTGATTTGAATTCTTTTTAAAATCTCGTTTATTTCTTGTTAATTTCTCATATATGCTAGGACAACCACAAAATTTAACCTTAATATAAGTATTTGAACAAATTAGCGTTGTATCATGAAAGTGAGCTTGCTTTCTTACAAAATATTGAGATTTTTTTCCTATTTTTTGTTGGATCACTTGATGACATGAAAATTTGCCTAACAAATCTAACAGAAATCAGATTTTCTGCAAAAACAAAATCACACCAACAATATTTTGCAAATCAAACACACTCATCGTTGATCAATTTATCTATTCCTTTAGCACAAAAGTAATTGTTTTAGAAAACTTTTAAAGTAACTATCATTTTTTGTCGAATACTTTTCATATAAGTTTATCTTTAACAACACAAACTTTTAAAATTGTAATTTGAAAATGTACAACATGAATATATTTATTACAATTGAAATTTAGATAAGTTCAGATAAAATAGATACAATACACATGATAAAACATATATTATACAATACATCTTAATCTTAATAATATACAAACATGAAGCATGTTTTAGACCTCCAATCCAATGTGTCACAATTCTAAGGCCCCAATGCCAAATCATTACTTCTTAAAAGCTCATTTTATCATCAAGAATAGTAATAGGGACCACAAAACTATAACAATTTCAAATTACACAATAAAAAAGAACATCAAAATTCAATTTAGAACATAAAAATTTGAATGTATTAATTTCCCTCTAAGAAATGTCATTTTCAGGTGTATTATTAAGTAAAAAAAACAAATTTTCAATTTGACTTGAGGCCCAATAATGTTAAGTCCAACACTCAAACCCAACACTATTTCAGCTTTTTTTTAAAAAACATTAAATGCAAAAAACATAAAGGAAATGTTTCCCTGTTCTCACGCTCAAAAGCAAATCACCCAACCTGATTGCAAGCTATGAGACAAACAAGTTGTCTGTACCACCCATCTCTTTTTTGAACCATCAGCAAGGAAAATGACTTTTAACACAAGTCAAATTCAAATTCAAATTCAAATTCAAATTCAATTGAATTCACTCTCTCTTTCTTCTCATTCTCACGTTCGCTCTCTCTCATCAATCAAAGAATGAGAGAAATCTTCATTCATCCTTTCACTCCCATTTCCCTCTCCAAGTCTCTTCTATCTGAATCACAGAACTACAACTCAACCCTTCTCCCTCTCTCCCAAATTCGCTCATTGTAATCAAACGCTACCACTGTCGATGACATTTTCCCTAAATAAATACCGTGATGATATTTAATTTCAGTGTTGTTAATGAATGTTATGTTAATTGAACTTAATTTTTTTGTAATTTGATTAAAATTTAACTTTTATGTATAATGTTCTAATGTTTGAAGTTTATTTATTATACAATTTGTTAAAACAATTGTTGGTTTCTTTTACTTAATCTTTTTAGTGGTTACAACCATTTCAATCCAACTTAATGTGTTATCACCCTTGCTTAAAATTAAATACAAGAAAAAGAAAGTTGAAACAAAGCAATTTGGATCAATTGTTTAATAAGCTCAACCAAGGACGAATTATTCAGGAGAACCTGAGTTCTTTTCTTGGACGGAATAATTCTTGACCAGACTTTACTTGCCTCTTGGCCGAACTCCGGATTACCAGAGGCCTTTTTTCCTTGAGAATCGGACGATTAACACCAAAAACAATAAATAAATAAATAAATAAATAAATATATAAAGTTGCATAATTTACAATAACTACAATAGACAATAAACAATTGAATCTCCAACAATATTAAAAAGGATTCAAGCGTGAATAAAAAAGAGCTACTATAAAAAAATTGAAAAGTTTAATCTATAAAGAAAAAAAGAACTACCATGATTACTTGTTATGTAAGTTTGAATTAGTGTAATTATGAACTTGTGTAATTGTAAACTTGTGTAAGTATGAATTTGTATAATTGTGAACGTGAGTAATTATGAACTTGTGTAAGTATGAATTTGGATAATTATGAACATTGTAATTGTAAACTTATGTCTTATACGATACGATTTTATCTAGTATTTATGTGAGGGTCTACTATTTTTGTAGATATTATTATAGACGGCATGGTTCGATAACTCAATGTTTGGTAAGTACCAATTTAAGGGTTTGATAGTAGAGGTTATTAAAATTGAGATTTCAGGCAATATATGTTAGAACCTTGGGTAACTTCAAGTGGGAAATTCCATAGTGGATTAGGTCAAATATGTTATGAGAAGTGATAAAAGCAAATGAGCATGACATTGATTTTACTACTGCATAAGTGATGTGTTGATGAATATTGACTGGACTACAATATATGCAAACTCTTGGGACATTCTTTTTTTTTGTTGTTGTTGAGGGGATTATTCTTATTCTTGTGTTATGGTTAAAGTTAATGTGTAAATGTGTATTTATTTGACAATGCATATCATGTGTATGATATAATACTTAAGCATCAAGCATGTTCGGGTCCAGAATGACCCCGACAATAAAAATTGAGCACCTGATATAAAAAAAATTGGTCTTTAGACAACTTGGATTTCTCTCAGGCACCTTGGTGTCTCCCAAAACACCGAGTATTTTAAGATGGAAATATTTGGTGTAAGTATACATTTTCTAAGTTATAGTATAAAAAGATATTGAACAGGGACTGGAGAGTTATAGCTCTTTATAGTTTTTTAGTAGAAATCTTGTTTGCAAGAAAATAAAATAAATCATTTGTCACAACAATAAAATAAAAGTTCAATATTTGGGAAAACTGTTAAAGGACTTAGAAATTCTCAAAGTTAAAAGTGTGGTTTAACAAATATTATATTCAGTTATGACAGAGCTTTACTGCGATCTACAAAGCTATAGCTTTTTATGACTTCCTGGTGGCCACTAGTAGTGTTGTGCACTCAACCTTCATGTTAAACACGTGAAGGCGTCCGCTAGGAGTACAATCACATAACGTAATATGCAACATTGCTAGGTTAGGTTATCAATATTTCCCACCAAAGTGTTATTTTGTTAAGCCTTTGGCTTATGACAAGAGTCCTAGTTAGAGCTTAGCGCTTAAAAGGCTCTTCCGAGATCTAGCACTAGTGCAAAGTAGTCTCTCTTGTTCGCTTCACCTCTCGATGCTTAGGGATTAACTCATATCAAACGAATATGTTCCATTCCCTTACCATGCCGAAAGGGGACTATATCATTGAAAGCAAAAGAGATAAAGTTTTACTTTCAAAGATTTTGAGTTGAATCAATTTGTTTGAAAGAAGTGTGAAGTTATAGCTTTATAAACCTTAAGCAACGAATATCATAACCTCACCATGTCTAAATCACAAGAAGGGGTTTAGCTCACGGTGAGCTGAACCTCATAGATGAAGATGAAATAAACCATAAATGAAAACCTGAAAAGCTAAATTAATAGATTGAATAGAGCGAGTACAAGTTTACAATCCATGAAGGAGAGTGGTGAGCTAAAAGCATCACCAAGTAATCCTATCTTCAATTCTCTAAAATCTAACACTCATGCTAACCCTAGCTGGAATTTGGCCTCTCAATTCACTATGCAAATTTTTGGACCCATGTCACTAACATGTGGTTGTCCTTTTATAGTACAAGGACAATCACTAGAAGCTGTACCCTTTGGTCATTTCCCTATGAGCTTACCTTATCTTATCCTACCTACTCCAGGCATATTCTCTTATATTACTCGTACTCCAATCATTGGCGCCAACTCACAATTCTTAATTCTTAAGCAATGGCCAGAAGTGGTACCATGGGTTCGTACTATTGTACGACCCGGCTAGCGATCCAGGATGATGCATCTTTCTATATCCTCAGCGAAGCATCCTTATCCACGCTGCAGATTCCCATATCTCCAATGCTAATTCTCATCATGTTTCACCAAACACCCACAACAAGCATTAGTAGTTCAAAATGATTAAATAACACTAGAAATTAACTAAAACGATAAAATCCAAAATAGTCACTGATTAGATGTTCTAGGTCATGCATTCACTCAGTTTCTTGTTCATTATGGGGGATAAGTGCAACATGATAACCAACTATTTTACCGGTTATCACACCTCCAAATTACACATTTACCCCATGCTACAATATATGGTTAATACGTCAAATAATTCATGTAATTTAGGCGAAGTCTAAAAATAACCTCTGTAAAAGAAAAAAAATGCAAATTCCACCCCTATAATTTTGGATTCTTCATATTTTATGCTCACTCTTTTAAAAACTATTTGAGGGAAGTTTGAAAACAATATATGTAAAAGGTAATAATATCTGAAAATAGCCTCCGCAAAGAATTAAATATGAAAAATCCAAAATTATTGGGGTGGAACTTATGCTTTATATTTTACTAGGGCTGTTTTCAGACCTCGCCCAAATTGCATAGGCTATTTTAGGTATTAACCCATTCATATATGATGTAAGATAACATTTAAGTGTGATTTAAGCTTTTCTAAAGATACAATAGGGATTTTGATTATATGCCTTTTAGGCGGGAAAGTCTATTAAAATGTTTGGTTAGGACTTATCACATTTTATTGTGAACTGGCATTTTGATTTTTTTTGAACCGTAAAGTAACAAATTTGTTAAATTGAGAACCAACATTTTTATTGAAATTATTAAAAGACGGAATAAATTACTGTTTATCCAGAGTCCTTCTCTTGTGCTTTTTTGATTAAAAATAAATCTCAAAATGACCGTTGTTTTGAGCCTCATTTTTTTAAAATGATCAGAAATGACGTCGCTTTGACTTCAGTCAAACTCAAATCCTTATTTTTCCTTCTTTCCCTTCTTGATACAACCCTTTTTCCTTCTTCTTTTCTTTTCTATATTCATAAAATAAAAATACATTCGCAGATGCTACCAAAACCCTTTGTTCCTTCTTCAATACGCCACTCCTCGATCACCCTTCACGTTTCTTCTTCTTATTATTCTTCTTCGAGGATGTCTGCTAATCCCTTGATTCCTTAATTGAGTTTTTATTTCTTTCAATTTATGTTTTTATGATTTGTTTCTGTTTCTGTTTTGTATATTTTGTGTTTGTTGTTTTCTCATTTTTCATTCCATGTTTGTTCTTAGTAGTTCTGAATTTTTTTTCTTCCAAATATCAATATAGAAGTCATGATATTATTTTTATACTTATTTACTTTTTGATTTTTTTTATTGATTTTGTTCTTAATAACCTTAGTTGTAGATATAGGGTACGTTTGATTTGCTAAAAAATGAAAGACATGACAGAACAACTTCAATTGTCCAATATTGATTTGTAAAACTGTTTCAGGGACAGGACAAACAAGAGGCAATGGACAGGACAAAAATTGAATTTTTTGTCCCTCACCAAACCACAACACAACTTTTTGTCTCACGTAGAAGTTGTCTAAAATATCAAAATAGCATATTGTCCGTGTCGCGGTGATTTTTGGATATCAAGCTATTAGTTAGTGTTGAATCGCAAATTGTGGACTCACCACCGATCTTTTATTTTTTCCAAGGAAAAGGGGAAAAGTTCGAAATAACTCTCTTTTTTAAGAGATCAAAGTTTCGGGGGTTGGTTGAACAAAGGGAAGGTATTAACACCCTAAATGTCTATGGTATTCCATAGGAACCACTTGTTTTTATTTATCTTGTACTAAATTGATTACTTGTAAATAAATGCCTAAGTGTGAAAAGGACTAAAGTGATGAATGAAAAGAAAGAAAAATGTTTTTGTTATTTTGTTGATTTGAAAAGACAAAGTCTTTTTGCCTACATACCCGAATGGGATCAAAATCATGTAGTTCGGGGTAAAAAGCCGGGTGATTTGTTTTGGTTGATTTTAAAGTTTGAAAAAAGTTTTTGAGAGGATAAGAGGCCGAAATGACATAGAAGAATAAAAATGTGATTCACTTGATTTTGAAAATGTTTTTAAGAGGATAAGAGGCCGAAATTGCATAGAAGGATAAAATGTGATTTAATTTATTTTAAAGTTTGAAAATGTCTAAATATGATTAAAGTTGATTGAAGTTTGATTTAAAAAAAAAGTAGGAGTCACTTGGTTTGAATTCCAAGGTTTGTTAATAAAAATATTTTTTGTGATTGTGCATATTTGAATGTTTTTGAAGATTGATTATTCTAACTAATGTGAGCTAATTAAAGGCTAAAAGTCTAGACGTAACGGAATAAAATAAAATGTGAGGGATTTTATAAAGATGTTTGATTTTGTTCTTGATTTAGGTCTTGACATAAAGCGGAATAAATAAATATGTGTCGGTGCAAGATTCTCATTTATATTTTTACCTTGTTCCTAAGTACATTCTAATGCCTCAATAATATAAATGACAAAAATAAAATGCATATGGTAATAAAATGAATAAATATGCTAAAAATAAAGAAAAAATAAAAATGCATGAAATGACTATGGTCCTAATAAGCATAAAATAAAACTAAATAAATAAAAGAACAAAAAAGTAAACTAACTACAAAAAAATGCAATAAAATAAACTAAACTAAACAAGTAAATAAACTAAGAAAGCCAAATATATGAAATAAAGAAAAATTGCAATAAAAATAAACTAAAAAAAACTACTAATGTTGCACACAAGTATGTGTGCTTAAAAGAAGAAAAACAGTAAAATAAATAATTAAAACAACTAAAAATTAATTAAAGGGTCTTGGAAAGAAAAAAAAGAGAAGAAATTTTAAAAGGAAAGGGGGGTGCAGAATCAAAACAGGGGGTACAACAATAAAACAAAAAGAAGAAAATGAAAAACAATGCTGGGCCTTGCAAATTTCGTATGGGCCAAAAGGAAACAGATCTGGATCGTTTGATCCAGATCTAATGGCTAAGGAAACGAAGGTGCACATCAAAGACAAAGCCAGACGCGCATGGAAAAACTCAGGGAACATCATAGGACCGTCAGATCCAAGATTTGACAACCCAGACCTGAGGGTGCATGGGAACACCGAACACTTTCGCGCACAGGAAAACCACAACTATAAATAGCATCAACATGCCAAAAAAAAACATTTCACAACAAAAAAACTTTCTTTCCCTTGGTTTTAGAGAGAGAAGCTTTGGCTTCTCTCTAAAATCAGAGGGTGGCCGACGCATTCCTCAGCCATCTTCTCCGGCGAAAAAAGAAGTCTGGCACGGTGGTCGGCGGCGGAGCCACCGTGCTGGAGGTAACTATACCCATTTTTAAATAAAAAATCGTAATCAAACCCTCTTCTTACTCCTACTCCTTCAGGTTTCAAACATGAGCTTAAAAAAGTGTTAAAAACTGAAACAAAACTTTTTGATCTGTAAAAAATGAGATGAACACAAACTACTTCTTCCTCCTTTCCTCTTTTGAAAACGTTTTGAGAAAATCCCTTTTAAAAAAGCTTAGATCTGAGTTTATTTTTTAAAAAAAAAGGAGAAAGAAGAACCACCTTTCCTCTTGATTCGAGTTTCAGTTTCAAATCGTGTTTGTTGCTTTTTGATGTTCGAAAATGGACTGGTACAACTTTGATTCCGTTCCGTTAATGTATGGTCATGGTGTGGTTACAACAGTTTTCGAAAATGGTGTTTGGGTATTTAAAGAAATTTTAAAATTGTGGTTGATGATGGAATTCTATTGTTGATTGCTTGTTGCTGTGAATTAGGGTTTATGTGATGGATTGTGAGGCTGCCGCGATTCTTCTTGGAATGTGTATGTGTGTGTGTAAAACTGTGCCAATGATTGACAGTGCTTTTATAGTGGAACAATTAGGGTTGAGGTGAGGTGGATTGGACCAGAATGCTCTTAAAGGGTATCCCATGCTATCGGCCTAAAATTGGACTAATTGACATTCTAATTAAAGATTGTGATAAGGAACAAAAAGACTAAAAACTCTTTAAAAAGAAAACAAAAATAAAAATAGAACAAATTAAAACAAGTAATAAAATAAAAAAAACTAATAAAAAGATAATAATAATAATAATAATAATAATAATAATAATAATAATAATAATAATAATAATAATAATAATTAATAAAAAACTTAAAACTGTCGCCTTCGGAACCAAAAATGAGGTATTTTAAAATGCCTCTGTCGAAATTTCGTCTGAAACGATGAAAATTCTCGGCTTTAAAAGACGAGTAAAATGAGTAAAAAATTGGGAAAAAATGGGGTATGACAGTCCGACAAAAATCGTATAAAACATAAAATTATTCAATACCATAAAAAAAATTATGTGTTGTTCTGCCATGTGTTGTGTTGTTCTGTCCAGTACTTCCTGTTTTGCAAACTGTTGTGAATTTGTTGAAAAATAACACCAATAAAAACTTAATGTGTGGCACAAATTAATCAAGCAACCAATATCAATGTGGGTGACAATTATAACCATAAGCAAAAGTTAAAAAAACAGCGAGAGAGTAGAAGAAAAAACACAAGAGAATTTGTTTACCTAGTTCGATCTAATACTGACATACTCTAGGGGAGAGACCAACTCTCCGTTCCACTATAATTTTTGAGTAACTTTACAAAAGATTACAAAGGGTTACAAGAATTACTCTTCAAACCTAATTCTACCCAAAATCCTGAATCTTTTCCCGTGACCAAGAGACTCAATCATAATAGTGTCACCAAGAGAAAACTCTACAAACCACAGTTTTGTTGTTGGCTTCTAAACCCTTGTTTGTCTACTTTTTACACCTTTTTCATCTGATACAATATCATTATTTATAGAGAAATAAAACCCTAAAAAATTATAACAAATCTCACGCTGAAAATACGTTTTTATTTTTCTCCTTCAGCGTATAATCGGGCCTCGATTTTTTACGAGATAGAACCTCCATAACTGCATCCAAAATTGTGACCCAATTTTTTCAAATCGGGGCCGATTTTGGCGGATTCTGAAACATCAATTTTGATTCAAAAACAACACAAACCAAAGGCACCCATATACTATGACATTTTGTAGTTACCATGCTGTATTTATTTTTGCCAACAATATGGGGGGTATACTCAATTAAGAGTTAGGACTAGTAAGAAATGGTTCCAGTACAAATTGACTACACAACTATTTTTTCAGTGCCATATTTGATTATGGAGAAATATACCTCAATGGCTACAATGATATTAAAAAAAAAATACTATGATGTTTAATTTTAGTGTCGTTAATGAATGTTATGTTAATTGAACTTAATTTTTATGTAATTTAATTTGGATTTAACTTTTATGTATAATGTTTTAATGTCTGAATTTTATATATTACTAGCAGTGGGGGATCTCCTTGGAGACCCACAAGTGCCACTGCATCCCCAAGTTTTCAATAATTATCATATTTGACATGTTATTTCACATATCAGTGGCAGATCTCCCTGGAAAGTCACCCCTGAATTCTTCATGTGGCCGTGGGTTAGATCCTTCTGTTCCCTTTTTTCATGTTTCTATTGCATTAATAGCATTTTATTAAAAAAATGTTTCTATGGGAACTTGCCAACCTACATGTAGTATTCAAGAAAATGAACCACCACACCTATTCACAATTTTGATAGTTTCTTGAAATTGTTTAATATATAATTTTCAAATATTTGGCACCTCCAACAAAAAAATTCAAGATCCGCCACTGATTACTAGTAGAAAGACGGACACTCATGTTCCCATTTTCCGCTCTTTGTAGATGCTACCAAAGCCCCCCGTACCTCCTTCCATACGCCTCTACTCCATTCATCCTTCACAATTCTACTTCTTCAAGGTTGTCTAATAATCTAAAGTGATTCTTGTAATAATCAAATTTTTCATGAAATGTAATGAAATATCACTTTGGTAAAGAATTTTGGTTTATATTCATGGCATCAGTTAAGGACGGCCACAAAATTTAACCTCAATAGAAGTATTTGAACAAAGTAGTGTTGCATCATGAAAGTAAGCTTGATTTCTTACAAAATATTGAGCTTTTTTTTTGCTATTTTTCATTGGACCACTTGATGATATGAAATTTTGCCTAACATATCTAACAGAAATCAGATTTTCTGCAAAAACAAAATCACACCAAAAATATTTTGCAAATCAAACACACTCATCTATTCCTTTAGCACAAAAGTAATTGTTTTAGAAAGCTTTTAAAGTAACTATCAATCTTTGTCGGATACTTTTCTTATAAGTTTATCTTTAACAACACAAACTTTTTAAATTTTAATTTGAAAACATACAACATGAATGTATTTATTACAACTGAAATTTATATAAGTTCAGATAAAATAGATACAATACACATGATAAAATGGATATTATACAAGGGATAATTTGACCGTTGAGACTACCAAATAGATAAAAGGACATGCAGACACACTACCAACATGAAATTTTGTCTATAATCAGAAATTCCAAAAGTTATGATTGGCTGCAAGTCCAGTAGAAGCTGGTGACAAATCTTGATTCACAGACCACCTTTGAAACATGTCATTTCCATATACCACAGATGAGATATCAGCATCAGCATCAAAGTCTCTCCCAAAAGAAAACTCTTGGGAGAAGAAAAGGTTTGATGAATTTCCGACCATTGAGGTTTGGTTGGAACCAGCAGTTGTTGCTTCAGTTAAAGGGTAGACATCCATTTGTTTTGAAGAGGATGAAATGTTCAAGTTATTGGTTTCATTATTATGAACAATGTTTTCATCTTGTGTTTCCGGTTTCTCTGTTTGATTTGGATTGAAGAATGAATTGAACACATTTGAGAAATCAGAAATAATGGTTTGGTCTTCACTAATGTATGGAGAAGAATCAAACAATGGAGGCATTAAAGATGCATTAGTATTTGAAGGTCCTTCTCTATGGGAGTTAGACCTTCCAAGTTTTGAGCCATCCATTTTCTTTCCACAATTACGCTTCTCAAAGACTCTAGTGAGAACCCATTCACTCTACAAAAAAAAAGGTTAACACATTAATATTAAATAAAAAAACATTATTTAAAAAAACTATGAATATTTAGTTTTTATTCATTTATTAAAGGTTTTTTAAAATAAAATACTATTTTATAGAATATTATATATGTTTTAAACAAAAAGTTGTTTCCAGTAGTTTCTCTATAATTTATATTTTACAATTGATTTTTTTATAAAAGTTACTTTTATTATGGTAATAAAACATAAAATAGTTTGCATTATTTACAAAAAGGAAATTAAACTCTTAATTACATCTATCAAAATCATTATTTTTATAATTTGTTACAAACAGATCTTAGTAAATGTTTGGATCGACGATAAGTTTGACAATGATAAAATGGTAACTTTGTTAAAATTTAAAAGTAATTTTTTTTCAAAATCACGGTAACATAACATAATTCTATCACATGCATGATCGATGTGAACATACACTAACAAATTTTTACCTGTAGTCAGAGAATAAATCATTGACAAAAACAAAGTAATAAAAAATATAGCAATATTACCATTCTATGCGTGGATAGGTTGTGCTCAGGAAAAAGGTTGTGCTTAGAGAGTGAGTTACCCTCCAATCGGTATTCATGCATGACCCAATTGCTTTTTTCACCTGTCGGAGCTCTTCCTATGTAGAAAACCAATGTTTTTTTCATCCCAATTAATGAATTTCCCTTGTAAATCTCTTTGTCTTTGCCTGTTGCTTTCCAATAGCCAGCATGAGTAGCTCTATTAGTCCTTTGACCAGTTGGGTATTTTCTGTCCCTCACACAGAAAAAATACCATTCTGTTTCTCCCATTTTAGCCATCTCTAAATAAACCAAAAAATAAGAAATCATAATTAAGTTATGGAACGTTGAAAGACATACATACATTAGACATGACACTGGCAAAATTAACACTCATAATCACTTTAAAAAATAAAATAATTAAATTTAACCACGTCTATTAGTGTCATGTTGGTGCAGATACCTAACACATTATGATGTGTCAGTGGTACATAGTAATTAAGAGAAAATATATAACCCCCCTTTAATTTGAGCAAATTTTGGTTCACCCCCTGGTAATTTGAGCAAATTTCGGATTACTACTCTGTCATATCATTGATTTTATATAGTCAGATGGCCTAGGTGGTATTTTGAATCCCGAAAATGACATATATTACAGTGGGGTAAAGCACTATTAAATCTATAATAATATATAATAACAACTAATATTTGCCTATAAAAAACATTAGATTCACCTGGTAAATCCCATGGTTCACACTTATTCATATCAACTTCAGCAATAGCTATAGCACAGAAGCTATTGTCATCAACCTTCTTGACAAGGTATTGATTTATAAGCTCTTCATCGGTCGGAAAGAATCGAAAACCAGCATCAAATTTGACCTTTTCATTTTCCAATTTTTGATTGGAAACATTCTCATTTGATCCCATCCTGCACTAAAGTCCTCTGTATCATCAAAGAAGCAAGTTAAGAACTAAGTTGAATAAAAACAAGCATAAAAAATTTAATTCTGCAAGTCTTGATAAAATGAATGACTGATATCAACCTATTAAAGCTTGAAGATGAAGGGAGGTGTGACGATAAAAAATAAAAAAACTTTGGTTGAATGATGTAAAGAAAAAGCTGAAAAAGAAGAGACTGAATGATGTGAGAGACAATTTGTTTTGATGAAATTGATTAAGATGTTGAGTTGTAAGAATACAAAACTCCTTAAATAGTGAACTTTTAGGTATGCAAAATGTGGCTCATAATGAAATTTAGGGAGGGTTTAACATTTTATGCTTTTAGAAGTGTGCATTATGTTGTAAGTGCAAGGTTTAGATGTTAAAAGTTGAAAGATGAAAATCGTGAAATGATAATGATGAAAAAAAAATTTAATTGTAATAAAATCGGTTAAAAGGTTCTAAATTGTATGGGGAGAAACGTTTTATAATGGTATGTTTGCAAAAAATCAAAAATTGTTAAACGTTTTATATGTTAACTTCAAAAGGACTAAAACTGTTCACATAGGCTATATGCGAGGAATTTGTGTTTTTTCTTTTATAGAGCCTATTTTCATACCTCACCCAAATTACAGAGGTTTTTTTAGGAATTAATTAACCCATTCATATATGATATAAGATAAACATTTAAGTGTGCTTTAAACTTTCCTAAAGATGCAGTATGGATCCTGATTGTCTACCTTTAAGGCGGAAAACACTATTAAATTTTTTTGTCAGGGATACTTGAAAGCACAAATAATAAAATATATAATTCCTATGCACTTTTATTGAAACAAGATTTATCATGTTTAAGTCTGAACTGTCGTTTTGAATTGTTGGAACTGTAAAGTTTCCAATTTGTTAAATTGAGAGTTCGGATTATTTTTATTCAAATTTGAAAGGCAGAAAAAATGACGGTTTATTTGGTTTCCTTTATTCTCCTATGCTATTTTTAGTTAAAAATAAAGATCAAGATAGTGTTGTTTTGAGCCTCATATTTTATTTCCATTTTTTAAATGATCCAAAACGACATAGTTTTGACTTCAGTCAAACTCAAATCCCTATTTTTACTTTTTTTCTCTTCATGATACAACCCTTCTTCCTTCCTTCTTTTCTTTGCGGTAAAAATAAAATAAAAATACCTTCATAGATGCCACCAAAACCCTTTGTTCCTCCTTCCATACGCCACTCCTCCATCACCATTCACGTTTCTTATTCTTCTTCTTCAAGGTTGTATACTAGTCCCTTGATTCCTTAATTGAGTTTTTATTTCTTTCTATTTTTATTTTTATGATTTGTCTGTTTTTATTTTCTATTTTGTGTTTGTTGTTTTCACATATTCTTTTTTCATGTTTGTTCTTAGTAGTTCTTGATTTTTTATCAAATATCAATGTGGAAGTCATGATTTCTTTTTTACATATTTATACTTTTTTGATTTTTTTTTTCTTGATATTTTGTTCTCACTAACCCTAATTGCGGATATAGAGTATGATATTTTGTAGATACCCTTTTGTATTAATTTTTACCTATACTATGGGGGTGTACTCAGTTAAGACTCGTAAGAATTCGATCCAACACAAATTGACTGCACACCGCTATTTTTCCAATGTCATATTTAAGTATGGAGAAATAGACCTAAATGACTATGATGATATTTCTCCTAAAAAAAGACTACATGTTATATTAATTGAACTTAATTTTTATGTAATTTGATTTGGATTCAACTTTTATGTATAACGTTATGATGTTTGAAGATTATTTATTATACAACTTAAAAAAAATGGGTTCCTTTTACTCAAATTTTTTATTGGTTAATTACCACCATTTTAAACCTACTAAATGTTAGAATTTGTGTTGAGGCACTATGTGTAATATGTGATTTTTATTAGTAATTTATACATGTTTATGTGTGGTTATATGTGATTATTTGTTTATGTGTATTTTTGTGTGGGACTTGGTGGATTTTTAGTCTAGAAGGGTGTTTTAGTCATTTTGGAGGCTAATGGTATTTTAGTCATTTGGCAAGTAAGGTAAATTAGTAATTTTATTAGAATGATTACTTTTAGTGTTTCAGTGAGAACCATTATTTTTACTAAGTTACTAGTGAGTTTGGGTAATTATTTTATTAGACGGTAATTATTCGACGTTTTAACAGTTTAATGAGTAGTAACTTTTTAGAAATAGTTTGTAAGAGTTTGGAGCCCCAATTAGAATGAGAGTTAACCTAGCCCAATTAGTGATATGAATAGATAACTCTTATGAGAATTAGGTTAACACCATTCATTATTCACAAAACATTTTGAGAGGTATAGAGAGAAAATAGATCACAAACTTGGAGAAGAGGAAAATAGAGAAAAGGGTTAGAGAGAAGAAAAAACTTGAAGAGAAGAAGAGGCTAGAGACTTGGGGGAGGTAAAGTGAAACCATAGCTAAGATTTTTGAAGCTTGAGGTAAGGGTGGTTACAATTTCTCTCAAATAAGCTAAAACCTTCATATTTAAAATTATGGGTATAAGTGATTATTAGTGAATTATGACTTTTGGTGGATTTTAATGTCAATTTTCATGCTCCTTATTTGATGCTAAGTTTGAGTATGTTATATTGATGCTAAGCTTCTTGTTGTTGTTGGTTTTTCATTGTTGAAGTATGAACATATGAACATTTTGTGATTTTGCTTAATTTGATGAGAAATGATGTTGTTGTTGTGAATTGTTGGTGGAATCATGATTATGTGTTATGAATGTTGTTGATTAATATTGTTGATGATGATTCATGCCTTGGGTATCAATAATTGTGTTGTTGTGATTCAAGTTGTTGTTGTTTGTTGAGTTTTTTAGAAAATGAGTCAAAAACAGAGAAATGTGATTTTTGACGTTTTGAGTGAGTTGATGATCTTGAGGTGATGAGTAAACATAGGTATAATTTATGTTTTGATTCATAAGCTTTGGGTATGATGAGGTTTGGGAAGAAAATTGGGTTTTGAATGAAAACGTAGTTTTGATCGTTTTTGGAAAATAAGTGATTTTGGGTGAAAATGGATTAAGTTGAATTAAGCTAGGAAAACATGATTTCTCTATAGAATGTGATAGGTTTAAGTGATTCGAATGCGTAGGAGAAAATAGAATCGAAATCGGATAAACGATCGAAATTTTATGCGCGAAACGGTGAAACAAAGAAAATCGGAAAATCTGAACAGTCACGCAAGCACGACCGTGCGCCCCTATTGCACGGCCGTGCGTGTTTGCTCGACAATGGGGCACACAACCGTGTGCCCTGTAGGCACGGCCATGCGCCCCCTATGTGCTCCAGAAACCCGTTTTTTTTCGTTTTGCAATCTTTTAAGTATCTGTATATGTTCCAAACACCTAACCCTATCTAATTGAAATATAATTGAACTTGTATGAGTAGTTTAACTTGGTTTTGAATTGAGAATGAGTGAGGTTATGAGACGAACTTTGGGTTTTTGTGAAATTAACCAAACTTTGTGAAACCGATTTGCTTTGATTAAATAACTAAGCTATTAGATAGTATGTGGAGATGTTTTCAATGATATTAAAGATCATGTGACTCTATTTTGATAATACAATCGAACTTAGACGATTTTAGGAAAAATAGACAAACTTTAACCAAATTGGGTTTTTGGTTTCCAAAACTTGTTATTGGGTTGAAATATTGTTTATATGATGGAATAATTATGAACCAAGGGTGACTAGGTGATTAAGAAGATGGATGTTATGATGAATGTTGTTTGTCCGTCCTTGGTGTAAAATGTGAAATTGAAACGGTGATGTTTATTTAAGATGATAATTGTTTATGATGATGTTTGGTGATGATTATGTTGATGTTTGGTGACGAATATGTTGATGATTTAAATGATGATGAATTATTATTGGTGAAGAATTTTTACATGCAAAAGGTGGCGAAATTGGTGATGTACATATGTATGTAAATGTTGATGTTGATGACTTGTTGAATGAACGCATGCATTTATTGAGTCATATGTTCATGCATTCATAAGTATGATGTTTATATCCAATGAAGACAATTAGAATACTTTGTATCCCGTGTTGATAACCCGAATACTTTGAATTCAATTGCTGACGATTGGTGACAATTATGATACATATGTATCTTGAGGTGACGACCTTGGTGACGACTGGTACCACATGCATATAGAGTCATATCTATGGATATATCATACATTGATAGTTGATGAATGTGTCGTGTTTGGCTATATGCTTGGTGACTATGTGCATTTAATGAACTTGGTGAAATTTGGTGAATACGTGATGATGTGAATGTGTACTTGTTGCAATGTTATACTTGTACACTTGATGTTTGAATAACTATGTGGTTGTTGTGAATGATTTCCAATTGAGTGTTATTAATCATGTGAAACTAATTATATTGTTTTACTTTCTTTTGATTATGTTGTATTTGTGGAATTTAACCTTCAGTGGTCGTTTGGTTGACCGCATGTCTTATTCTTATGAATGAGTAGACGGTATGCATGACTAGTTGCTTGATTTGCGGTGAGTTTTCTTGAGGATAGCTTTGGAGCTACCTCATCTATTGCTTTGGAGTCGTAGTTTGTAGGGCTCTAATTAGGTGTCAGATGTTGTTGTCTTTTATTATGACTGTTTTAGGATTTTTGAGACTATGTATTGTTGATGGATTATGTAGTGTGATTACATGACTACTTGGAGATTGGTTTTAGTATTGATGAGATATTGTGATATTATTCCGCTGCGATGTTTTGAAAAATTATTTATGTATGATGTGGATTTATAGAAGAAGTAGCATCTAAATTCTTTATATGATTGTATCATTTGTGTGTGTTATCGCTTTTAGAGTTTAGGGTGTTACACTATGCAAAACTTGAACAAGAAGAAGAAGATGAAAACGAACATAAGAAAGAGTGTATATAAATTTCAAAGCGTGTGAGAACACGTTAAGTTTTAGGTTTGATTTGTCCCCACCAGTTTATACCAACTAGATGCAAAAGGATCTAGTGAAGAATCCCCTTCAGGATACTTTGGAATCCTTGATGGGACTTGCATATTCACACCAAACGTATCGATCGATGGTAGTTTAGTGAATAAAGTTATGTTAATTTTCCTCTTACACTAAAGAAAAGAAAGAATGATTTAATATTATTTTTGATAGAATTTGGACTCTCAAGAATATGATTTTTTGTGTCTCTATTCCTACCTCTTAAGTGTCTCTATTTAGAGAAACTTGTGTCATTTTGGTGAAGATAAACAACTATGTAGAATAGTTTCTTCTTGAATTGACACAATGGTTACATTGCTTCAATAGTCAAGAAATGCACCTTTCAACACCTATTTAACCATTGCAACTTTTCATATTTATGTTTTGGAAATTTCCCTCACACTAAATGTGTTATAACCCTTGGCTATAAATTAATTACAAGAAAAAAATTGAAATCCAACAATTGAAATCAAGTGGTTAATGAAATCCACTAAGGATAAATTATTCAGAAAAATCTTGGGAAACTTCAAGAGAGGATATTCTAAACCCACTTGAATTGGCTTAGTGATATTGGTTTGAGACCTGGGAGTGTGCTCCTCCCCAAAGTCTCAGGTTTGACTATCTTTGTTATCAATTAGGGTGGGTTAATTTAGCTTCTTAAAAAAAAAAAAGAGGAATTTCTATGTGGATTGGGGTAGCCCTCCATTTCCACGATGTATTGTGCAACCCTATATTTGTCGTAATTAGTTACTTACATGAGGCTCATAATGAGTCGTGTAGCTCTATGAGGACTTGGTCAAATATATATGTCTGTTGTCCATCCATCCATTTGACGTCGAGAAACATGTATTGCATCTTTTTATCCGTTTACATTATAGCATTTCTCTGCCATATTTTCATTGGTTTTGACATGAACTTGTAACGATAGTTAACTACTGTAGCTGCCAACGACAGTTAACTGCCAACAGGCCCATTTCTTGGCAAGAGCAATGAGCTCTGTGGAGCTAGGCCTCCAAGTTTTGGGGCCTTAAATATTTGTAGGGATAAGGGTATAATTGTTGGGGTGTAGGATGAAAAAAATTACACTTTTACTTATGACAAAATATGTCACTAAATGTTATTTTTTCATAGGTAAATGTCTATTTGTCTGTAGATAAAAGTCATTTTTGAATCAATGCTCATATATTTAACTACAACTTAATTATTTATCACTAGCTATAATTTGTGTTGGATTTTTTAAATAATGTTTTTAACAAAAATTGTCAAGATTACAATTGAGTCTCTAAATTGTCGGGAACGGCCCTGACTGCCAATGTGACCAAGGGTGTTTAAGTGTCGTAGTATCCTAATATTTGTTGCATGCAATGATTGAATTAGTTATTATGTTTTTTTTTTGCAATGTTTTGTTGTTTATTCATAGTTAATGTTGAAAATGCGGTTAACAATTTTATTGAGTCAAAACCAAGTGATGTCGAGTCTTTCGTCGAAATAAAATCGTATATGGTTAAAGCTTTCGTTGATGTAAAACCAAATGAAGTTGAAGCTTCCGTTAATCTGAAACCTTCTCTTGTTGGTTCCGTTGATGTGAAACCTTCTCTTGCTGGTTTCGGTGTTTCCAAACTTTGTGATAATAAAGTAGACATTGTGCCTTAATTTATTATCGAAGATACATGAAAAGTTAGAGATGATATGCTTAATTGAGTTTGTTGGCAGGAAACAAATGTGTGATTTACTTTTATTATAGAGAAATCCAATTTAAAGAAACTAATCTTATTGTGACTGACAGAGATACCACACTTATGAATGTTGCTGCTACTGTTTTCCCTAAAAACAACCGCATTACTTTGTCAGTTTCATATTATTAAAAATGTTAGAGCTAAATGCATTTGAGACTATAGAGCCAAATCTAATGATGTCAAAATAGATGGGAAAGATAAATAAATCAAAGATGTGAAGTCCATTGAGTTAGTTGACAACATCATGAAAGTTTAGGAAAATGTGGTTTTTTATCTTTCATCCACCACCAGGAGAAAAGTTTAATGTGATCTAGTAATTGATCAAGATTCTGCTCCTCGTTACGACAAATCTATGAGTTATGCTCCTTCCCAATAATCCATAAATAAGCCAACCAGATCACGTGAAAGCAATGACGAATATCCTTCTAAAACAAATGTGAACCACCAAATTACAAGGCATGCACGTGAACATCTGACGATTGAATACACGAAATCCCCAACCAATGCATAACATAAGACTAAATGCTACCAAAGAAAACGTATTCCATAAAAAGATAATTAACGGTTTCCTCCTTTTGTTGGAATCCTCTTGTTAAGAGTTATCCAAATAAATAATGAAACTTTGAGAGGCACGACTTTGTTCCAAATGAAGTATGAAATATAATAACAATCATGTTGGACGTTTTGATTTTGAATTGTTGAAGTTGCTTTTGGAGTTGTCTGTAGTTTGTTATTTGTCCCACACTGACCAGGTTCCCAGGTCGTTGTGTGTATAAATATGTTTGAGTACCTTTCATCCTTTGAGTTACCTTTTGGAACGAGATCTAAACTTATTTAACAAAAATATGATAAACACATCAAATAGCCAAACTCCGGATAATATCTTTCAAATCCATTTGTGTTAATTAAAAAAGTGTTTTAATTTTAATAGAATTTAGTTGAAGTATTTAAATTTTTATGAAAAATAGTTTGATTTAATTATATTTTTGATGAGAAAGAAACATATAATTTTCAAATATACCATTCTTAAAAAGTGTAAAATACTACTACATTTAAATAACACTAATGTGAAACAACGTTTGGCGGCAACATGATCAGAAAAAGACTAGGCTTCAAACCAACACTTCCCAACCTTAAAACCCTCAAACAAATCCATGCTTTGATGATCATCAACGGTTTCAACAACAACGTTAACTTCCTCGGAAATCTTGTCTTAACAATCTCAACCTCACTTGTGGGTCCCACTGCAACTCCAACCGTCTCAAACTATGCACACCAACTGTTTGCTCAAATTCCCCAACCAGATACATTTATGTATAATGTCATGATTCGAGGTTCATCTCAGAGCCCTAATCCTTTACGAGCTATCTCGTTGTATAAGGAAATGCATCGATGTTCTGTTAAGGGTGATAACTACACTTTTCCGTTTGTTCTTAAGGCGTGTACTAGGCTTTTCTGGGTTAATACTGGTTCGACGGTTCATGGAATGGTTTTGAGACTTGGGTTTGGTTCAAATGTGGTTGTGAGGAATACCCTTTTGGTTTTTCATGCTAAATGTGGTGACTTGAACGTTGCAACTTCACTTTTTGATGATTCTTGTAAATGTGATGTGGTTGCTTGGTCTTCACTCATTGCTGGGTATGCGAAACGTGGGGATTTGAAGGTTGCGAGGAAATTGTTTGATGAAATGCCTGAGAGAGATTTGGTTTCGTGGAATGTGATGATTACTGGGTATGTTAAGCAAGGGGGGATGGAGAGTGCGAGGATGCTTTTTGACGAGGCTCCAGTTAAGGATGTTGTTAGTTGGAACGCGATGATTGCGGGTTATGTTGCTTGTGGAATGAGCAAACAGGCGTTGGAGTTGTTTAATGAGATGTGTAGAGCCGGGGTTTTCCCGGATGAGGTGACGTTGTTGAGTTTGTTGTCTGCTTGTGCTGATTTAGGGGATTTGGAAAACGGGAAAAAAGTACATGCCAAGGTCATGGAGATTAGTATGGGAAAGTTGAGTACATTGTTAGGGAATGCTCTTATTGATATGTATGCAAAATGTGGAAACATTAAAGAATCACTTGATGTGTTTTGGTCGATAATAGATAAAGATGTGATCTCGTGGAACTCGGTCATTGTTGGGATGGCATTACATGGACATGGTAAGGAATCACTTAGTCTTTTTAAGATGATGCAGAGGACTAAGATTTGTCCAAATGAAATTACATTTGTCGGTGTTTTGGTAGCTTGTAGTCATGCTGGGAAAATTGACGAGGGTTATAAATATTTTGATCTTATGAGTAGTGAGTATAAGATTGAGCCAAATATAAGACATTGTGGGTGTATGGTAGACATGCTAGGACGCGCTGGACTTTTAAAAGAAGCGGTTAAATTCATTGATTCAATGAAAATTGAACCTAATGCAATTATTTGGAGGACTCTGCTTGCAGCTTGTAAGGTTCATGGAGATGTGGAGTTGGCAAAAGTGGCTAATGAGAAGCTGCTTAGTATGAGAAAAGACCACAGTGGTGACTATGTTCTAATGTCAAACTTATATGCTTCGCGTGGCGAATGGGATGGGGCTGAGAAGGTAAGGAAGTTAATGGATGATAGCGGTGTGACGAAAATTCGTGGCTCTAGCTTTGTTGAAGCATGTAACTGATGATGATGAATATTAGTTGATTTATGATTGAAACCATGTTTTTTAATTGTGGTTGTAGTGGCAATTACAATGTCACAATTTTGAAGATGCAGAAAAATCACAAACATTACAAATAAATACATAGAGTTAATTCTGATGTAATTGCAGCCACATTGTAACAGCAGAGATATTTGTAACCTTGATATTGTAGTGTAGTTTCAATAGTGATTGTTTGAATTGTGATTTAAAACATTAGCCAAAACTATAGTGTATAGATGCTAGCCAATTGCAGTCAATAATATCAATATTGCCTAACTGGATTCATATAGCTAGAAACTCAAATTGGAGAATTGTTTTTAACTGTTCTTACTGGATTCACCAAGGTGTTTCACAAGATAAAATAAGCTACTCTTTCTCAGTACTATATTCAGGATTAGAAAATAATTTTGTGAAAAGAAAAGGGGTGTTACAGACCACATAAGCAATCCAAAATGAAATCAAGTTGAGTTCTTGAAAGTTATATAATTGGAATAAAAAATAGGAGAGTTGTTTAGAAGTGGTATGTCATGGGAGGATCTACTTAAGCATTAACTAGTTATCACAATGATTTAAATCTAATATTAAATCGGCTTAAAAGAACAGGCAAATTCAAAAATGGATCACTTTGATAGGTAGTCCAATGTTGATCGGTATTTAAAAATCGTCTGAAAGCTCCTCCTCAAGGTCTCAGGTCCGAATCTCCTTAGTGCTAATTTGAGTGGGATAGTTTAGCTTTAAAAAAAAAAAATCGTCTCAAACTCTAACAAAGATGGATGTTGTCTTCTAGAAGTTGAAGTTCACGGTTGTTTTTGTCCTCTTGGTTAAGACGGTAACTTGATTGACGTCAGTTCAACCAAAATACGGAAAATGTGTATATAAAAACTCAACTCATTCGCTTTTTCTTGTTTTTGTCAAAATGACATCATACGGGTCACAACTTAAGTCATACCGATGAGAAAAATCGTGAACTTCTATATCTTAGAAGTAACGTCACTGTCGTAAGAATTTCACATGATTTTAAGTGTTAGTCTATTGTGGACCAGCTATCAAGATTATCTACCGTAGAACCTTCCCAATTAAAGAAAAATGTTTAATTCTATAATAACAATGCCACAAATATTCACTTGTTTTTTCCAATTCAATGAAATATAAGTAATTGTATAAAAACTAGCATGGAAAATTAAGATAAGGAGCTTGTGAATAAAAGCCAATACAATTATACAAACTTTGAATATCAAACAGAGAGATAAACATAAACATAACACACTAATAATACATAATTTGATCTCATACTCACACTCACATTTTTCTTCAATGAGTACAAATTAAAATGAAGCTACATTGATGGTACAAAGAGTTTAAAATGGTTTAACGTCTTGATAGAACAAGTGCAGACAAAAGGATTAGCATTATGAAGAGAGGAATTGCAATGAAGGATCCAATCAATGAACCAGAAATTCTCTTACAGAAAGAGTTATATTGCATTGCTGACAGAAAGCAAACTTTCCTATTTCCTATTCCTCTCACTTATAAAATGTTCTACCTCCACTTTTCTATCCGATGTGGAACATATAACTCACACTTGCACACAACACATACATGGTATAAAGTTCAATAATCACGGATCTAGTACAAGTGGTTGGTGCGCAATGTGAACAAGTGTTGTAAAAATCGTATGTTAAGATGATTTTTACTAGTAAGAAATGTATCGAGTTAATTAACTATAACTATGTGTACAACTTCAATTTTCATTAAAAATAATTCTCTAATTTGACTATGTAGTTAAGTTTGCCACAAGTACTAAAAAATGGATATTATGGATATGATATTTCTTGCAAGTTGAAATAGAGGAATTTAATTTTTATTGCATGTCAAACTACAATTCAATATATTCTCTTGATCACCAGTAAAATTTGGTTTAAGGATTGTGTTTTATTTATTCTAAACTTTAAATCCAAAACTCTCACATTTTATTTTTAGTATTTGTTCTCTTTTACAAAAACTTGTTATATGCATTAACAATTTTTTATTCAAACATTAAGCTAAAAATATATTGTCATCAACAGATTAATACTGTGTCCAAGATTATCAATATAACCCTAGTCATTCCAGCACTGCTCCTTATGATATGCAAGATGGATAGAGGCAGAGAAAGAATCAGGTAGCCACTCACAATAGCACTAGCAACTACAAAAAACCTGTATTTAATTTCAAATACCAAAAAAAAGATATTAGTTTAGCATATTAATTTGTATCCTACTTCTCTACTCTAAGCATTATCAACCATGATTAGTCAATCAAGGGTGAGTATTTTTCTTTAGCCCTAAATAGTGTTAAGGGTGTCACTTTTGCAAGTCTATCTCAATTTGATTAGCACAACACAAACTAACAATCAAAAGTGAATATTAGAAATACATCTTAATAAATCATAAATGTGTTAAAATAACAACTAATATTTTTTTGCATTTTATACTTTACTCTTCTTATTGTTCTACTATGCTCATTTTTTAGGAGTCAAATTCATTATTTTTCTACATATATATTTGTATGAATATGTAACACCAAGCATCTATATCCGGGACCAACATATATCTAAGCTTAAGATAAATTTTAGGTTTAAATGCTTTTTGACCCCCTAACTTTTAAAAAGTTGTGGTTTAGGCCCATTTTTTTCCCGTAACTTTACAAAACATCGCAAATCTGCTAAGAAGATGCCACATGTCTAATAACAGAGAGCCAAAATTGCTAATTTTTTAAGGTAAAGGGGCAAAAATGCAGATTTTTAAAGATAGATGGTCAAAATTGCTATTTTTTTACGATTTGAAAGGTTTTATAAAACTAGGGGGCCAAAAGTGCTCTTTTTTTGTGGTGGGGGGGGAGGGGGTTGGGCAAAAGTGCATTTAAACCAAAATTTTATGATGAAGTTTCTTTTTGAAAACATCAATAATTTACTAAAATGTATATATTTAGAAAACCAATCTTGACAACTAAAAAGTATGAGTTCTTGATATAAAAAACTAATAAATATGAGATAGCCTTATGATGTAAGAATTCAAGGTTAAAAGCCACTAAGATTGATTTAGTGAAGAGTTTTGATAGTATGCATGAAGTTTAAGATTCAAACTTCGTTGTCTCAGTTATAAAAAATAAAAAACAAGGTTGAGGTGGTTGCTCACATTTAACTACAAAATGAATAATAAAATAATCAACAAATTAATTAAATACATATATACCTCAATGTTGGAAGATCATCAGACTTGGCCCTGAACCTAACAACCTGAGTAAAGAATGGAAGTGACTCATCATACTAGATTCCCATGTATCACTGTCATCATAGGATAAATGGAATTCGCTGAGATTTTATGTCTCATCCCAATCATTTTCTTTCTTTTCAAATACGCATGTTGCTCGCGAGAAGAGTAAGCAGAAGGAAGCTAAATGATTTATGTTGCTAGTGCCATGTATTATGTACTCGGACATAGATTATATTGTGTACTCGCCAGTCAGTGCATGTTTATTTCATATAGTGTTATGTACTTATCGGCTAGTACTTTATCAAATGTATGAGACTTGTTTTGTTGGATTTTCTTTCAAACGAATTTCATGTTGTAATTTTAATGTATTCAGTACTAAGCACATTTATTATGGGCGTTACATGGACTCGCTAATAGTGGACGGTGCTATTGGTCCCTCGATTTAGTTGGTTCTTGGGTCGGATAACGAATTTTCAAAAAATAAATATATAAATTCGTATATGATGTAAGGTAAACAGCTAAGTGTGCTTCAAACTTTCCTAAAGATACATTGGGGATCCTGATTGTCTACCTTTTGAGACGGACAATGCTTTTAACATGTTCGCTCAAGGATATCTTAAAGCACAAATGGTTAAATATCTAGTTCTGATGCACTTTTATTGAAACAAGATTTATTCTGTCTTAGTTTGAACTGGCGTTTTGGATTGTTGAATCTCTAAAGTAACTAGTTTATTAATTGGGAGCCCATAGTTTGATTGAAATAATTAAAAGCCAAAAAAATTACGGTTCATCTGATCTCGTTGTTCTCCTATGTGCCCATTTCAATTAAAAATATATAACAAAATGACGTCGTTTTGAACCTCATGTTTTTTCCATTCTTTTTTTTAAATGATCCTAAACAACATAGTTTTAGTTTTAGTCAAACTCAACCCCTACTTGTTCCTTCTAACCCTTTTTGTTACAATATTTCTTCTTTCCTTCTTTTCTTGTAAGTAAAAAAATAAAAAAAATAAAAAAATAAAAAACTCTTTGTAGATGCTATCAAAGCCCCAGTTCCTCTTTCCATACGCCTCTACTCCATTAATCCTTCACAATTCTACTTCTTTGAGGGTGTCTACTAATCTAAAGAGATTCGTGTAATAAACTTTTTCATGAAATGTAATGAAATCTCACTTTGCTCAAGAATTTTGGATTATATTCATGGTATCATTTAAGGACAACCACAAAGTTGTTTTGTCTGGTCTCTTATTTTTATTTTGCAAATCAAACACGCTCATCATTTCCTTTAATATAAAAAGAAATATTTTTAAAAGCAACTTTTGAAATAACTATCAATCTTAGTTGGATACTTTTCTCTATAAATTTATCTTTAAAAACACAAATTTTTTAAATTTGAATTTGAAAACATGCAACATGATTATATATATATATATATATATATATATTACAGCTGAAATTTAGGTAAGTGCATATAAAATAGACACAATACGCCTGATAAAATGGACATCATACAATACACCTAATAGTTTATTAAAAGCCCATAATTTGATTGAAGTTATTAAAAGCCAGAAAAAATGAATGTATTCCGGTTTCCGTTGTTCTTCATTAATCGTGTACATTTCTTCTTCTCCTTCAAGGATGTCTACTAGTCTAAAGTGATTCTTGAAATAATCAACTTTTCCGTGAAATATAATGAAACCTCGCTTTGATAAGGAAATTTGGTTTATATTCATGGCATCAGTTAAGGACAGCCACAAAATTTAACCTCAATAGAATTGTTTGAACAAATTAGCTTTGTATCATGAAAGTAAGCTTGATTTCTTACAAAATATTGAGCTTATTTTGGTATTTTTCGTTAGATCACTTAGTGACATGAAAATTTGTCTAACAAATTTAATAGAAATCAGATTTTCTGCAAAAACAAAATCACACCAACAATGAATAGTATAAATGAAAATAATTTATATTATTAACCAATGTAAATATTAATAAATTATTAATAAATAAAAGAAAAGATAAATAAAACATATGTGTGTGTATTAAAAATGGTATTTAGATATTATAGATAGTTTTTGTCAAAAAAAAGATATTATAGATAGTTTGTATTTTGAAAAAAAAGTTGTCTTATGGTTTAATGAGATAAGAATTAATGTTTTTGGGAAGTCCCATACACCTTGTTTTGTTCAATCTCATGATAAGTTTATAAATTATACAAGCTACAATAAGAGTTGTCCTATACTTTTATTTTCATGAACATATTTTTATTGTCTGGTCTCTTATTTTTGATTTTGCAAATCAAACACACTCATCGTTGATCAATTTATCTAGTCCTTTAGAAAACTTTTAAAGTAACTATCAATCTTTGCCAGATATTTTTCTAAGAAAAAAAATTTAAAGTAACTATCAATCTTTGTCGGATACTTTTCTTTATAAATTTATCTATAACAACACAAACTTTTTAAATTTTAATTCGAAAACATACAACATGAATATATATATATATATATATATATATATATATATATATATATATATCAACTGAAATTTAGATAAGTTCAGATAAAATAGATACAATACATATGATAAAACATATATTATACAATACACCTGATAAAATATGTATACCACAAAACAAAATAGATAAATTGACATGCAGACACACTACCAACATGAAATTTTGTTTGTAATTAAAAATTCCAAAAGCTATCATTGGCTGCAAGTCCAGTAGAAGCTGGTGACAAATCTTGATTCCCATACCACCTTTGAAACATGTCATTTATGTATACCACAGATGAGATATCAGCATCAAAGTCTTTCCCAAAAGAAAAATCTTGGGAGAAGAAAAAGTTTGATGAATTCCCGACCGTTGAGGTTTGGTTGGAATCAACAATTGTTGCTTCAGCTAAAGGGTAAACATCCATTTGTTTTGAAGAGGAAGAAATGTTCAAGATACTAGTTTCATTGTTATGAATAATGTTGTCATCTTGTGTTTTTGGTTTCTCTGTTTGATTTGAATTGGATAATGAATTGAACACATTTGAGAAATCAGAAATAGTGTTTTGGTCTTCACCATTGTATGGAGAAGAATCCAACAATGGAGGCAATAGAGATGCATTAGTATTTGAAGGTCCTTCTCGAGAGGAGTTAGACCTTCCAAGTTTTGAACCATCCATTTTCTTTCCACAATTACGCTTCTCAAAGACTCTAGTGAGAACCCATTCACTCTACAGAAAAGGTTAACACATTAATATTAAATGAAAAAAACATTATTTTAAAAAAAAAACTATCATTATTTAATTTTTATTCATTTATTAAAATTTTTTTAAATAAAATACTATATGAAAGAATATTAATTATATTTGTTTCAAACAAAAAGCTGTTTCGAGTAGTTTCTCTAAAATTTATATTTATAATTGATTTTTTTTTTATAAAAGTTACTTTTATTATGGTGATCAAACATAAAATAGTTTACTTTATTTAGAAAAAGGAAATTAATCTCTTAATTATATATATCAAAATCATTATTTTTATAATTTGTTACAAACAGATCTTAGTAAATGTTTGTATCAACGATAAATTTGACAATGATAAAATGGTAACTTTGTTAAAATTTTAAAGTATTTTTTTTTCAAAAGCACGGTAGCATAACGTAATTCTATCAAACACATGGTCGATGTGAACATAAATAAAAAAAATTCTCCTGTAGTCAGAGTAGAAATCATTGACAAAAACAAAGCAATAAAAAATTAAGCAATATTACCATTCGGTGCGTGGATAGGTTGTGCTCAGGAAAAAGGTTGTGCTCAGAGAGTGAGTTACCCTCCAATCGGTATTCGTGCATGACCCAGTTGGTTTTTTCACCGCTCGGAGCTCTTCCTATGTAGAAAACCAGTGTTTTTTTCATCCCAATTAATGAATTGCCCTTGTAAATCTCTTTGTCTTTGCCTGTTGCTTTCCAATAGCCAGCATTAGTAGCTCTATTGGTCCTTTGACCAGTTGGGTATTTTCTGTCCCTCACACTGAAAAAATACCATTTTGTTTCTCCCATTTTAGCCATCTCTGAATAAATCAAAAAATAAGAAAGCATAATTCAGTTATGGAACACTAAAAAACATACGTACATTAGACATGACACTGACAAATCGACACTCATAATCACTTTAAAAAATAAAATAACAAAATTTAACCCCGCCTATTAGTGTCATGATGATGCAGATACCTGACACATTATGATGTGTTAGTGGTACATAGTAATTAAGAGAAAATATATAACCACCAAAGTAAGATACCGACAATATATTTAAGGCGTAATTAAACCACTCGCTTTCTCCTTGCCAAACCACAGTCGTCACAACTTTTTTTTTGTTTTCTAGATCTACCAATGAAGGGTGGATTAGGTTTAATTTTGTCCCAAAATCACCGCTCCAATTGTTTTTCTTTCTTTTTTTAGTTAAATAAGTGATTTCCACATAATTTAAGTTTTCTTTGGTATGTTTTTATGAATTCGCCGTCTTAGTAGGACGTTGTTTGTTATGATTTCTCGTCGTTGTATGGTGTTTTCTTGATATTTCATCTTAATGCGGTGTATATTTGATTCATGTTGAAAGATTAGCTTTGATGCAGTCCAGATCTAATCAATGAATTTGGCGCCATCAATGTTACAGATCTGTAGGCGTCGTTATTTTTTACACTTGAATAAAGTCATATTTGTAGACTTGTATATTTTGCTTTTATTTTTGTAAATTCATCCTTTCCTTTTTGCAAATTTAAATGTATGTTGTATTAATGTACTCTATCAACATCGTTTATTTGTCCAAAAAAAAAGTCCAAGGCGTAGTTTTTCAAATCCAGACTACTAATATAATATTATATAATAACAACTAATATTTTCCTACAAAAACATTAAATTCACCTGGCAAATCCCATGGTTCACACTTATTCATATCAACTTCAGCAATAGCTATAGCACAGAAGCTATTGTCATCAACCTTCTTAACAAGGTATTGATTTATGAGCTCTTCATCGGTCGGAAAGAATCCCCAACCAGCGGGAAATTTGACCTTTTCATTTTTCATATTTTGATTGGAAAAATTCTCATTTGATCCCATTTTGCACTAAAATCCTATGTTTCATCAAAGAAGCAAGTTAAAAACTAAGTAGAATAAAAACAAGCATAAAAATATAATTCTGCAAGTCTTGATAAAATGAATGACAGATACCAACCTATTAAAGTTTGAAAATGAAGGGAGGTTTGATGAGGAAAAAAAACTTTGGTTGAATGATGTAATGAAAAAGCTGAAAAAAGAAGAGAGTGAATGATGTGAGAGACAAATTGTTTGTTTTGATGAAATTGATAAAGATGTTGAGTTGTAAGAATACAAAACTCCTTAAATAGTGAACTTTTGGGTATGCAAAATGTGGTTCGTAACAAAATTTAGGGAGGGTTTAACATTTTATGCTTTTAGAAGTGTGTATTATGTTGTAAGTGCATGGTTTAGTATGTCAAAAGTTGAAAGATGAAAATTGTGAAATGACAATGATGAAAAAAAAAACTTAATAGTAATAAAATAGGTTAAAAGTTCTAAATTGTATTGGGAGAAACGTTTTATAATGGTCTAAACATGTTTGCCGAAAATCATTTAAAAATATATGTTAATGTCAGAAGGACTAAAACTGTTCACATAGGTTGTGGGGGTGGAATCTGTGTTTTTTCTTTTATAGAGCCTATTTTCATACCTCACCCAAATTACAGAGGTTTTTTTAGAAATTAACCCATTCATTATATGATATAAGATAAACATTTAAGTGTGCTTTAGACTTTCCTAAAGATACAGTATGGATCTTGATTGTCTGCCTTTAAGGCGGAAAACAACTATTAAAATTTTCGGTCATGGATACTTGAAAGCACAAATAATAAAATATCTAATTTCGATGCACTTTTATTGAAACAAGGTTTATCATGTTTCAGTTTGAACTGCCGTTTTGAATTGTTGGAACTATAAAGTTACCAATTTGTTAAATTGGAAGCCCAAATTTTTATTGAAATTATTAAAATCCAGAAAAAGTGACAGTTTATCCGGTTTCTTTTGTTCTCCTGTGTTTTGGCTTCCGTCAAACTCAAATCCTTATTTTTACTTCTTCCCCTTTGTGATACAACCTTTCTTGCTTCCTTCTTTTCTTTACGGTAAGAATAAAATAAAAATACCTTCACAGATGTTACCAAACCCCTTTGTTCCTCCTTCCATACGCCACTCCTCTATCACCCTTCACATCTCTTCTTCTCCTTCTTCTTTAAGGATGTCTACTAGTCCCTTGACTCCTTAATTGAGTTTTTATTTCTTTCTAATTATATTTTTATGATTTGTTTCTGTTTCTGTTTTCTATTTTGTGTTTGTTGTTTTCTCATATTCTTTTTTCATGTTTGTTCTCAGTAGTTCTTATTTTTTTTTTCAAATATCAATATAGAAGTCATGATATTTTTTTACATATTTATGCTTTTTTTATTATTATTTTTCTTCTTATTTTGTTCTCCATAACCTTAACGACGGATATAGAGTATGATATTTTGTAGATACCATTTTGTATTTATTTTTGCTTATACTAAGAGGGTGTAATCAGTTAAGACTTTAGACTCATAAGAATTTGATCCATCACTAATTGACCACACACCACTTTTTTTAGCGTCGTATTTGATCATGGAGAAATATACCAAAATTACTATGATGATATTTCCCCTAAAAAAAAGACTATGACGATATTTAATTTCAGTGTTCTTAATGAATTTTATATTAATTGAACTTAATTTTTATGTAATTTGATTTGGTTTCAACTTTTATGTATAATATTCTAATGTTTAAAGTTTATTTATTATACAACTTTTAAAAAAATGGTTTCTTTTACTCTCTTTTGTATTGGTTACCACCATTTTAAACCTACTAAATGTTAGAATTTGTATTGTGGCACTATATAGAACTTGAACAAGAAGAAGAACACGAAAACGAACATAAGAAAGAGTGTATATAAATTATAAAGTTTGTAAGAACACTAAATTTTAGCATTGATTCGTCCCCACCAGTTTATACCAACCGGATGTAAAAGGGTCTAGTGAAGAATCCCCTTTTGAATACTTTGGAATTCTTTAAGGGACTTGCACATTCACACAAATGTATCGATTGATGCTAGTTTAGTGGCTAAAATTATGTTAATTTCCCTCATAAACTAGAGAAAAGAAAGAATGATTTAATATTATGTTCGACAGAATTTGGACTCACAAGAATGTGATTTTTTCTGTCACTATTCCTGCCTCCTGCCTCTAAAGTGTCTCTATTTAGAGAAACTTATGTCATTTTAGTGACGAGAAACAACTCTTTGGAAGAGTTTCTTCATGAATTGACACAATCGTTACATTGCTTCAATAATCAAGCAATACACCTTTCGTTGAAAGGTATCTATTTAACCATTGCAACTTTTCATATTTATGTTTTGGAAATTTCTCTCACACTAAATGTGTTATAACCCTTGGCTTGAAATTAATTACAAGAAAAATAAAGTTGAAAATGATATGAATCCGCAAGTGTACGGTTCTATCGAGTAGTAAAAAGAATGTCGATTCACAAGGAGTTTCTGTGAGTACCAATCTAGTTTTTAATTTTGATTAGCTTAAAAGGAATAAGTTGTTTGATTTTATAATTGCTTGGTTTAAAATTTAGATTAAAAAGCGTCATGGGATTGTTGTATTCATCATAATGCTAACTCATAAACATTCCCTATATATTTCTCTATTTTTTGTTAAATTTGTTTCTAAAGACAAGATTCTCTTTGGAGTTTCATGTTTCCTTTCAGAATACACGAATGTATCTCAATAACAATCAAGTTTATTCTCATGGTTGATTATTATTGAGAACCTTTAAGTGCAAATCTTATTGTCTCAATTCACAAAAATATTCTCATGTTTTGTTTATCTTGTCTGATCTCATTTATTCAAATATCAAACTTCACTTTTCGGTCCTTCATTTGATATTTGAGATGATAAAATAACAATATAAAACTTCATCTTCCCGTCCTTTGTTTGATATTTGTTATCAAGTTTAAAAATGATGAGACTAGATTAGAAAAAGAATTAAAAAAAAAAAAAAAAAGATTCTAGACTTTGGTTGAATAGGATTCAATCATTAGATAAGTCCAACAATCTCAAGACTAGAAAGGTCTACTCACTCATGATCATTGTAGACAAAAGATTAAAATAAAACGAATAAAAGTAAATGATTGGAATTATAAAGTGCAGAAATTGTAAATGACAAGAAAAGTAAAGTGCTGAAAAATAAGAATAATAAGCTTAGAACAATGTAAAAATTGATTTCAATATAGATTAAGTTCACAGGTATTCCAAGATGCTTTACAACTCTGATAAGAGACCTATTTATAGCCTAGAACCTTAGACAAGACATTAAACTCAGATTACAAGGCAATAATGGGAAAATTTCAAGAGTTTGTAACATCTTTTCTTGACTGCATAACGCGCACACACGGTCTTGCTGATGAAGCGCACGGCCGTGCTCACTTTCAAAACCTTTCCTATTCTGCTGCTGAAGGGGGCGCACGATCGTGTCTGTGGAGCACACGGTCGTGCGTGTTGGCTCGACTTTTGCTGGCACGACCAATAAGGATGAGAAAGATCGTGAACTTGTATCTCTTAAAAGTATCGTCAACCATCGTTAGAATTTCAGGTGATTTTTAAGTGTTAGTCTATTGTGGACCAGCTATCAAAATGATATACCTTAGAACCTTCCCAATTAAAGAAAAATGTTTAATTCTATAATAACAATGCCACAAATATTGTTCACTTGTTTTTTCCAATTCAATGAAATATAAGTAATTGTATAAAAACTAGCATGGAAAATTAAGATAAGGAGATTGTGAATAAAAGCCAATACAATTATACAAACATTGAATATCAAACAGAGAGATAAACATAAACATAACACACTAATAATACATAATTTGATCTCATACTCACACTCACACATTTTTCTTCAATGAGTACAAATTAAAATGAAGCTACATTGATGGTACAAAGAGTTTAGAATGGTTTAACGTCTTGATAGAACAAGTGCAGACAAAAGGATTAGCATTATGAAGAGAGGAATTGCAATGAAGGATCCAATCAATGAACCAGAAATTCTCTCACAGAAAGAGTTATATTGCTGACAGAAAGCAAACCAATTTGCTTTCCTATTCCCTTTGTGTGCCAAATAAACAATAGAAGCTGCAGCTGAAGAACCAGCTGTCAATAAACCTAGCATTACCTGCATATATGGTATAAAGTTCAATAAACATCGGTCCAGGACAAGTGGTTGGTGCGCAATGTGAATAAATGTTGTAAAATCGGATATTAAGATGAGTTTTACTCGTAAAAAATTTATCGAGTTAATTAACCATGTGTACAACTTCAATTCTTACTAAAGAAATTATTTATTTAGACAATGTAGTTAAGCTTGCCACAAATACTAAAAAATGGATATTATGGGTATGATATTTCTTGCAAGTTGAAATAGATGAATTTAATTATTATTGAATGCCAAACTACAAATAAATATTCCATATATACTCACCAGCAAAATTTTGTTTAAGAAATTATTTTATTCTCACATTAATCTAAAGAAATATTGTCATTTAAAGATTAATACCGTGTCCAAGATTATGAATATAACCCTAGTCATTCCAGCACTGCTCCTTATGATATGCAAGATGGATAGAGGCAGAGAAAGAATCAGGTAGCCACTCACAATGGCACTAGCAACTACAAAAAACCTGTATTTAATTTCAATGACCAAGAAAAAGAGATTAGTTTAGCATATTAATTTGTATCTTACTCCTCTACTTTAAGCATTATCAACCATGGTTACTCAAGGGATTAGTAACTCACTTGGTTGAATTAAGAGATTAAAAGAGTTGTATTACTAACATTTATCATTAAAAAATAAAAACCAATCAAGGGAGAAATGTTTTTAAGCAAAATAGTGTAAAGGGTATCACTATTGCAAGTCTATCTCAATTTGGTAAGCACCACACACTATGAAAAGGAGAATATTAGAAGTACATCATGATAAATCATAAAATGTGTTAAAATAACAACTCTTACTCTCTTTTTTTCAATTTATACCTTACTCTTTTTTTATTGTTCTACTTTACTTTCTTTTATGAGTCAAATTCATCATTTTTCTACTTATACATTTTTTCGTTATTTATGTGTACATAAAATTACACATATTTTTTCGTTATTTATATGTACAAAAAATTACACATGAGTGAAAAGTTAGCAGGCAACAAATTGCACCGCTAAATTTTTTTGTATGAATTTGTAACACCTAGGTATCTATCTATATCTCGTTATGTCCCAACACATATTGAAGTTTAAGATAAATTTTATGATGAAGTTTTTTTTAAATAAAACATAAATCATTTACTTAAATTAAATGGATATATTTTGACAACCAATCTTGACAACTAATAAAGATGAGATCGCTTTATTATAAGAAATCAAGGTTAAAGGTCACTAAAATTGGTTTAGTGAAGAATTTGGATAGTATTCATGAGGTCCAATGTTCAAATTTTATTGTCTATATTGTCAAAAAAATAAAATTAAGGTAGTAACTCACATTTAACTACAAAATGAATCATAAAATCAACAAATTAATTAAATACATATATACCTCAATGTTGGAAGATCATCATAGTTGGCCCTGAACCTAACAAACTGAGTAAAGAATGGAAGTGACTCATCTGTAGTTCCCATTGCAATTGCACTTGCTAAGGTAGCTACAATTGCTATCAACCTTAGAATAAAATCAAGTACAGACACTCCTCTCTTCATGTTTCCCTTTTGGTTGGATGTCTTTTGTTCACCAAGTTCAACATATGTTGACTTTGTCATTTTTCCTAAGTAAGAAAAAAATATTGGTTTGAATCTTAATATTTTCAAAGGATTTAAAGAGATAGAATAGAATTTGATGGTGTACTTTGAATAGAAGAATAATAGCTATTTATAGCATGATTCATCCATATGCTGCATATAGTACGGTGCATAAATTAATTAAAAGACCCACATACATAAACTATAAATTATACCTGATTCATCAAAACAAACAAATCCATTTGTTTGAAATAATTTGCATTTCCTTGAAAACACAACAAATATTGTTCTTTCATTATGAAATGCTTTATTAATATATATTATCTTTTGTTAAAAGAATACACCTGCCGTACTAGCTCTATGTTCTAATTAATATTTAAGTGGTCTTCATCCAACTCCACTAAGATTTCCATAATCAGAAATATTCTCTTTCCTAAAAGGGTCATAGGACAGAATTGGACTTCATTCACATGTGACATGGTCAAGACAGATATTGATTTATTATTTGTTTCAATATACAACCACATCATTATAATTAAATGGATTTAAGGAGTGATGATAAGGACATACAAAGTTGGTTTGATGATTAAGGTTAAAGATTTGTTATTACCCGCAACATATCATTAACATAAATACTAACATTTGTGATTGTAAAAGATATTAATTAATAAAATGGTCAATCGTATCTTTTCTTGTTAGTCTCTAAGGTCTTTTTACATATATTTGTCTACCACTTTCAATTTTTTAGTTAAGCTGTCTAATGGCTCGAACCCACACAATTTGAATATGAAGAAATGGAGTGTTCGGGGTTTGAACTTCAGCCCTTGTATATATTATTGATAAGTGCTCAAAAGTAACATATTTTATGTGTTAATCTAGGCATTTCAGTGAGTTGTTCTGCAAGTTATCTAAGGAAAAGCTATCAAATTATGTTCTTTTACCATTTATGCTTTACATGCCTAATTTCATCCCTCTTATGCAGGAAATGACAAGCAAGGAACAAGAAAGAAATTCATGAACCAAAGTCAGTACGCTTAAGCGTCCTCAGCACGCTTAAGCGTACACAATGTTGAGAGCAACTTCCTGTACGCTTTCAGCACGCTTCTTGCACGCTTTCCAGATTCAAAGATTCATGTACGTTATCAGTACGCTTGTGGTACACTCTTCAAAGATTCATCTTGCACGCTTAAGCGACCGTTGTACGCGTAAGCGTACACAATGTCGAGAGCCCAGATCTGCACGCTTCCCGCACGCGCAAGCGAACTTCATCAGGTTGCAAGTGGATAAGGCACATGTGGCTGCTCCCAATTGGCCAACGGAAGATATTCTAGTAGCACGCTTAAGCGAACGTAGGACGCTTAAGCGTGTAGACACGAATTCTGTCCAAACAAATAACTTTCTTCTCTCTTTCCAGCCATTCTATTACATTTTATTAATACATTTTCTGGTTTTTAGAGAGAGAATAGGGCATTTTCTAGAGAGAGAAACACAAAGCAAGGTAGTTAGGAGTAGATTCAACCCAAGATTTGTTGAGACATCATGGATCTAGGCATTGAATCT
>Ga0315915_1000579_pt1 | contig 38968 bp, 16 predicted proteins | sample MpolbnodulesMG_FD_207738 | JGI IMG/M metagenome (GOLD analysis project Ga0315915, IMG submission 207738) | Medicago polymorpha root nodule microbial communities from Los Angeles, California, United States - branched nodules | ecosystem: Host-associated > Plants > Roots > Nodule | place: USA...
CTCAACAAATGTTCATTTCGGCAACACAAAATTCACCAGGAACAGAAACAACATAACAACACAATATAATGATTTGAATAAAACAAATTCCAAAAGTAAATTTAATAATCAATATTGTACCAAAAATTAAATTAATAATCAACGCATTGAAGATCCACTTATCTTAATCAAACGCAAAATATGTGTGATAAAATACAATTTTATATAATCTCAAACAACTCAATCAAACTCAAAACCCAAATAAAAAAGGAAGCATCATTGGAATTCATGCCAAAGTTGAAAGTCACCACTGTCGCATTATAAGTGTGAAACAGTTGCAATCAAATCACGATAGTAGTGAGAAAGAAATGAAAATGAAAAATCAAATCAAGAAGAAAAATCAACCCACGATACCTTATGTGATTATGGAAACAACACCGATTCTCACAATGTCTGAAATCAAAAGGACGACAACGATTCTCACGATAATTGGAAACTACGGCAATTCTGGAACGAGAGAATTGAACAATCAAGATGGGAAGAAGAATGAAGAAGAAATTGCACGTTATGTGTGTTCTAGGTTTTGGAATGGAACAAAATTTATGAAAGTATGTGGGGTGTGTTTGGTAAAAAAATAAGCTATAAACTAGCTGAAAGCTGAAAAACCAGCTTATAGCTGATTTCTTATAACTGATAGCTTATAGCTGAAAAGATGGTTTATTAAAATTGAAGTGTTTGGTAAAATTAGCTGTTGAAGTGAGAGAGAGAGAGAGAGAGAGAAAGAGAGAGAGAGAGAGAGAGAGATTTTTTCTAATGTATTTATTTTTTAATATTTTAATTTATGGTTAACTATGTTTTGATCCCTATAAATATTCAAACTTTTGATTTTAGTCCCCAATAAAATTTCACCGACAATTTTGATATCTGTTTTTTATTTTTATTTTGTATAAAAGAGGGCAAAAGCTTATTGATCTCTACTTTTATGAATCCCAAAAATAAGAGAAAAGTGGAAAAAAATGTTAGCAAGAATATATAAAATTTTACAATGTGTTATAGTTAAATATAAAGTATTTCTTTTAAGAAATATATATAAAGCGTTCATTAAAAAATAAAATAAAGCATGACAATTTTTTTCAAACGAGAAAACGTGGCAATTGTTTTATTAAAAAATAAGCTATGAACTTGGCCTTTATTTTTTAAGCCATAAACATGTTGTTTTATTAAAAAAAATAATTAAATTAAATTAAATTAATAGGGTTAAAATTGGAAGAAAATATATAAAACTACCAACTATAAGCACAAAAGCTACTTGAAATAGCTTTTAAAAAAATGCTATAAGCTAGTAAAAAAAGCTTTTTACCAAACACATCTTATTATATCAAAACAAGCTTATAAGTTAGACCAACAAGCTATAAGCTAGCTTATTCGTGTTAGCAAACACAACCCATGGGTTGAATTTGATGTGAAATTTTAATTGTTACAAGCCCTATAGTGTAAATTAATTAAGATTGTATACCTAAATATAATTAAATAAAAATGAAAAGTTACCTTATTAAAATTGATTTTTTTTATAGGAAAATTGACTCATTTATTTGACATTTAATATTACATTTGTATATTACATTTTGATTGGTTGATATCTTGAAGGGGTTAATACCCCTAAACAAGAGAGGGTAATGTAGAAAAAACCCCTTTATTCAGGTAAGATAGAAAGAATAGTTACTAAGTTAAGCTTTTCCCTTTCTCTCTTGTGAGCCGTCACCAAAACCCTAGTTTTCTTCTCCTTCATCCACCAAAGAGGGGTGATTTAGGGTCAACTTTTGACCCAAAATCACCCCTCTAACTCGTTTTCCTCTTTCCCTTTTATCGAAATAAGTGATTTTCACATCTATTTCATTCTTTATTTTGTGATTTTGTCGTCTTTGTGCGACGTTAGTTTGTTTGTCGTCTTTGTGCGACCTTGTTTGTCTTTCTTGTTTTTCTCAGGTATTTGATCGGTTCAGATTGTTAGATCAGCTTTGATCCAGTGCAGATCCAATCAATGACTTTGGCGTCATCCACGTTGCAGATTCGGATACATGTTATTCCGGAGATTTGAATATAGTCATATGTGTGGGCATTTGTACCTTGCGGTTTTATGCTATTAACATGGATACTGTGAGTCTGTTCACAGATTCATCCTTTTTGTTTTTAGCGAATTTGCACAATATCCATGTACTTTATCAATTTGAATGAATGAATATCATTTGTTTTTGTCAAAAAAAGAATAGTTACTAAGTTATGATAATTAATATGAACATTGATTGGTTTATTTTCTCTCTCTCTTTTGAAATGATTAATTTATTTTTGTTGACAAACTGAAATGATTATTTTGTTGACAAGTTTTCTGAAATTGAATGATAGTGATAACATAAATAGGAATTCAAATTTTTAGACGGGCCTTACTTAAATAAGTTTTTACCCTATAATTTAAATAAAGGTATAATTATCGAGTATCTTTAAGACATCTGTTAAGAGAACAAAAGTAAATACTTTATATCAAAAGAAATAAATTTTAAACATTTAAAAAGTTGAATAAACACGTTTTTTTTACCATTTCCTTAGAGAATATTTCTATTTAATTTTCTTAACAAACGTTCTATGAACACTCTTTAAAAATTTTCTTTTATTGATAATCAATTGAATCAATCCTATTGATTATATACAAAAAATAAAATCAATCCTATTATTTCAGTCTCCAATTCTAATATGCAAGTGAGATTGGTTTTATTAGATTCCTTGCACACAATATGAAATATGTTTGGATTCCTATTAGTAAGGACATTACTAGATAAAGTGAACAAAGTAGAGGTAAAATACTTAAACATTTTACTGGAAAAAGGTTCTACATATAATGTTTGCGAAATTGCTTAAATGGTGATACGAGGCTAGAGGGACAAAATAATTTGAAGATGATAAAAGGTAGGGAAATTCTATGGAAAAAGCATCGAAAATGGGCAGTAGTGGAGGCATGAATGGATCCATATGATGTAAGTTGACATTTAGTGACAAAAAGGGTGGGTGCTAGTGTTGTGCATTTTTAATGATGATGAAAAATTATTTGTGTTTTCATAGTGGCACTTGGTTTTGGTTTCCATGTGTTTATGGTAGTGATTGTTGTGTGTGCATGTGTGAACAAACCTTTCTATCATCCATCACTTTGCATCTTCTATCCCATGCTTTGGGTCCCATGCCCTTTCTTCCTCTTCACTCTTACTTTTTTATTTACTCTTTTGCTTGTTAAAATGTCAATATGTTTATTTCAAAATTTATGTTTTTCACACTTATTTCATTTTCAACTATACACTTCATTATATGTACTGATTACTCACCATTATATGAAGTGTATCTTTGACAAGTATAACGGCCAGTCCCACTCAGTTTAATGCCAGATGATTCTATTATACACATAAATATTGTGTCTATGGAACAAAATTAAATAGGAGTAAGAATTATTTCAGTAATTTTGTAAAGAAAACAAAAATTCAGTAATTTAAGTCCAAGAGTTTATTAATTTACATCCACTTGATTTTTGTGGTGTAAATTATCAACTTACTATAATTACAAATTTGTTAAATGCATCTAAAGTATAACTTGTTAATTTAGACAAAATAGAAAATTAGTAGGCGCAATTTAGAAAATCTTGTAAGGACTTGCTAACTTGCACCAACTCCTTTTTAGGGTGTCTAAACTAGTTACAACAAAAAAAACTGTGAAATACTTGTAAGGTATAACTTGTTAATTTACACTACCAAAAAAAAGAGTTGGTGTAAATTAATAAACCTCTTTACGTTACTGCTTAATTACTCACTTAAACTTTTTTTTTTTGCAAAGACAAATATTTATTTAAACTAAATGGTAAAAATTTCATTTCTTTTTATGTATGTAGAGCAAGGATAACGTGAGTATGATATGTTTTTGATGTGATCAATTAATAAAGATAGAGTATAGTCGATTGTACGGACTAGCTAAGCCATCAAAATCATTCAACAATAAAAACAAGGTTGGCCCTTCAATAAGGTAGACATGTGCCACTTACAACACATTATTTGGTTAAATTCATATCACACAGCAGGGATAATAAAGAAACTAGGGATTTGATTACTTGATGTGGGAGGAGATTTTTGATTGTGGCCTATGCTAACAAAGTTTTGATATGAAAAAGATGTTTGGGAACTCAAACATAATTGATGGCAAAAATGGACAAGTCAAGTATTTTGTGTGTTTATTTGCACCAGAGAATTTTGATAAGGTTATGGCCTAGAAAGATCTTTAATCCTTGTAATCAAAGGGCTTGTCTCCTGATTTGGCTTTGCAGAGTCCCTTTCTGATAGCAATTAAAATGAATTTCTAGATTAAAGGATATAAATAATTTTATCCAGGAGAAAAAAAATGTAGTAGATGCTATTCCTCTAAAAAGCTTTTGTATTAGTAAAATGGAAAACATATACATGGATGTTATTAATAAAGGATTTGGTAATATAAACACGTAATCAGAGGTTCGAACTTTCTTTTTTGAAATAAGCGGAGGTTCGAACCTTGACTCTTATGTATAGAGAAACTTTGTTGAAATATGAGAATTTACCTTTTTTTATTAGATTTTTCGATGTACATAAACCACTAATAAACGATGCTAGATATTTCGTAAATGTAGCATGCTTATTATAAAAAAGGAGAACATGTTACAAGAAATCTAGCATTGACTGAAAAGGGTTATTGCAACATTACATGAAAATTGCTTCCTTAGTCCTTACCAAATGCAATGCTTATGTACAAGACTTAAAAAGTTCAAACTAGTTAGGTTTCTCCAATAAATTAGATTCGGTATGAATATTTTATGGTGGCTCTTCTTTATTATAGTCATAAAATGAAAAGGTGTTTGGTTGGTTAGAGTCTTGAGAGATGAAAAGAAGTTAGGCATTTTTCTACTAAAGTAATTAATGAGTTACTACACCAAAAGTTAGTGCCACTTAGATGGAGAGAGTTTCCAAATGTTGGAGTCTTTGAAGAAAAATCAGTGGGAGAGGCAAACAAGTCAAATAGAAGTCCAATTGGATGCCACACATTACAAGTTAGTTATAAAGTGGGATGGGATTGACAATTAATTGGTAGGGCCAAAGACTTGAAAAGCATAAGAAATTTAGAGGGTCATTGAATTGTACAAAGTTTAACTAATTGGTTCATTGAAAGAGAAGGAAAAAAGATCTAAAGAATTAGTTGCATGTGCTAAACTGAATAATTGAACAATAGAAGCAATAGGGACGTTTAGAAATAAAAACAGCATCTCTTGTCAAAGTCTTATGGTGGGTGGGAAAAAGTGTCCACCCTGATTATAGACTACTTGTTTCCTCATTACTAGTTACTAGACTTAGAAATCAACTTGTGTATCTAATCAGGAACTTGATGGAAAATGAAAATGATTGTCTAAGAGTAACATAATAGGAATTATTAGAAAAAAAATTCAAGTAACAGATAGAATAAATACAATACTTGAGATGAGTTAGGCCCAAACTAAAAATTTAATATGGTATTAAAACCGGATTATCCATTATTTATATTTATGCGCCAAATCAAATAGTGTTGGAGGTAAGAAATGCATTAGAAAATATTAAAATTCCACATTAAATAACGAAAAGACTTGCAATAATTTAGGTTCAATATAAATACTTAATTGTTTCAATATAAATTGCAACATATAGCTTAGATATTGCTGTGAGTTGTTTATTGACAGGGAAAAAAATGTCCCTGAATTTGAGGAGAAATTCAGAAGACAAATTCATTCTTAGCAATGTGAATGACTTGATGATTGCTTTCCTGACATTGAATGTTTTCTAGAAACATATGAAAAAGATTAAAAAGATAGCAGTAGTTAACTACCGTTGGGAGCATTTTAGTATTTTACACGTGTTTTTAGGAAATTTTTGATGTTAGAAAAGCAATTTTCGAATGACTTTGACAATTAACTGCTTGAGTGTTGATGGACCACTCAAGTAGAATTAAGAAAACTTTGGGCTTTACAAAGAGGGGTGGCTCCATTTAAAGCCCACTTTCTTGACAACCCAAATACACAAGGCTCGAATAGAAAATTGCTATTTTCCCTTTTGTTTTTGCTCATTCATTTAATTTAGCGTGACTTAATTCACGCTCGGTATTTTTTAGCGTTAGTTAACTCACACTGGCACTTTTAAGACCGATTCAATCACTTTTTAAGCTGGTTCAACCGATCTTAAAAGTGTTAGTGTGGGTTAACTTCTGCTGAAAAATGTCGAACGTGAGTTAACTCACGTTGAATTAAGGGAATGAGCAATTTTAAAAGAGAGAAGAGCAATTTTCGCTTGAATAATGATGAAGGAAAAATAGAGTATTATATTTATTAAATGACCATAAGCTCAAAAGTACCATTTATGGTAGGCATGCAAGTAAATAGATCATATAGATCCTTATTACCAAAGTTTTAAATAAAGCTCTACAAGTGTGATTTGGATCATGGCATAACAATTTTTGCTATTGCCAAAACTACAATGTGAGTGCAATTGACGCCATATCGACAACATTTGATCATGATTCTCATCAATATCAAGAATCGTGATACAACTACGTTCATAACTACTATTTAAAACCCTGCTTGTGACTTAGTCGGACTCAAAACTAAATCCTCTAAAAAAAAGAGAATACTAATGAATTTAATTTTATTTCAAAAAATAAAAAGGTGATCTTTCTTGTCGTAAAATACTCTTTTCTACATTAAAAATAGGTGATCACAAAAAATCAAAACTTGACAAAATTGCAGGTTAGTTAGCATTATTAGTTATCCTTGCTTACAAATTTAGCTTCTCAACGGATTTGGATCCTCTACGGCCACTACATAGGATAATCAAATATAATGATGTATATATTTGTTGTCCAAGCAATGCAGAGAAAAGGGAACATAACAAAACATAGGCAAGAAATGTCTAAGAAGAATATGGTGTTCCCTATACTATCTATCCAATTATGCTTCAAAAGTTCAGCCTTAAGCTAAAAACAAGCAACAAGTTATTATTCAGACATAAGAGAACATATTGGAAATATGTCTAAACATCCATGCAGGGACAGCACGGTGGACACAAAAGAATGTTTCATAATGGTCACTATGAGAAGAGCCAATAAAATTGTCAGACTATGATGGTGTTGTTACCGTTAAAAAAAAAAGAGTTCTTATATTCTCACTACTTTTTTTTGTTACATTTTCTTTTTCTATAAAGACTCAATAATAATGTGTGATATAGCATTACTTTCCGTATGAAAAATGTGGCTTTACTCTCACTCTTCCTTCCAATGTACTATGGTTCTCCAACATTACTCCAGCTTTATGATTTTGGTCAGAATTATTCCCATGATCACTACACTACATGACTGCATTTTAACCTATATAAATTTCTGTTATGCGATGGAGTATTTCCTTTTAGATCATGAAACCAGCGCATAAAGACACCACCTTAAAATTGAGAATATAATCCAAATAATTTGTACTCTTTTCAGCCTTTTGTCTGATTCATAATATAAAAAAATTGCATTTTTGTTTAAAAATTAAAGTTCATTATCTAGAGTAATATCAATTATGTTTGTTGATTTTCTTACATTAAAAAATAGTCTTCGATTAAGGTAAAAAAAGTCGTTTATTATATAATATATAATGTTTATATGTAGGGTCGACCCATTAATTTTCAATATTAGACGAGGCCTAATACGGGTTTTAATATGTAGTTTTTTTGTCTACATAGGAGGATTATTTTGTCTAAAAAAACTAATGACAAGTAACTTTTTTGTTAATTGGCCTAAATCAAGAGCTTTGACAACTTTACCTTTGGACCGATCTGCTTATATGTTTTATAAATCTTTAATATAGAATTATAAGTAGTTGTATTTCAATTTAACCATAAATAATTATACTTCTTAAAAAATACATAAAAATTATGAAAATTTAGAACCTACACAATATATAACAAACAGCATACATGTCCATTTCCCCTAAAAAGAACATACATGTCCATTTAAGAGCTCTAAGATAGTTCATTTAAGAGCATTTCAAGTTTGGATTTTTAAATGGATAACTTTTCTTTTATTACCCTTTAGTTTCTTAACAAGCATTCGAGACACACCAATTAACAAGACCAAAAAATTATGAGAGTCTTAAGATTAAAACACTTTTCTCCAAAACCTACTAACCAAACGGACCTTTATGTGTGGAATTTTCTCACCCTCAAAACAACTTGGGGTGCACGTTAAAAAAAAAAGTTTTTTGTGTTTTTTTGACGAATATTGTTCCGTGTGTTCACATGGCTCAGTCTAGGGTGAGAGACCTTAATAGGTCTCCTACGGTGCATTAGTGTTTAGAAACTTTTTTTTTGAACAAGTAGTGTTTAGAACCATTAGATCATGAAGGTTCATATTAACAATCATGGATGTTACAAGCCATATGTTTCAAAATATGTTTTGTTCACCATTCTCTCTCTCTCTCTCTCTCCATGTTGTGACATCACCGCATTGTTACACTGTTTTTGCTTTTTATGAGATTTGAATCCGTTTTTCATCATAATAACAACAACTATCATCACCAGATTTCCCTTAAAAAAACTATCATCACCATATTTGGATCCTTATTATCCACAATAATTAAATTCCATTAATCTTCCTACTAAAGAAATAAAAAAGAAACAGAATTTGTACTCTAACAAGATATGTTCCTACGATTCAAAGAGAGTGAATTTGAGAAGGAAGGGCAGTATGGCCATAAGGTCGATTAAACAACTCATAGTTTTTGGATCTTGACATGAATATTGATTATTATTATTATCACAATTGATTATTATTATTATTATTATTATTATTATTATTATTATTATTATTATATTATTAAGGTCGCAACTAAAAACTATTTGTAGCTCTTAATGATTTAAAGGTCGGAGAAGGAAAAGAATGTGAATGCCTCACTGAAAACGAATCTAAAAATTGATTATTATTACTTTTTTCGGTTTGGATCCAAATATATGGAAGATGGCAGCTGTGTCGGTAACATCAACATCGGCGTCAACATCAACGTTTGATAGAAAAATCTTTGAGGCTCGGCGTGTTTGACAGTGGCGGAGGATCGACTACGGGCACTGTTGGTGGTCGGCCGACGAGAGTGTAAGCAAACAGAGGGGGTCCAGAAGAAAGATGAAAGCTCACGAGAGAGAAAAGAAAAATAATCTAGTGTATTGGTTTATGGTGTGCTTAACTAACCCAACGGTTACAAAAGATAATGCACTGTAGGAGACCTATCAAGGTCTCCCACCCTAGACAGCGCCCGTTCACATATATAATTCTAACAATTTTTATTCCATCGAGACTGAAAGTATTTTTTAGCAACATGGGGCTGACAAATCTGTTCAAGTCCAATTTTAATTGAAATTGTTTTTTCAAGCCTAAAATAAATAGGTGCATTTCTTTTAAAAAATACCCGTTTACTGCACATCCAAATTTAAATTCCGGGCACTTTTTATGAGAAGTTGTTAGACAAGTATTTAATTAATTTGTAAGGTTAACTATTTAGGGTTGGTCTAGTGGTTGACTTAGGATCTTGGAGTTTGCTTATCTAAAGGTTTCAGGTTCGATTACCTCTGACGCCAATTTCGATGGGTTAAGTCCATACAGAGCTTGCTCTGGCTTTAAACAGGGCCCCTGGATTGGTCCCCTCTGATTAGTCAGTCCTTTGATCGGATACCAAGTTTAAAAAAAAATAAAAATTGTAATGTTAATTAGCAAGATTAATTAAATACTACTACGTGTCCAACAGAAGTAAGAAAAAAATGTTGGCCATAATTAATTTAGCTGTTGAAATGTGAGTTCGACAAAATATATTTTTATGATTTTTATATGTAAAGCTTGTATTTATCCCTTTGTAAAATCACGTCAAAACGGCTAATAAAAAACGCGAATGCTATATAGGAATATGGAAGCTAACACTCAGCTAGTGGAATTCATCATTCACTAGACTTTCAATCCGTGCGACACACGGTTCTTATCGACATTAATATAGATGAATAAGGTATATTATATATTTTTATTGATGATAAATAAGTCAGAGGAAAAAATACATTATATATTTATATCATAAATTACGACATAAATAACAAACTCGTTTGCACAATTTCATATCATCACATCCCATCAAGTAGTAACACAACAACAAGAATTAGAGATTGTTGAAAGTGTGGCGAAAAATATAGAGAAGAAATGTAGCTTCTCCCGCGAGGTTTCTCCATAGTGTTAGTAATCTACTATATCAAGAGAGAGAATAATTTGTCACTTCTTGTATTTATAGAGAGGTCATGTAATTTCTCCCACTTAATGAAAATTCTCTACTTTTGTCGCGTTGTTTCCCCCCTTATTTGTTGAAGGGTTTCCACGCAAATATTGTGTATTTAATTCCTCTTTTCTCGTCTCTTATTTTAGTTACGTGATAATATTTTATTACTCCATTACCGAACAAATATTTGTAAAATTTACAGCAATGTGCAAAATAATTTTGTTTGGCCTGGGAGTAATGGCATTAATATTAGCTTCTGGGATGATAATTGGATCCCGAGATTGGGACGTCTCCAATATCATAGTGCTCACTAGGTACTGAGATTGATGGTTGTACCCATCGGGTTTTCTTAAGGTTTATGAATCGAAATTTGGACTTTGTGGAAAGCATGCAAACTCTTCGAAAAATCTACTCTCTATACCCCAAAACTTAGTCTCATAACCCTAAAAATAGTTTGCAATATTTTCTTCTTAATTATTAGACGCCACTTTAAAACTTCCATAATAAAAAGAGGGTGTAAAAAATATTCGATACGGTTGAGTTAGGAAGGAGAGTCTCACTCATTTGAATTGTCATGTTATAATAAAAACTAATGAGATTTGACATCCGATATTCATTTAAAATCGTAAGACATTGAATTTTTAGATTCTTTCACTTAAATGTTACTCAACCACAACTCTTTCATCTAATGTGGAACTTCAACTCACACGTGTCACATTCCAACAATCTCTCTCTCTCCCTCCCTCCCTCCCTCCCTCATGTGTGAACTCTCGCTCCCCATCAAGTCGAACAAGAACTTTGATACCATTGTTGAGTCATGGAGGAAGCCTAAGTGACAAGGTCGTATCTGAGGCAGGGCAAGAAGGGTGACTGTCCTGGACCAAAAAAATTAGGTTTAAAATTTGATCCCCAAAATAAAAAACGTCTATTATGCCAAAACAAAAAACAATACTTAAATTCTAAAAGGATGTGTCGGATGCTTATACAAATGATATTTTTTCTGAATTGAAGTGTTGCAAATATCTTTGCCAAATGTGTTGACGTCAACAGTTTAAATTTCGAGTTTGTCAAATTCGCATATTATATTGTTATCCAAATGTTTCAATTGCTTATCGAATTCTCTTAACTATATCGGTGACCGTTACATTTGTAGAGAAATATTTTTCGAAGGTAAACTTATTGAAAATCTACTTGAGACGTTAGCGTCACAAAAAAAAAATTGAATGGTCTAACAATTCTATATGTTGACTAAGATATGATAGAACATATTGATGCAGACACAATTATTTGTTACTATACATTTAGGAATGCTCGTAAAAATAGTTTTGAATAAACATTTGGATATTAAATAAAAAAATCAATGTTTTTGTATGAAGTTTGAAGTTTTTATTAGATTATTTCTTAACGTGATAAAATAAGGGAAATTAGTGCACATGTTTAGGTACTAAAAATGAAAATTATTTATAAGAAATTGTGTCTATTTATTTCTTAAACTTTTGATGTTTACTTCTTTCTAATAACTACTTAGTTTTTATTGAAACCTTATCATGTGCCCTTAGCATGACCTAAACTATTATTTTCAAGCAAATTCTTTGAGGGATCATCTTCAAGCAAATTACTTTTACACTTTAAAATTTCAAATTTTTTATATATTTATTAGTTAGACCTGAACCCTAGGTCATCAAAATTTTAGAAATGGTCTTGCTCACTAGGTTGAATCATCGTATTATGTTAAACACAACCAGACTATTGAGTGAGTCTGGGTTGGGTCATCAATTGTGTCCTTGTAAATTGTATTTGAGACCGGTTTACATAATAGCAACAAATGATTATACAATTTTTACATCTATCTTTAAGTGTTACAATTTTTTCTTGAAGAAAGTGTTACAATTTTATTGTCGTCGTCGTTGACCATTTCTGTTGTAGTGAGCGTTCTAGTCGTTTGTTGCTGTTAGCTTTCTAGTCGTTGTTGCTAAATGTATTTTCAGCAAGACTACATTAGTTAATTACAGAGCTATATCTTCTCACATGCAATAAACTTAATGTTGGTATATGGCTTTGAACAAATTGTAAACTTTTTCATAGTCTCAAAAAAAATAATTTTTTTTTTACATAATTGTGTACGTCAACAGTAATTTTAGTATTAAACTATTGATAATTACTTTTTTTGAATAATCATATTAACTATCGATAAATATAAATATTATGACGAGTTTAGGTTGTTTGATGGGTTTATAAGAACACAATTTTATGTCCATCAACACAAAATGTAGGAAAATCTTCTCTTTTATATTTTAAAGTTTTTTTTAAGCAAAAAATATATTTAAGAATGTTTCATTGAATATGAAGGAAAAAAACTAATGAGGTGGTGTAATTTCCTTTTTAATCGTGCAAAAACAAGTACAAATCCAACAACAAATGCTGTAGAAATTAGCTAACTTATCGAGTAATCATAAAAACAAAAGTTATGCAAATATGATAACTCAAAGCAGTAAAGAATGAAGGAGAACAATGAATGAGAATTATAGATTAAAGAAGAAAAAAAAAACGTAAGTGCTGGAACATAACCATCACCTTCACAGAACTGATCTGTCATGAACTGCACGTCATGTGTACAATCCCATCACCACATGTCAAAAGGTGAAAAAGATGAAAATAAGAACGAAGACATTTTAACTTTGCAGGATTCTTGACCAATTTTATCTTTGATTTTTTTTTTAAGAGAATTGGGAAAAGGTTCTAGTGGCAAGCTCATATAAAAACGACCCTATACGTAATTTTGATGGTAGATTCTTAACCGACTGATGTTCTACCAAACTTTGCAAGGAGGTGTGTCTTCTCGAGTAAATAGGTTATTTAGTCTTTCAAGTTATGATTATCAGTCAACTTTATTCCTAAATTTCACGAAATAGTAAATCTGTCTCTCGATTTGCTTCACATCTATTAAACGAGTTCATTCGCCAAATCATAATGTTAACCACAATGGCATACATTGCTAACGTTGATGTGTCCCCCACGTCAGTTCACATGCATGTATAGACCAATTTGATAGTGAGTTTTGACATCTTCAAAAATCTATAAGTTGATAGACATGGACGGTGACGTGCCGAGCACATCGGTGATCAACAACAATGCACATCATATCTTATGTTTCGATTTGACGGAAGGACTTGTTTGATAGATGTGAAATATATTGAATGTCAATTTGAATATTTTAAAAAATTCAGAAACTAAGTTGATCAACGGTTACAAATTCAAGAACGAAGTACGCTGCTATTATCTCATACATGTCTTCTCCGATCTAAATTTTTCCATAATTTTAAGATATGTATTTTTGAAAATGATTTTCACATCATTTTCAACAGGTGTGTCGTGGTGCGGTCTAGCTCGGTTTGAAAGACTTTATTTTTTTTCCAATCAGATCCAATTTAATGCACTTTGATTTAGATCGGTTTTGGAGATCCAAATTACAGTTTTATAAAAAAATCTATTTATATTAATATTTTAAAGAGATCGTAAAATTACAAGCTTGATGCAAAATATAAAACATGATATATATTAATTTTTTTTTTATCGGTTTCGATGTGAACACCTTACAATATCGTTAGGTGGTTATACCCATTTTTTTTGTCCACTGCTCGAATATAATAATTTCAACTCCAACTTTCAAATATAGTCAATAATTTTCTCGTTGCTTATTTAGGCTCATTCGCCTACACCACGTTTCTACTGATTTTCTGGTACCTACTCTTCAATTCCATTACACCCTCATTGTTCATCGCTCAATTTCACGGTTTGTTCTTGATTAGATCATTTTATTTTCAACTAATATTTGCGTTTTCTTTAGTATCATGCATTTTGCTATGAAGAACTCATTGGTTTTAGTTTTTAATCTTGATAATGATAAAATTCAGCAAGATTTTCATGCATGGATCATATCAAGATTCAACCCACTAATATAATTTAGCAATGTTATGGTGAATCAATATCACTTTGATATAGTTGCTTAATTATGGTGCAATACCTCTTGTTTATAGATGATGATGATGATGATGATGATGATGTTTTCCTCCTTTCAATTTTAAATTTAGACTTCATATTCATGCTTTTAAAATGAATTATTAACAGGGAAAGAACGATGAATTCTGGCCGTGATGCTTTGGAAATTTCTGAAAGTGCAGTGCCACTTGTGGTTAATGACAAAGGTAATTTGGTTCATACTAGCTAGAAATCAGAAGATGCAAATGTATTCTCATAAAATCTAGATGCTATCTTCTGGTATGTTTTAATGCAAATATGTAATCACACAACTTTCTTTTTATTGGATCAATCAAATCAGTAGTACAAGGTTTATGGTATGTTTGGATATGATTTGGACCCATGTAAGTAAAATAATGTTTCAATTTCTAAATGTATTCACGCCACGGTTTGGTGTTTGTTCAAACATGGTTATAAATTTGAGGGTAAACTCTATTTTGTATAATTGCATTAGTATTATGACATAAATGTTGATTTCGAACAAGATTTTCATGCAAGATTTTTGTTTGTTTATAGTGTAAATACTGATAAAATGCCGCAAGGTTTAATTACTGGTGTTAAACCATGCTATGGTGAACCAACACCACTGATATATAGGATGTGTTTATTTTGACTTTAATTGGATTAATTAAAGTCAAAGCCATGCTAGTTGCTTATAGTTCAAGTCAAAATCATGCTACGGTGAATCAACTACTGCTTATAGTTCAAGTCAAAACCATGCTATTGTCTTGACTTTAAACCATGCAATTGGTGATTCAATACCACTGTTTCACTATAAGCAACTACTGCCTACAGTTGCTTATAATGAATCAATATTACTAGTTAATTTATTAATTGGATTGAAAAGACTTGAACAACTGATTCTATTCTTTTTTTATAATGGATAGTTTTGAAAGCTGTCATTAGTTACATGGACATAGTGATAATATTTTCCTGCTATCAATTTTAATTTTAGACTTTATATTCAAGTTCTTATAGTGAATTATTTTCAGGGGAAATAACATTGAGCTCTAGCAGAGATGACAAAGTCCATGATGCTGTGGAGATTCCTGAAAGTGCAGTACCACTTGTGGTGAATAAAACAGGTAATTTGGTTCATACTCTTACTAGCTAGAAGTCAGAAGAGTATGATGCAAATACATATTCATTAGTTTAGATGCTACCTTATGGTATGTTTTGATGTAAATATGCAATCACTCACCTTTTTTCCAATTGGATTGAATGAGTAGTACAAGGTCTATTGTATAGGATGCATTTCATTTTATGAATTGTATTGTGCAGAAATAGATCAAACACCACAGGCTGACCAGATTGATGAGGCCAACCAGGCTGAACCGACAGACGATTTTTGTGAGCTAGGCAATGCGATTACTGAGAGGTACCGGCGTGTCCAGGACTGGGTGCACAATGACGCGCAGGGGGCCGACACTGACATCCATGAGAATGAGAGGTCCTCATTTGATACGGGTTTTGGGAGTTCTCTACTAGATGGTGAGTCAGCAGCAACAGGGTTGCATTCCCTCCAACACAAAAAGTTGAAAGATTGTCTGGAATTAATGTACACGGATGTAAGTGCTGTTGTTTTGTTTCTGTGTTTTTCTTGTAAAAAAGATTAGAGGACCTTATAGAATTTTGACAAATATTGCTTTTGTAGGGTACCTTGGAAAGGGATGATCAAAAGCATGCGACTAAAGGTTACTTTAGAGGGTTGTCTGCCAATCTTGGAACCTGCTTAGACATCCTTCACAGTTTAAATATAATGTTTCAATCAGGGTAGGAAATTTATTAATTTTGAATTTAAAATATTTCTTAGAAGGCTAAATTACATATTTGATCTTTTAACTTACTTTGTTGTTTCACTTTAGTCCCATAACTATTTTTGTTCTCTTTTGGTACTTTTAACTTTTCTTCAATTAATCATATTAGTCATTCTTTTAACATAGTTCACTCTAAGGATTCATAAACATTATTACATTTACTAATTCACAGTTTGATATTTTGTTCCAGGGCCATGCCAAAGGAAACCACGATTCGCAATTCCTTTACAGATCTATGTGGACATCTTCTTGAGAGCGAAATCATTAGTTTGAGAGAGCCGTGTTATTCTGCAAAAACCCTTTTAGATGAGGGAGATATGGCAGGGTAAGATTCTAGTTTTAAATTTTCACTTCTTTATGTGTATATTATTTAAATACTTATTGTTTTATTTTTCAAAACGAACTTTTGTTGCAGCTTGAACATTTCTGTAAAACATTTGTTCGATAAGGTGCAAGATGTGATTGGCCGAATAAAAGGTTTATTATTGGTAAGTTTTTTATTCTGAGAATTTCTTTAACTAAATTTCAAAGCTATCTAATTCAAATTTTTGTTTTACAATATTTTTTACATTTTCGTCGCAGATCGAGGAGGACATCTCATGCAACTACTAAAGATGTCAATTCAGCCCAAGTTCCTGATAAAGTGGTTGTGGTGATACTGTCAGTCTTATTTTCAGATAAAAAAATATTTGTTTAAATAGTCAGAAAGTCTTTCCATCTTGCTTATGCTGCAAGCCTGCTGAATGGATTGCATTCCTAGAAACTAAGTTCACATTTCCGCTTATATCTCTGAAATCATATAAATTTGAACACTTCGTATACATGTTTAGCAATGAATTTACATCCACAAGTGTCACAACGATCCTCAAGTGCAAGTAATGAAATAAAAGTAACGCTGTTGGGGATCAATCCTATATGCATCATCTGACAGAATAAATCTATGGCTTTATTAGCGTCACCACTGTCAGCAAATGCTGCAATAACTGCATTCCATGACAGTGTGTCAAAAACTTCCCTGGCATACATTTTCCATACATATTTATAATATGATTTTGGAGAATAATGTTTGTTTCGCAGCAGGATTTTAAAAAGTCAACCTGGATTTTCTTGGCATATTCAAGAGATCTAAAGTTGGTTTGGTGCTAGCCAAAACTAGACTCGTATAGGAGCTCGGTTCAAGACGGATATTTGAATTCTTTAGGTGAATATCAAATGTTTCGTGTGCTTCCTTGCAATGCTGTTGCTTACACAGCTAGCTGGTTTAAGTATTTGTTGGTAGTTCATTACTGAGATTGAAGAAAATTGCTAGTTTAAGTAAAACTCATTTTATATTTGAGATCTTAAAGGGCGAGATCGTTTGAGTAAGTGGTTAAAAATACATGTTTTTGACTAAGGAGATAAAAACTCCATGATTGAATGCGTAGAAAATAAATGATGAATGAGCCATGTCATTAACTCTGCTACATTATGCTACTTTTTTGTTACACATTATTCTTTATTAGACTAATCCCCCAACACACCATAGCATAATCACAAATAACTTATAATCACCTATGAAATACCTCCAAACAAGATTGGCAGTGCCAATCATAACCTCACAAACGTTTTCCTTAACAAAGTTGCACCTAGAATCCATAGCCAAGCAACAACAAAATTACAAAATCACTTCCTCAATTGAATTCTAAAAGCCTTGAAGTGGTCAAAAGGCTTGTAACTCCAACGAGCTTAAAAACTACCTTATCAAAATACTATAAAGCTTGTTTTTCAACCACTGCTTCAGATTGTTGTAGAGGTGAAAACCGAATTGAAAGAATTGTCGGAAATATTAAAGAAAAATGGTGTCATGTATAGGTATGTAACATGTTGTTTCAGTGAAGAGTTTATGGACTTAGAAGCTGAATTGAATCACTAGATAAATCTAGCACTTGGTCACATTGAACATCATAGGTTGAGTGGAGTTGTTAACTTTGCTGGCCTTTCTAATGTTTATGATCTTCAAATCTTCTCACAGCTTAGGGATATTGAGTATGGTTTTCTACCCATTCTATTTGCTAAACTAATTTTAGTTCTATATTTATATTATTTATTACATTGTTAATGTGTAATATCTTATGGCCTAGTGTGTTGTAATTTTAATGTGTAATATCTTATAGGAGGAATTTTTTTATTATTTTTTTTTTAAAAAAAAACCTTACTCAAAAACACTTGGTTGAAATGGTAAGAGATCTCTTCCAAATTAATCAGAGGTACTTAGTTCGAATCTACTTTTGAGAAGACAATAATGTTAAATCTCTTGAGAGAGTTTTAACATCCATTGTGGTCTTACATGACTCAAAAATTTAATCTCTCAAGTTATGCGCAGAGCATATCCGCTTAAAAAATTAAAACAACTTTTTCAATTGAATTGAGAAAAGGCTTGAACAAAAATCTTTAGGTATACCAAACACTAGAGATGATGATGATGTTGGAATTTACCATAAATGAGAGAAGAGAAGGTAAAAGTGAGAAAGTGAGGGAAAATGTTGTAAATTTGATCATGCAACTGTTTCATAGCTTCAATTCATACGTATGCAACATTGTTAATGGGCATTTAAGCATCTAACAAGGCCCAATATCATCTATCTATATCAGTTAGCTAAGTTACTTGTGATACAAGTATCTTAACTAACTTTGTTGGTTAGTTACTTGTACAACAAGTAACTTAACCAAACACAGCTAACTAACTGAGTTCATAACCAACTCAGTAATTAACCAACATCCTTATTCTATTATTTGAATTAAATATTAATACTCCCTGTCTACAAGGATGAAACCAGAAAAAAATTGATTGGGGTGATGAGAATATAACAATAAAAAAAATCAAAAATAATTTATTTTTATTATTTGTATTTATAAAGACTTAGTTTGATAAAAGATTATACATGCTACAAAATTAGTAAACACATACAAACAAACATATATACATAGTTTTTTTTTCTTCCTTTTGTTTGTCAACTTTATAAATATTAGTTTTAAAAAATAGTGCTCCAGAAAGATTATTAAAGAAAAACCATAGACGAAACAAAAATGTAGATTATGTTTTTTTTCTTCAGGTAGCTTATTGGTTAAAATTCACCTTTTTTAAGGTGATTAAGTGAGATGTCCGGGGTTCGAACCCCAACCCATGCATATAATAATGCATGTCCCTGCCAACTGAGTTATGCTTACGGGGACTGTAGATTATGTTTTTTATCCATAGCAAAATAGCGGTGCATGTCGGTTCATCAATCGTATCCTTTATTTCATATGATTGATTAATTAATAGCATCACACTAAGGAACTTACACGACATGGTTTTATTGGTCTTTTGGTCCCCTAATTAATTTCCAATTTTTATTTTGGTCCCATAATTCGTAAAATCAACATTTTGGTCCCTCTTTTTTCTCTCCGTTATTCAAAACAGTCTCTCGCTGTTAACTTTAACCTCAAATGTCTCTGGTGGACCAACCTTAAAAGTGGTCTACCGTAAATCCTATTAATTGTTTAACATTTTTTTCTTACATTTCTTCATCTTCTTCCCTCTTCATCTTCTTCCCTCTGATATGACAATAAATAAGTATACTATGTTAATTAAGGTCCTCTGTTCGAATTCAACTTGAGCATGCAACAACGTTAAATTTTTAAGAGATTTTGCGGCCTATTTGAGTCGCACAAGACTCGACGGAGTTGCGCTCGTGGAGGATACCTGAATTACACCAAAAAACAAAAAAGGACCGATGTTACAATGAGAAGTTATTGTGGCTAATCATTACACGTACCAAAATGACTGATACCCAATTTTATAAGTTAAGAGATCAAATTCAATTTTTTATTGGGTCTAATAGTCAAGTGGTTGGAGCTAAGCTCACAGGGACCAAATTGATTTAAATGCATGGATTTTAAAGATAAAAACCAATTGCATTGTACTTAAATATTAAATTTGGAAAATGCTGAATGGTAGGAAAGTGTTGCAAACGAAATCCGAGGAACATTTGGAAATTTGCAACACGTATCTTTAGCTCTCTCAATTTCAAAACCATCCTCTTTGAAAAGATTGAATTGAAAGGTACTAAGTTTAATAAGAATTGTTAACATATATATCAATTATTACTTATTAGTAAAATAAAAAGAGTTTTAAGAGATAGAGCCTTATTTCTAATTGCATTGTACACGAATCCCCCTTTCTCCCCGTCAATATGAACACCCTGATCTGAAAGAAAGAGTGATACGCGACGAAGAGAAAACTAGGGAAAAAAAATGGAAGGTAAAATAGAGAACTGTGAAGATTTTGGTGTTTTCTCTGCGTTTGCTACTGAGGAGAATAATGCAGTTGCTGATTTGGGTTCCAAGGAACCGCGGATGTCTGATGGTCCTGTCCGTTCCCCAATTTATTGTATGTTAGGGTATGCATATACATTGGCAAAACCAAAATGTTGGATTATATTCGAGTAGATGTTATTCGATATATTACCACCCAATGGAATTCCGCTACATACATTAATTCCTTCTGATTATATACCAAACGAATTCAAACCTCATGCAAAAATCAATGTTCCTGGTTTACTATTTCTTGATACTTCATATACTAACTTTATGTGATATTGCAATCTTGGTTGTTGACATTAAGCTTGGATTACAGCCACAAACAACTCAATCACTCTAACTTTTAAAATCAGGTCACTTTTCTCTTCCACTTTTATCAACTATTGCTTGCAATTTAAGTTTTTATTTTTGTGTACGGTATTATTGCAGGTTGATCGGCTTTCGGGGTGGAAACCATGTCACAATGCTCCATTTGCTAAAGCATATAAGCAACAATCTATGCATGCTCAAAATGCTTTTAAGGTGAAACATTTTTATTTGTTAATTGTGGTAGATAATTTTGGTTGTTGTCTGCCACTATAGTTTTGATTTTCTTTCATTGCTAGATTATTACCCAGTTCAAAGAACATGGGATCAATACAAAGATATATTATCAAAACAATGAAATGGAAGAAATAGTCAGCATTGTGCCTACAAGTGCAGTAAGGTAACTAAAAATTGTGTACCCATAATACTATTTCACTCCCTCTCCTATGCTGAACAAAATGATTTATGTGTGGATACATATACCTAAAAGTGAGATTAACAATAAATTTGTGTGTATAAACCACATGTTGAGTCAAAATCTACAAATTTTAGCTTCAAATTAGAATTTATACTAGAGGCAAAATCAATTGCAATCGACATCATCCAACCATGTCAAAATCAATTGTATGCGTCCGAAATCATTTTTGTTTTCCCTACTGTGAAACCAAACCCACAAAATGGTTGATTCTCTCCCATCCATTTCCCCCATCCTAACACTATGTTAATGTTCCAAATGGACACATCCTTTTGTTCCTGCATCCAAGGATCAAACTCGTGACCTTTTATTTTTAATCACATGACAACAATTACTAGGCAATAGTATATGTATGTAACTTTTAATAGGGCTGGTGTTAAGATATTAAATTGTATTTTTACATGTGTAGCTTTTCATAGTGTTGATATTTTCATTGTATGTTAAGTATTTTATTGGTTACAGATAAGTTTTTGTACATTTTCTTCATCATTTTGGAATTTAGGAGGCATTTCCTACTATTCTAACATTCCAACGTGTTTCTTAACATCTCATCTCTGGGGGGTGTTTATACATTGATATTTTAGAACTTGGTATTTCAGCGGCGAAGGAATCCCAGACATGTTATTACTATTGGTTACGTGGACCCTAAAAACCATGGTTGAAAAACTTACATACAAGGAAGAATTGCAGGTTAGCTGCTAGATTGTCATGCCATATTAAACTTTTTGATTGTTTAACTATAGAGACCTAATTGTTATTTGCCTCTGGCTACGTACCAGTGTGCTGTTTTGAATGTAACGTTTGTTGAAGGTCGTGGAACCACTATGAATGTTGTTTTAGTTAACGGTGCTCTTCACGAAGGAGATCGAATAGCTGTTTGTGGAAGGCAAGCAAGCATCTGTGATACTAATTGCATCATCTTTTAATACTTACTCTCTGCTTCTGCCTAATGAACTTTCTACTATAGGGGCAAATTGTTACCTCAATTCAATCTTTATGGACACCTTGTCCAATGAAGGAACTTGGTGCTAAGGTGCAGTTATATCTTCTGCTTTTTTTTTCTCTCTCTTATTTCAGTATCATATCTGTTGCTTGATTGGAAAATCAGAACTTAGGTGCATAGTTTTGTAGTATGCATATGAACAAGAGACTTTTGAAAGGGTCTTTGACTTTATAGCATTGACACTTTTGATAGTAGGTGGTGTCTGATATTAACATTACACTCACACATGTAATTACATTCAATTAATCTTTTTTCTTTTTAAAATTATTATCAGTGTCGACGTGTTATTGTCTTTGATCATTAGTTTCTTACACATAACACGGCCACCGTATAGACAGAGAAGTTTTATTATTTAGTATGTCTATCTACTAAGTAATGGTTGTCAAATTTCAGGGAAACTATCTCCGATGCAGAAAAGCCAAAGGTGTAATGGCTATCAAGATCATTGTCCATGTACTTCTTCATGATATTGACTTCTTTGTGCCTTTTCTTTTCATTCTAAAGTTTTTTAAATGTTTTAAAAATCAGAGTTTTGGTATGACTTTTGTATAATACTCCAGGGGCTTGAAGATGCTATTGATGGCACTGATTTATATGTGGTGAAGCTTGTTGATGGATCCAAAGATGTTGAAGAAACAATCTTGGAAGATAAGAAACAGCAGGATTGAAAGGCGTGGTGAGTGTTTGTGTATAGTAATCTACAGTTGGCTAAGCATTCTTGTTTTATAGTTATCTATTTTTAGTTGAGAAATGATTCCAGAAACTAAATGTAAACGTCTCGGATGCGATGGATTCAACCAACTTTAGTTGAAAAATGACACAATTTATTAAGATAATATAGTTAATTTCATTTATTTATTTATTTATTTTTAAAACTCAGTATCGGTTTAATATAATGATCGAATAATCAAGGGAAAGTCAGACGGTTTAATCAACATAGATGTTGAATTTGACTTCAAATTGTGATGCTATGAAATGCCAGCGTGACGCGATTTTCCTGGCAGAATGAATGGTTTCTGCTGAAGGTAAATCGTGACACGATTTTGTACAGGCGTGGCGTGATTGCTGGATAAGGTTGTCGTACCTTGGGTCGTACGCTTCAACCGTGGCGCGATTTTCACAGGCGCGACGCGATTTTGTCTGTCACTGTGTACTATTTAAGTGTTTCAGCTCATTTTTGAAGGTGAGGTGGAAGAGAGCTTCAAGAGAGAAAAACTTGGAAAATCAAAGGAGGTAACTTTAGGGTTGATGGTCTTTGATTAGAGTAAACACCTTAGGTGAGTGAAAATCATTGAGTGTCTTGTTCATTGGTGAGATTGGGAAAATGGGTAGAAATTAGGGTTGTTCTTTGTGAGCTTGTTGAAGCTAATTTCTTGTAAACCATTTGTATCTCTTATAAGAACTCATTGATAGTGGATTGGAGAGATCAATCTCTCCCCCAGAGTAGGTCAAGTTGGACCGAACTGGGTGAACATTTCTTAGTGTGTTTTGTTTCTCTTCTCCCTTTATCTTTTGCTTGTTGTTTTGTGCTTTTCACTTTGATTCCTAGATTAGATTTAGGTGTTGTTATTGTTGTTATTGCTTGTGTTTACTTTGATATTGATTACTACTTTCCTTTGCTCCACACATCATAGTTTGTATTGGTGTGAGATTTGAGTTTGAATTCACAACAATAGAGATAATATTAATTTTTTATATGGTTTTAAAAAATAAGGCTTTTTATTAAATAAAATCTTCATGTTTTTATGTCTTGGCGGTCTTATCCATGGAATGATGGGAAAAATGGATGCTACTTTTCACTCTCTCCCTTCTAAATCTTAAAGGCCTCACATATATTACTTCTAATTACGTAGATAAACACACCAACATCACACATTATAATAGATTGGAAATATGCACGAAACATAATCAACTATAGTAATATAAAAGAGTGGAGTACACACATTCAGCAAGCATATGAGCACAACAATTAGCTTCTTTCAGGTAAAATAATTTGAACATGTCCTGTCTCTATTGTGTAAGATAATGGATTTTGTTGAGCAGAAGAATCATGGAGTATAAGTGGTATGCATATGTATTTCTACATGAGTTTAATTGTGGTGGGTTGACGGTTCAAAACAACTTTATTTTATTTATGTAACAATTATAAATGTTTTGATTGGTTGTGTATGTATCTATTGTTTTGGACCGTCAATCCACCACTATTAAACTCTTTCTTACACTATATATGATTCAATCTAGCTTAATGTGAGTGAAACCGACCATATATAAACTAAAGCTGAAGCACAGCCCGCATTATCTGCATATCTTTTGGATTTTAGTATATGCTTCCAGCTTCTTTGTGCGGAAGGTCAATAATTTATTGCCCTATGTTATTTGTTTTCTCCCGGCCTGTATATGTGAAAAATTGATCAATAAATAGAGACGAGTCTAGTAAAATAGGATAGATTCTAAAAAGTGTTGAATTAAAGTTTGATTGAATTCCAAATGAGGGAGGTGCTTGTATTTAATTTTTAGTAGTATCTCGAATAGGATTGTCTTTTGTCGAGAAATTGAGAATTCGGAGAATTGGAAACAAAAGAGTCATAAAGGCTTTGATTGAGAAAAAGTTTCACATAGAAACATTTTGATCAAAGATGATAAATGAGGACACTAGTCCTTATTTATAGTCCTCTAGGACACTAACTAGAGTGGTTAACTAACCATAACCACTTAACTATAGTAGTTAACTAACTATAACCACCTAACTAACATTTAACTACTTTAACTTACTCCACACATCTTCCAACTAATTTAACATCTTTGACAAGGAACTTATGAAAAAAAAACTTAATCGATTTTGACATTAATTACCTCAATTGTTATGTTGAAATCCAATATTTTGTGATAACATCGAACAATAAATATATTAAAGAAATAGAGAAACGACGCTTCAAAGAAATTTGAGGTTAATTGTTTTAATTATTTTGATTAAGTGTATGTTTGAAAATTCAATAGTTTACATTAACACTATATAATGAAACAACGTCCAACGAAAGACGTAAATTCAGTCTGTAAGATCTAACTCACATTTGAGAAGCTCGACTCTTTAGATGCTTATTATGAGTGACTTATTGTTTGACATTTAGTGACCACAATACAAAAACATTTGTGGTTATTAGAAATCATGTCTTGTTTGAGATACTAATAAGATATTTTAATCTCTATTAAAAGAAGGAAAAAAAAGGACATTCATAGTTTACGTATAGAAATCTAATAAGAATTTAGTATTTTTTAGTTACTTTTAAAAAGGTTAATTAAGTAAATAATTTTATAAATATTCAAAATTTTGTTTTAGTCTCAAAAAAATTGCAATTTATAGTTTTGTAACTTTTTCCTTTAGCATTTTTAAGGACTAAAAAATGCTGACGGAAATTTTTATAAAAACTACAAATACTAATGAAAACTTTTATAAGACTAAAAAATTTGATTTTTTTTATAGACTAAAAATAAAATTTTAAATATTTATAATGATCATTCACTTGATTAACCCTTTTAAAATATCCACGTAAAACTAATTTACACTAAACGGCATCTTCATTCAACTGATCTATTATTAGTCTCTACACTATACTCTAAGCAAACAAATTAAAGGAAGAGGTCAAAGCATTTTTATCTTGTAACTTTTTCTATTACTTCCGTTGGAACATTCAACTAATATCTTTTTTCTTCTAAACGATTCACCATCAGCAACAAGGCATCGATATTCATATATTTAAGCTAATACTTTTTTAAAGTCCAATTACTATGGTCATATCCACTAGTGATTATTTTATCAGTTGAAATTTTGAGTCATATGCATGCTTTAATTAAATACCGTATTTATATTTAATTAAAATCCATGTCCCCTTACTTGGATTTATTTACAGAAAACTCGCTTTCAGATCAAATTTGATAGCCAGTATTGCTTTCATATGGCTTTTAAAAAATATTTAGTGGAGATGATGTATTGTCTTGTACTGATAATTAACCATCATAACATGCTACGTCCTTGCAGGCTAACTGATGTCTACGAATCTAGAACAATTATTTTTTCAAAGTCATTCCATGATTGCCGTGCCATGCCCCAATTATGAGGAAACATATATTATGTACCATCCTTATCATTCTAGAAGTAAGTTTCACATGTTTATCATAAAAAAAAAATTAAAAAAACATGTTTAATGTAAAACCAGTGTTTTTTGTTGACAAAATGGTAAAACCAGTGATGTACCCTCAAAAGTTAATGAAAGATGAGTAGGAAAAGTTAATGATTTTTGAAAGAAAAAAAACATATCTTGGTATTTTGCGCAATCAAACGAATAATCTAATGGTTTTTGAAAAACTTTCATTTCAAATCGTTTACGTTTATTGTTTAAAATAAACATACACTTAGCATTTCACTTGTACACTTCTATTCAGGTTTGTGTTGTGCTGCTTCTGATTTCCTAATTAGTCCTAATCAACATGTGTTTGGTTGAGCATTGGCATCTAGGTCTTACCACACTCTTATTAGTTACTTAAGTAGAATCTTGACTTAGAGGAGAAAATAATTAGTGTTCGCAATTAACATTTAACATGATTATAAACTTTTTTTCTTTTTTGCATTTAGGTCCACGACTGACTTCATAGTTAGTACTACCTTTCTTTATACGGAAAAGATTAGTGGATAAGTAATAAAGATAGTCCCTTAAAAAAAGTAGTAAAGAATGTGTAAGATAAGAATAAGATTACACGAATATGAAGAAGAAGAAAAACGATGCAAAGCGCGCAACATCTGTTTGTTGATTGCGACTTTTTTTGGAAGGTGTGGAGGAATGATATGTTGGTTAGACATTTCTTGTGTGTTATCTAATCAGGATCTTTTACACGCAATAGTTCAATAGACTTCTTGAAGTCGGAAGGAGTCTCACATTATCTTTATGACGTTTTAGATGACATGCTATTGGGTTATTTGAATAAAAAGAAATAATATGGTCTTGATCATGAAGAATCATATATCTGATGACGCAATTAATTGACCGCGTCAAAATTATGCTCAGATGGTGGTTAAAAGCATGACTGCCTAATTTTGTGTATGTTTTGAATCTTGTGTTGCTTAGCCCTATGAGTTGTTGCATTAGCTTTTGTTTCAGAGGTTTTTTTTTTGTTTGCATTGTGCTTTTGGTTCTCGCATATCATGATTTTCTGTCGTTTTCTATTCTAGGTACACCTTGTGCATAGAATAGTTCATTTCCTTTGGCTTTTTTTATAAAAGAAATATGAAGAAAAAAATGGTGAAAAATATGTGTTAGATTATATCAAGTATATTTAAGATAAGACATTCATTAAAATAGAATTCGATAGACAGCTGCAAGCCCTATTTCTAATATTTGAATGATAAAGGTACTCAAATTAAGTAACTAGGTTTCTTCCTTTATTTTTTGTGTGACATCTATATGGTTTAAATGTAATTGCAAAAGAGGAAACATCTAAAATTTATATGAAACAAAGAAAGTGGTTCTATTCATTCAATACATAAAAACCAATCTCACAAAGGCACAAACTATGTCTAATTTTAACTCTTGTTCATTTTAGTCACATAGTCAGCATCATCCATTACAACTTCATGACTTTTTCCTGCCTTTTAGTCATCAAACAAAAAGTTGTTGCAACTACTAGTAGATGCAGTAGTGTTTATTAGCTGTTTAATTTCATCTATACCATAATCCAATGGATTTTCTCCCCACAATCCATTAATACTACCAGCATTAGAGAACATTAACTTCTCACTATCTTCCACCTCACTGTATATGTAATCAACAGAATCAATATTATTCTGCTCTACAAAAGTTGCATCACCACACCCTTCAACAAGCTTTTGATCTATGACATGGCTGATTTGGTTTTTGCTATTACTCTTAGTGGGACTAATGAAACCTTCTTGTGCTGCAGAAGTAGAAGAATTTCCACTCAAGAGACTTGATGATGTAGATGAGTAGGAGAATGAACCTGTACTGAAAGATCCATAGGAGTGATGATATGAGCTGTCTGTGAATGATAATGATGGAGATGATTTTGTTGAGTTTTGAAGGATGGATAAAAGGGTAACTTGTTGAGGTTTCATCTCCACTGAATGAGAATGATTCATGGCCATAATTTTTTTCTTAAGCTTGGTATTCCAGTAGTTCTTTACATCATTGTCAGTTCTGCCTTGTAACTTAGATGCTATTATTGACCACCTGCACTTTGTGAAAATTTTGAAACATTACCAATAATGTAAGTTTTTAACATTGACACTCAAGATCAAGACCTTAATTTGGAATGCATGAAGTGATGAGAACATCTAAAAGAACAAAATACTGGGTATATTGAACGGGAAATGGATTGTTTGCATTTACACAGTTGTGAATATGAACCGTTTGATCTTGATCAGAGGACAGACCACATTCTTTTGAATATGGATCGATATTTGTCCAATCTGAGAGGAGATTCCACATTTCGGTTTACTCCCTCGTGTCTTAAATATAAGTAAAAAGATATATGCATTTGGTCTAATTGTAGACTAGTTTGGTAAATTTAGAATACTAGCGGTTTGAGATTGCGTGATTGCAGAGAATCTCTTTTATCTCGGACTCCAGAGAATCTGAATCCAAACTGGCACTTCACTTATAAGCTATTTTATAATAAAAGTGGAAAAGTAAAACTTTCCAATACTTCTTTGTGCATCTCTTATTTTTCTCTTCAATTGGAAATTAACTATGCTGTTTTAATCCTTCATGGAAGCATAAAAAATGGTAGAAATGAAAGTTGAGATGAGAATTAAGTGAAAAAGAAGGCTACCTGCTTCCAATGCTAGCAAAGAGGGTGCATATTATTTTATCTTCAGAGTCAGAGAACTCTCCATGCTTAATGTTTGGTCTGAGATAGTTAAGCCATCTTAGTCTACAACTCTTGCCACACCTTGTCAAACCTGAGTGGAAAAAAAAATCACAATCAGAAAAACATGACAAAGGAACAAAAAGTAAATATCCATTCATATATATTATCATGCTATTATTATCATAAGCATCTTGGAGAGTATAAAACTATATATAATATGATATGATTTGTTTTGCATGTACTTACCAACTTTTTTTGGCAGAGTAATCCAATTTCCTCCGGTTCCATGTTTCTCTATGTACTCCTTTAGTTTTGCATCTTCTTCAGGAGACCATGGACCTTTCTTTACATTAGCTTTGTCACAGCAAGGAGATCTTCCCATATTTTTCTCTCTTCCTCTTTTAATCTGCAGAGAGAGAGAGAGAGTTTGAGGATGGTATAGAAACTATAGAGGTCAAGATGGAAGGTTGAATAGATTTTTATTCACATTCACAGAAGAAACAGCAGAAGTCAAAGGGAACAGCCTGTGTAACTTCAATTGTCTTATTATCAATTTTCAAAACCAAATAATTGATTACCTTGCAGAAGTTTCCATTACTATATAAGCTCTAATTATAAGACTATCTATAAATTTCTAGATGCATTTACTACTTTTTTAAAATATGAAAAGTTAACATTAAATATCTCTATAGGCAAAGAGTAATTTGGTAATAGTAACATATATCTATGACAAATTTATTACTTCAAACACTTTTCTTAATACTCGCGATTTTTGTAAACTATTTTTATAAAAAGGGACGGAGTAAGTATTATTACTACTAGCATCAGTGTCCGTCTTTCCACTTTATTTGCAAAAAACGATAAAATGGTAAACAATAATTAAAAGAATGGTAAAATTGGGTTGAAAGACGCTACACTAAAACATAATTTTTTTTATATAACGTAAGAATAAGGTTTTTTTAGTGTCTAATATTTTTCCTATTATTGTGAATTGGTCCTCCTATGGTTATGAATTGTTTATATTTGAATGGAGGTTTAACTAATTTTTAATTGATAATTTAAATAATAATAATAATATTCTAAAAATGATGAAATGGACATGAGAAACTTTGAAATATTATAAAAGTGGTCCTCCTAACTTTAGCAAAAACATCAGCCACTTGGTTTATCTCCCAACAGACATGAGAAACTTTGGAAGAATCAATGATCCTCAACAACATGTTAATATTTTCAATGGTATATATCTGAATGGCTTAGTTGAAGGACACCAACTTTTGATATAAGATACAGCTTCTTTTGATATAAGATACAGCTTCAATTTAATTTCATGAAAAATTGCCAATAATTCGGCCATGATAATTGAAACACTGTCAACATCAACATTGAGCGAATAAGTAATAAGGAATTGACCCTGAGCGTTTTGAAATTTGAATAATTCCACCACCCTGCCTTCATCCCACGCTGTAATTGCTTCATCATAATTAAGTTTCACCCAACCATTAAGACTTTAAGAGGAAATATCCAACAAACCTTAGAATCATTCCAATCTGCAATATATAGGGGGAGAATGAGTAGTCTTGAATTTCCTAACCTCGCATATCTCAAGCACCATATCAGATACTAAACTATGAATGTTCTCAAAAGTATACTTATTCCTAGTTGTCCAAATACAATTCATAGCCACCACAAAAGTTGTCACATAATTGAGCATGTTTGTTTTAGATTTTTTAAAAATCATATTTGATAGAAGTAACATAAGTCACAATTATAATGATTGTCGAAAATAAAAGAATGCATCATTAGCGATTCATCTCCGGGAAAATAGTCATCATCGGATTGTTCGAAGAAAAACACCACTAGTATGATTCATAAGTGAGAAAAAAGTCATCATCAAATCGATCATAAGAGAAATTATCAAAAATATGATCCACATGTGAAAAAAGTCACCGTCGAAATTATCGTTGGTGAGAAGAGAAATCGCCATGAGTTGGCCGTTGATGGTCATCTCTAGAGGTAGGTCAATTTTGAAGAGCGTGTATAAAACCTTCCTGTAAAAGCACAAGAATTTTAAAATAAAAAAAAAAGTATTTTTTTCTCTTTTCAAAATTATCCTTAAATAAGTAAGATATATAAATGATTGATCTTTTAAATCCCTTTATTTAAATAAAATAAAAATAATTAATGCACCTAGACTTTTTGAAGAGAGTCTTATATAAAAAAGGACAAGAAAATTTGACAAAATTTCTTATCGATAGGAATGGAGGTAACAACCTTGAACGGTAGTAGTAATATTTGATTTTTAATACATTGATTACGCATATTTTTATAAAAAGTTACGATTTAAAGCAATGTTTCAGAGACACTTTTTAATATTTTTTCATATTTAATTATAGGTCATTAAAAAAAAAACCACGTGAGAGTAATTAACTTAGATTAAATTTTGCAAAACGATGTTTAATCCAAATGAAGAGCGAGTCATTCGTGAACTCTGTTTCTCTGAATCCCATATACGTTTATCTATATATAGAACCCGCTACATTTCTATTTCCCTTCCTCTTTCTCACATTTTCTGTTATACCAATAAAATAACAGTTTGTCGCTCTTCTTCTTCTTCTACCTTCTCATTCCAACCACCACATTTGGTACGTAACTTTCTTTTACCATTTCTATTTATCAGCAGATCTTGGTTCCAAATCTATAATGCCTTGCTTTTCTTGCATCCTTATTTCAGATCTAGTGTCTCATTTTAGTTCTTGATATGAATACCCGAATGCGTTTCTCTGTTGTTTCTTGTTTCGTTAATAATATATATATATATATGTACGTCGTTAATTTCAATGTATGTGAAATTAAATTATTACCGTTCTCAATTTGGATCCGTTATGTTGTACGAGATTTATATGTGTGTATAATAACGTATACTGCATTATTGCTCTTGTTTGCTATAGAACTAATAGATCTATATTGCAGAATTATTTGTTTATTCTCCGTTTTGTTGTGAATTTCATACTTGTGATTCTGTTGTTGTATTGTTTGGATTGGACGGTCAAGTATTGATTATGAATGCTAATAGAAACATTAGCATTGTGGTTTTAGATTTATTTGGCAAAGCAATCACAAGTAGTTTTTGCATATATGACTTTACACCATCATGAACATTAAGGTATGGATCTGCCAATAGTCACAGAAACTTTTTTTTCTTCATCCAGATCTGCATTTGCCAATATGAATGATAACTGAAACATTGGCAATGTGGTTTTAGATTTATTTGCCAAAGCAACTTGAACTTCACGCAATCTTAACACTTCCTTTTTATCTCATTCACCGTCATAAACATTCAGCTGTGGATCTGTCAATAGTCATAAACTTTTTGGTTTCCAGATCTATATTCAAGGAAAAAACTGTATAACCATGCCGCTCTTTATCATCAACTCCACATACACCTTTTTTCCTTATCATTATAACTTTTGCATGACATTATCGTAGCTGATTGTGATTAATAACAATGACAGCATTTTATGTACTTTTCAGAGGATCCAAACTCCTTTCTAAATTACTGATATGGATTCAATTAAAATCTATAGCAGCTGTAACAAAAATTGAATAGCTGTTGTTTGGTTAATCTATAATAGTACTTGTTATAAAATCAAGATTGTTAGCTTCATATTACAAGATAACTTACCATGCATTTTTTTCTCATGCCTTTTTTTTCTTCCTTCTTATAAAACAGAGATGGAAACCTTCCTCTTCACCTCAGAATCTGTAAACGAAGGTCACCCCGACAAGCTGTGTGATCAGGTTTCAGATGCCATCCTTGATGCATGTTTGCAGCAAGACCCAGAAAGTAAGGTTGCATGTGAGACATGTACAAAGACTAACATGGTTATGGTCTTTGGTGAGATAACAACCAAGGCTACTGTGAACTATGAGAAAATAGTTCGAGACACTTGCAGAGGAATTGGATTCGTATCAGCTGATGTTGGTCTTGATGCTGATAACTGCAAAGTTCTTGTCAACATTGAACAACAGAGTCCCGATATTGCTCAAGGAGTTCACGGTCACTTGACCAAAAAACCAGAGGAAATTGGTGCTGGTGACCAAGGTCACATGTTTGGCTATGCCACAGATGAAACACCTGAGCTAATGCCACTTACTCATGTGCTTGCTACTAAACTTGGTGCAAAGCTCACTGAAGTTAGAAAGAACAAAACATGTGCATGGCTTAGGCCTGATGGTAAAACCCAAGTTACTGTCGAATACCAGAATGATAATGGAGCCATGGTCCCAATCCGTGTGCACACTGTCCTCATCTCAACTCAGCATGACGAAACTGTCACAAATGAAAAAATTGCTGCAGATTTAAAAGAGCACGTGATTAAACCTGTTATCCCAGCAAAATACCTTGATGACAAGACTATCTTCCATCTCAATCCATCTGGTCGGTTTGTTATTGGTGGACCTCATGGAGATGCAGGACTCACTGGTAGGAAGATCATTATTGACACCTATGGTGGCTGGGGTGCTCATGGAGGAGGTGCCTTCTCTGGCAAGGACCCAACCAAGGTCGATAGAAGTGGTGCATATATTGTTAGGCAAGCAGCCAAAAGTGTGGTAGCTTCAGGGCTTGCAAGACGTTGCATTGTGCAGGTTTCTTATGCAATTGGAGTCCCAGAGCCACTTTCTGTATTTGTTGACACATACAAAACAGGAAAAATTCCAGACAAGGACATCTTGGTTCTTATTAAAGAGCATTTTGACTTTAGGCCAGGAATGATTTCCAATAATCTTGACCTCAAAAGAGGTGGCAACTTCAGGTACCAAAAGACTGCTGCTTACGGCCATTTTGGACGTGATGATCCTGATTTCACCTGGGAGACTGTCAAGATACTCAAGCCAGAGGCTTGAGTTAGCAAGCTACCATGGCATTTTTAGTGGTGGTGGTTATCATCGTAGCCATCTTTCTGATTTTGGGTGTAAAGAAAATAAAGGAGCTTCAATGCCTATATACATCTCTTATTTAAGATACGCTTCAGGGATTGGATGTGGAAAGGAAACAGAGATGATGATGTCTTAGTTGGGCACGTTAGCACAACAGGGGCATGTAGCATTGGCTACCTCGTTTGTTTTTATTTTATTTTACCACTTCATTTAAATTTCATTATTATGGGTTGTATTTTCCTGTCACTCTATTGATAGTTTTGCAACCAAACTTGTGTTATTGGTGTAAACTTAGATGTTATTGATTTGATATTATTATTTCCCCGTTGGAGTTAATTTATGAAATTGTTTACAATCCCTGAAAAAAAAAATGAAATTGTTTACAAGTTTTCCTACGTCAGTAGTTTCCAATGGAGTCATTCAATAATTAGGATTCAACATGAAATACATTGAATTGTTAATGATAGGAAATTGCAAACATAATGTCTAAATCTAACATGTCTTCAGGAGTGCAACCACAAGCGATCATGCAGCCTCTCTTCTCCAGTACCATACATCTCATCAACCTTTTCACCATTTCGAAAAAACTGGAAGGTTGGAGTGTATCGAATCTGTTGAGTTGTTTCCGGACATTCATCAATATCTGCGTATATAAATGAAAGCTTTGGGAATTTGTTGCTCAGTCTACAGAAAGCAGGCAGAATTTGACTGCAAACGCCACACCTGAAAAAAATAGGGAAAATAATATCAGTGATACTGTCAACCATGTCTTTTTTATTTTGTGTGGAAGAAACTGTCAAACAACGTGTCTTAAAATTGATATAATTAACACGTTACAACACTACAATTGAAAAGTTTCTACTCTATCGGATGGAGGAAATGGGATATGGATTCTCAGCAACTCTAATGTATGTTGCTCTCTCTACCACATCATCCAACGGTTAAGTTAGATATTAATAGGAAGAAAAAAAATTAAAATATTAGAAGAAAAAAAAAATTGCGGCTTGCATGACCTTTTTTATGGTGTTCATAACCCTTCGTCATTTCTTGTTTATACTCTTTAACACTCAGGTAGGCAAATGGTAGTATTAGCATTAGCAAAACATGAGTTTATCTACATTTGCACAGATGACGTTCATTTCTCTGTAGAGAGAAGGGGATCAATTATTTCAATCTAATCTCCTATTATAAAACTCTGCAATTTGCTCCAAAAAGATTAACTCTACTATCAAAACTCAGAACTCTACAATAAAAAATAACCAACTGAAACTTAAACCCTGAAAAATTTAAGCTGATTCTTCACCGCTACTGCGCAGTAGCTTCTCCGCCGTGCGTTGCAGCCTAATAGCATCGTTTTGTCAGTCGGCCACCACTTTGCTGTGATGGTTCTGTCATAGATCACCACCGAGGACTACATCCTCCACCTTCCTTTCTTACTCGGACACCTCGTAAGTAAATTCATAGAGGAAGAAGAAAGCTACATTTCTTTCCTTTACTTTTAATTTAAGATTAAAGCCGTTGATTTAGTCCAATGGTCGTAGTCGGTAGACAGCTTCAGCTGCCAAGGATCCATACTCAACAAAATGGAAACAATAAAGTGATGCTAATTTAACCCTAACTTTAACTTTGTAGAGCCCTCGCAAATAGGTCACCGAGAATATGAGTTTCAAAACATAAAAAATTCAATTAAAAAATATACTTGGGTTCAGACATTTGACTGGAGTGGCAGCATATTCTACGAGTTCCAACATCAAACACCTAGCGTGCGTGCGTTAAGTTGAAACAAATTCAATAATTTGAGATAGAAGTGATAACATACCATGAAGCGCCATAATTGATAACAGCCTGCAAACAAATTTGAAACACGAGAATTAAATACAAATCATATCTACGAGAAATCCTAAAATTAAAAAAGTGAGGTGAGAATGGTTGCTTACGGGAGTTTTGGAGGATTTGATGTTTGTGATGATTTGTGTGAAATCATCATCGGAGGAAGCGGATTTCAAGTTAGAACGACGGTTGATGGGTAAAGCTATGCCGGTTCCTTCCAACCCTTTCTTTGTGTTTCCTTCTTCCATATCAAAATGGTGAAAGGGAATTGCAAAACACGTTTAACAAGAATATTAAAAGGTCCCTTTGATAATGTTTTTTCAGCACGACCTTATAAGCTATTTTTCAGACGCTATTTCAACTAGTATTTGAGTTTGTAGCTTATCACATTTTCTTTCAATTTTACCCTTATTATTTTATCTAAAATCCATTTTTATCCTTATAACTTAAAATAAAACAGTTATTGTGTAATAAATATGAATTATTATTCCATTGTTTTTTCTTTAAGGAATGCCTTCCCTAGTTCTTTTTTAAGGTAGCCTTCTGTAGTTTTTTTTTAATGAAATATACACGTTTCATTTTTTTAAGGGAGAATATACATTCCGTTATTTTTTTTCTTCACGAGAATACTACTATTTTCGTTGTTTTTTTGTGGTAGAATTTTTAACCAGTCTTTTGGTACATTATGCCTTTCGTTGTCAAAAATAGTTCAGTATAAAAATAATGCATATAATAATTAATAATAATAATAATAATAAAATTAATAATAGCTTTGAGTAATTGTGGTTGCTAAGTTTTATTGTTTTTATAAAATGGATCAGTTGATTTGTGGTTACTAACTTATAATATAAATGATATATTAAATTAACTTATTAAATTAATAAATTTAAATTACTAACTTTTAAATACTTAAATATTAATTTATATAAATTTTAGTATGAATTAAGAATGTCCTTTTATGTCATTTTACATTTATCAATTAGTTGAACTGCTAATTTTACCAAACACTTCAATTAGCTTATCAACTATCAGCCATCAGCTATAAACTATCAGCTATCAGTTAGCTTATCAGATATCCGCTATTTTTACCAAACAGAGTCGACATATTAACAGGCTAACATGACATATTAAGCTTTTGAAAGGCTAGGTCCAGACCTAAAAAGTAAGTCTACGACAGGATACAGGTTAGGCTTTAGTCTTAAATTTTTTGACATACGAGACTTAGGTCTTGCAAAACATAACTCAGCATAGTTTATTCCTACCCCTAGACAAGCAACATACTAAGTTTGAGATTGTGATGACTCCATGTCATAGTCAAATAATTCATGTCTTTTTAGAGTTTTTCATAAGAGTTTATTTGGCCTTGAATGATTTTGGCTAGGATATTGTACAGAGTTCAAATGTTTACAAATGTTTTGAGAAGTTAAATATTACACTTAAATTCTCCATAACCAGAACTCTTTGTGGTGTGTTTTGTCCTTTCATATTAATTGAACATGTTTATCGACGTAAGTGTTATTATGGATGTTGTTTATGACTCAAGATTCTCTTCATTTTAGATATCCTCCATTTCTTTAATTTAAAGAGATAAATACACATTAAAATTTAAAAATAATCAATGATAGCGGGACTCATTCGTCGGTAGACCCACAATATATATTTTGTATGTATCTCTTTTTAAATGACAATTTTAATTTATTTTTATAAATAGAGAGGATCCTAGAAGAGGATGGAAATGGTCAGCTCGAAAAGAAAAACATTAAGATGCACATTACAACTGTCAACAATGGTCTGCCTTGCGAAGAGCACTTGGGCACCAAGCAATTTTAAGCAAATTTCAAACCTTACAAAAGCTATAAGGCTGCAAAAAGAAAAGGGTTCAAACATTTTCACATAGAGGAAGAAGGGAACAAATTCAGCTTTTGGAAACAAGATTGAAGGATTAAAATTTATATTTTAATGTGTAATTTCCAAAACTCTCTTGTTATGCTTGTTCTTACCATGAGTAGAAGAATCTCTCTAGATTAGGATGAAGATGAATATCTTTTGATCTATTTGAGCTATATAATTCGTGATTCTATGCAATTGAGTTCATATGCTTATTCAATCATCCTTTTGTTTAATGATTCTCAAACTCTGGCCTTTTACGAATTGAAATTAGGCACTGTTTACTTTTGGAAAATAGGTATTTAAACACGATCTAGGATATTCTTCATGTATATGACTGCTATAGGAATATAAAATCGCTCACATGGAATATAAAATCGCTCACATGTAATTGGTAAAAAAATTCACTTTGCTCTAAATTAATTACAAACCATATGATACAAACTTTATTATTTACGCAATTTTTGATAAAATTATCAAATATCTATTATTTATTTTTTTGAATTACAAACCATATGGATACAAACTTTATTATTTACGCGATTTTTGATAAAATTATCAAATATCTATTATTTATTTTTTGAACAAATCAAAATGGAATATATTGCACCAACCAAAAGTGAATCACCTCGCACAAAGTATGCTAAAAATGTTGAATCACACGCCTCCAACTCGCAACGGCGAACTGAAGGCGAGCTAAGAAGTCAAGTACTTGCCATGGCGAACAATTGTACTCGCGAGGCACGTTAGGGCGGCCTAAACTCCCTAGAGTTGACATGGCACAAACCCACTGGTGAAGAAACATCAACTCGCCATGGCGAATGGAGTTACTCGCGAGGCGAGTTAATGCAGATCAGACTTCCTATAAAAGCCCACTTGATCAATTCTTTTGGTTACCTTAAAATCTGATAGAATATCTGGCAATAGCTTTAGATGATTGCTTTTTAGGCCCCCTCAATATCTCTTTAGGCCCCCTAAAGATTCAAAAATGCCCTTAATAGCACATCCGGTACATATAATCCGGTAGTTCATTTTAATTTTCCAGATTTTGTACCTCCGGAATGTATCTACCGGAAGCACATTTAGATTGACTTAAGTACTCTGTT